>Ga0265780_10006209_pt1 | contig 14885 bp, 14 predicted proteins | sample P1T30metagenome_FD_192432 | JGI IMG/M metagenome (GOLD analysis project Ga0265780, IMG submission 192432) | Plant litter microbial communities from East Loma Ridge, Irvine, California - P1 T30 | ecosystem: Environmental > Terrestrial > Plant litter > Unclassified | place: USA: California... | reverse complement strand
CTATGGTGTATAAAGACTGAAGACACTCCCCCATATGGCCTCTCATATACCCTACTACACAACAACCACATACCACATCACCACAACCCATCATGTCAGGCCAACAAACCCGCCAATGGATCCTCTCCAACCCTCCCCAAAATGACCCCGTCCTCGAGGGCTCTGACGCCACCTTCAAACTCGAAACTGTCACGCTCCCCGCCCCCGGAAAAGACCAAGCCCTCGTCAAAACCCTCTACCTATCCAACGACCCCGCGCAACGCGGCTGGATCCAAAAAGGCCAGGACCCAGAGCGCCTTTATGTCCCGCCCGTCCAGGCCGGCGAAGTCATGCGCGCCTTTGCCATCGCCGAAGTCGTCGAGTCCAGCTCGGACAGCCTGAAGAAGGGCCAATTGGTCATGGCACCGACAGGCTGGACCGAGTACGCTGTCATGGACGTCAAAGAACTCCGCCCCATCCAAGCCGACGAAGCCTCCGGAATCCGCGCCACACATTTCCTCGGCACCCTCGGCGGTACCGGACTAACCGCCTACAACGGCCTCATCGACGTCGCGCACGCCACCAAAGACGATGTCGTCGTCGTCTCGGGAGCAGCAGGCGCCACCGGCTCGATCGTCGTACAACTCGCCAAGAACGTGATTGGATGCAAGAAAGTCATCGGCATCGCGGGCGGCGCGAAGAAGTGCAAGTGGGTCGAGTCGCTGGGCGCGGACATTTGCGTCGACTACAAATCCACGAGTTTCAAAGAGGATCTGATAAAGGCGACTGAGGGCTATGTAAACGTCTACTTCGATAACGTCGGCGGCGAGATCCTCGATCTGATGCTCACGCGCATTGCGCGCCACGGCCGGATCGCCGCGTGCGGTAGCGTCGCGACGTACAACGCGCCCGGCTCCCAGGGGCTGAAGAATTGGTTCGAGGTGATTGCGAACCGCATTGAGATTAAGGGGTTTATCGTGATTGATGCGCTGGCGGCAGGCATGGCGGCGGGGTGGGTGGGCGAGTTAGCGAAGGCGGCGAAGGAGGGGAAGATTGCCATGGGCGAGGAGACGGAGACGGTGGTAAAGACGAAGTTCGAGGACGTACCGAAGACGTGGACGATGTTGTTTGAGGGGGGAAATACGGGCAAGTTGATCACAGCCGTCACGGCTTAGATAAGTACATGACAAGATTTCTACAGGTATGATTTTAGCAAAGAGGCATGCAATGCACTGCGTCGTGCTGTTCTACTATTTTCGGCCGCGCTCTCAGTCTATGTGCACGCCTCATAGTAAGTGCAGACAATAGTCACTCAAACTCAAAGTCCCACGAGCGTTATATATGGCCATCACATACCGAGGTAATCCCGCCTTTCCTGAAGACGCTTTGTCACTACACAATGTCAGCGCGAACTTCCCTTCGACCCAGAAATACCTCCACACATACATCCAGGCGTCGCCCAGTATCCCAGTCGCGTCTCCTCAGCACCCACACCAATAATCACTTTCAACTCCTCAATGCTGTCCACCGTACGCGCCCTGCTAGGGTAGCTCATTTCAATCGTCACCGGCTTGCCCCAAATCGGCTTACCGTCCTCGTCCTCGGGCTCCGAATCTTCAGAGTCTTCGGCGTATGGTATGTCGAGGTATAGATTGTATATTTGGCGGTCGTTGGTTATGTAAGCTGTGCCTTGTCGTTCGAAACTGCCCTTTCTCAGCGGTTTGCAAAAGATCATGGTCCAGTATGTGATTGGCATGATGGATGTTTGGGTATCGGAGTGTTGGCGAGATTGGGGAAAAGGAAAAGAGTATTGAAAGGGGGAGATGGGGGAAGATTCCTGGGGTTTATATGTATGTTGACGCATCGTAGCAAAGAGTCAAGAGTCACAGGGAATACTCACGTATGACTCTGGGCGTTACGGTGTACTAGGTAATGAAATGCGCAAGGTCATTTGTGCTACGAAATGCACCGCAGACACATATTTTGGAACAGCATTAGCGTGGTAGACGCTCGAGCTCTCATTCCTCGTCTCGCATTCTGTCTTCTACTACTATATTTCCTAGAAGTGCTATTATATTTTGAGGAATTTTATACCGCACGAGCAGAGTCATAAAGTTAGTGGGCAAGTGTAGTATTCTGACTGTGTATGGGTTATGAGTCCAAAGTGGTTGTGCGCTGCGCTTTGGTACCATGGCGTTGGTGGGTGGTACAAACTGTCAGATTCGGATACCCAGGCGCCATCCGATCGTGAAATTCTCGTATCGACTGAATTTGATTACAGTTCGTACGTCCAGTGGGATAGAAATCGCTGGTGACGATATGCCACTTACAAATAAAACACCTCAGTACTGAATGTCGAGCGACGGTGATACTAATGACCCTGAAGTTGGTAACCTACGATCGCTAATAACGCGAGGCTGTGGTTTCTAACTCGTCCTTCTAAGTATGATCGATGAGCAAGTTGTGAAATTTAGGCAACGAGATAGTCGAGAGATGAATGCCGGTATCGTGAAGGCGCCTGGTTGAACACACAAAGTTTCGAGAAAAGTAACAATCGTATAAATTCCGTCTACCTCTACCTACATTACATGAACTTCCTAGCGAGCCTCTTCATACCCAGCATCCAGCAACACACTTCGAACTGCGCAAACACTTGGTTCAATTACTCAAAACTACACATACCAATACCTACAAATTTTGCCTGTCCAATTATGATTCACAGTCTTCGCAAATTGAGATTGGTGTTTAATACTCCTCGGACTCGCAAAATCTAGATCTCCCTTGAAGTTCGGTTCGTTACATGTCTGGAATTGATAAGCATCATCTTTCTTGCATTTTGCCAGGATCTTCTTCCAAAGGGCTTTGTCAGTCGTGAAGCCCTCTATCAAACCTTGTCGGTCTTTTAGGGCGTAGAAAATTATGTAGGTCGGCATAGAGCTCGGATCAGCTGAGATTTGGACAGGTGTAGACTCTGAAGGCCCGGGGCTTGAGTAGATGAGTGTTCGGTTTTATAGTGGTTTCGAGTCATTCGGCATATGGGAGCTAATGATTCTAACATAGCATTGCATTATACCTCTGACTGTCTGGAAACCAATCTTCGGTGCTTTCGATAGGTGTCATACACACTACTTTATCTAATTAGCATACGCTCTTTGACGGCAACAAAGCTCGATGAAAAGATCCGCATGGCAAAAAGCGGCTCGTGATTATAATTTGCAGGTTGTTATCTACTTCGGTTGTGTCAAATATCTATCAGGTGACTCGACAATCTTTTATAAGAAGCCACAACAGGTGCATATGGAAGGAGTTTATGTCGTAGTTGATTCTGCAATCGAGCAAATTTACGAGTGCTAATGGGGTGGTTTCTTTTTGCTCTAAATTTCGAATCTTACCTTCGTCACTATCATTTTGTACCTTTTTGCATATGTAGTCCGTTCCGGGTCTCTTTCAGTATATATGTCGTGAAAGAATGTATATACAGATAACATCTTTATGATATTGCTTAGCAGGTTAGAGATTGTGTGCATGTCTACTTCTCTGATTATGAGTAAGGCAAACTTCTATACACTCAGACTACGAGTCACTGCTGTCGATAAATTATATTTTTTACAGATTGCGCGCCTTACTACTATGAAGTTATTACTAGTCTACTAAAAACATAACATTATATTATTAGAAATATAAGAAAAGAAAGACAATGAAGGGTTCCAAAAGCTAACAAGAATATAATATTAAGTAAGTCTATTCAGTTCGTGCTGCTCGTAGCGGCTCTGACACTCCTCCCCTAATCTGCCCACTCGTATCCAGCTGCTATTAACGCATTTCTCACTATAATTATCGTCAGCTCTATCACAGGGTCTCCTAACTTTCTCAACTTACATTTCTTGCTATAAATAAATCCACGGGTACTTTTTTCTAAACTGCCATGACCGATCGGGTATTCTGCTAAAATTTTGTCTCGATTTCTCGATGTCAATAAGATTGTCCAGTTAGGGCTAGTTACAAAAGGCTCTATAACATTGCCCTTGAAGTCCCCTAGGATCCGCTTGTGCATTTCTTCATCGGTAGTGATGCCTTGTATCAGCATGTCGCAGTTTGAATCATCTTTGGGACGATGGAGAATATGATAAGCAGTTTTGGTCTCACCATGGTTAGGCGAATCGAATTGTAGTAGTCTAGGAGCGTGAAGTTCTTGGGGGTAGGGCATAGCGACTTTCTGTATACGGTGGAGCTGTGCTATTTCTGCTTGTAATGAGGGCTTCGTATGCGGCGTGTGTTGGTATTGGAAGAAGCATATCGCAGCACCTTTCGTCCTTTTATAGACTATTCTTAACTCATACATTCTCACTGACTGTCTAGAAGTCAGAATTTGGTGAGTGCTGTAGGCAAGTTATAGTAAGAAGACTTATATACGAAGCTTCTACTATTAGTCGGAGCATGTTCATGCAAAGCGTAATAGCCACCAACTCAAGGTAGCGTCACCTACCATCGGAGCATCAATTCCCTCGACGCAAGAGGAAAATCGCGTGCACTCATGCCGACAACACCGACGTACGACAAATTCATTCCACATCCACAAATCATAGTTTTGTCACCAAAGCTTCGCACGTACCACCATGGCACCCCAGCCATATCCGAGTGAACAAAGAGATGGCACATGCTTCCAAACAGTCACTCTCCCGCCTCGCAGCCCATTTCCCAAGACTAAAAGTCCTCGAAACCGAATGACTCTACCCTCTCCACCCTACCGCAAAGAAGCACAGTACAATCCACAATTCACTAAATGATTACCGGAACAGCGTATTTGAGCATTTCGACACCACACACATACAAAAACCGCTCCCAAAGTCCATAAAGACCACCACCTTCTCCATATCTCAGAAACAATCGCCCACACCCCACGCCTTTTCTCCGCCGACGCCACCTCAACCCCATCTCCCCGCCCCCTCTTCACAATCATATACCACAACGAAACGCAGGGGTACGAGGCTACACCACCGACTGCTCGCTCTGGGAAACCATTGTGCAGAAAACAGCCACTGACGACTCCATCTTCCGCTCATGGGTTGTTGACGAGTACAAGAGCGCGCTTAACAAGGCCGTGATTATGGATATTTAGAACAAGGGCTTGTCATTATGGGGGACATGGGGATAGTGCGCGCGGGCATTGTTTCGATGGGATGTGTGGGTGCGATGGAACGGGATGCGAATAGGAGACTGGTGTGTGAGGTAGTAAGGAGGATGGTGATGGAGAATGGGTATAGGGAGGAGGCATCTTGGAGGCAGAAGGAGGAGAGGTAAGGTGCTGCAATTCCCTGGAAACATTTTTTTTTGGGCTGGCGTTAGACATGAGACTGGGATTCGTGTTTTCAGTCATTTTTCTGTCCGCGCCGGAAGACTGCCTCGTGATGTACTTCTACAGACCGAGTTTACTGGGATTCGAATTGGGTTTATACGCTGATGTATGCTCTGAAAAACCGTCGGTCTGAGTATCAACCGCCCAAAAATTCTGCGTTGCATCGCCACTTCGCCATGTCAATTTTTTCCTTTCCTTCAGATATACGTCTTACTCCCCGCCTCCACCGTCTTCTTAACCCCCTTCAACGGCTCCAACGGCACCGGCGTCGAATACAACCCCGGCACCCTGGCCGCCAAATAAACGTCCTCGCACCACTTCGCCTCGGCCCTCTTGGCCTCGCCCTTGATCTCAAAATACTTGCGCGCCACCACCAGCGGCGTCAAACTGCCGAATTTCGCCGCATACCCCGTCACCGAGCGGCAATTATACGGCACGCTGCGACATATACTGTCCGCGTAGCCGCCCAGCTGGCGGTCCCACATGACAAGTTGCTTGAGCTCGAGCGGGCGGTGCTGGCGCAGGAGTTTGAACGTGTTGGACTGCAGGATGAGCATGCTCATCCAGTAGATCAGGTAGCAGATGCCCGCGCCGAAGTAGTGGAAGGAGAAGACGGGGTCGAAGACACGGTCGGCGCAGATGTCGAGGAACGTGGGGAACGTGGATAGGGGTACCATGTCGTAGCGGGGCCCGTTTTTTTCGAAGTTGGAGAGCCACGTGAAGGCGAGGCTGGCGAGGGTCTCCGAGTCGGCAATTAGGGAGGTGAGTTCCGAGGGCGTGGGGGTGCTTTTGGAGAGCGTGTCGGTGCGCTCGAGGAGTCGGGGGATCCCGATGCAGACGTCGAGGAGGGCGACATAAGGGTCGAAGCGCGCGGCTTTGACGGTGACGGCGAGCCATTCGGGACTGTCGAGCATTGATGCTTTGCGCATGTGGTAGCCGATGCTTAGCTGGGGCTGTTGAGCATGGTTCGCGGGACTGAGATTGAAGAACTCACTGAGTTATATCGTATGGCATGATATATCTGCAGACTCATTCTGCTCTGGAAAGAAGAAGGACCGCGCTGTTTTAGAAGATGTAGGAGACCCTGAACATGGTAGAAGAACCCGTGACCTTGTGTGATGCCAACAAACACTTCATACAGAGTGAGTAGGTATGTCGATAGTAATGTTTCATCCTTCACAGCTGTGACCGGATCTTGAATTGCTTTTAGCATCTGACTCAGTGCCGTTCCGTATAGTGAACGCGAGCGATTGATCAGAGGATAATTTCTGTTGTTTACGGCGAGCTGTGCGGCAGACACGGCATCTACGGCAGCAAGCAGGACTTCACTATTTGCAGGCAGAGTGGGCAAGGCCAGCATCAATGCCGAAGGTGGAGGAAGTGCCGGACCATCTGCACTAGGGAGGTACAGTGAAATGAAGGTGCCAACATGTTGGATGCGATCCGCAGCAATCGAGCTGACACGTTTTGGCAGCGTCGTATCGACGGGTTTCTCCTCTGCGGAAGAGCGGCGAGATATCGACTGTGAGCTTCGAGGCGACGTTGTAATAGTGGTGGTCGGACTCTTATTTGCATATTTATATCGGCTTTCGTCCTCTTTGATAAGTTCCGGTTTATCAGTCTGCTGGTCGAATCTGTGAAGGATGAAAGACTGGGTCGGCCGGTAACCGGGACACTTGGTTCCACGCCTGACACAGATGTTGCATTCCGGTTTCGTCTCATCACATCGCACCTTTCTCTGCACGCGACAGCATTAGTGCTTCGGTCAGGTGTATATTGGTGGCTTGCCGAGCTCGCGTACCTTTCTGCACTCAAAACAACCAGTGGATCTCTTCGGCATGGTCAAGCGAAGTGCGGGGCGTCGATCACATGCAGCGTCGCAGCCAGGCGCTCAAAGGCGTCGACGTTTGGAAATCGAGGGTCGGCTTCCTGATGGCAAGGGCACAATGGATATGTGTCATTGTCTAGTTTTGCGGACGCAGGGCATGTGAAGAGGGTCGAGGATAGCTGCGGGCACAGCCGCTAGACGTGTCGTGACAGGGCCAAGCAACGACCTTGTATCCAGAGGGCGGCCAATGGCTGTCAACGGGTCTAGAGCCTTGAACACTAGTTCTATGATTGCGTCTGCATGCTGAGGCGAGTTGGGAAAGTCCGATGCAAGTCGAGAGGTGCCGAATCGTGCTACGCCGGCCTTTGCGATAAACGCCGGTGATCTGTCTCAGCTATAGGGCAATTGCTCCGGGAATTTGTTGAATTTCCGGTACAGAATATGGCGTGGTGACGGGAACTACCATGCAGTGAACGGCGAACAACCCAGGGGTACAAAGAGATCGGGAAGTACTCCGCATCCACGGGTCGCCGAGCACAACGCCACTCTCACAGCTTACCGACCGAGGACAATGGGTATTTAGATGGACAGATTGTTTGCTAGACTGTTGAATCGTATGTTAATGGGAGTATGACTGACCTAGGACATGCCGTTCAAGATCTGAGCATATTGCGACGTTCATAAGCCCGTGCATGATCGACGACCAGTCTCTAGCTTTTATGCAAGAAGGACTCAAAGCAGATCATCCGAAAATCCTTCCACATCCACGACAACACGTTTTTAATGCTCTTCGAACACATTAATCTACTAACCGTAATTTTATAGCACATGTGGTGTGATTCTATGAATTGAGTTTACTGCGCGGCGGTCTCGCTTATGCAACCCTGCGGAAGTGACGGTGATCATCGAGTGCACAGCATCAAGTCTATTGGATGGCTGATTGAGACGAGTCCACACGTTTGCATTAGGATTGACGGCGGCGCAGTTTGAGTAACGGCCCAGTGAATAGGTGGCGTTGGTCGGAATGCTTATTTGCACGTCAAATGCATGACAGTTTCGGAAGGGTAGCAGAGTGATGCTGGATGATGAGTCCTGCGAGATGGTATGATTGCATAACGGGAGACCTGAAATCATGGGAGAAGTGATATGTGATGTATTGCTTGCATGTCAATTCCTGTGAATACATATTCCTATTCCGTATGCGCATGGTGAAGCCCTGAAGAGCAAGTTTGTCCTCGTTCCTTCGCGATGAACCCTGCTGATGCCGTATGAACCGAAATTGCATCTCAACCCTGAACGCCTTGCTACTGGAGCACATTTCTGTCATCTCATATGCGCTAAGCTGAGAGCTGCGAGCTCAAAAAAGTCTGGTCAACCCTGTTCTGCTTTCATCGAGTGTTGACCGGCGTGAAGCCTGCGTCTGTCATCTCTGTATCTCCGTTCTGCGGCGCACTTGACAGAGGGGGCGGTTGAGCTCCCGAGTATGCTCGTTGCCGTCCTCCTACCTCGGCGTCGTTTTCAGCCGCAGGGGTAGGTCGATGCTCATCATACGTGGGATCGAAGAACTGTCTCGCAGGTTCCGGCGCGCGACTCAACGAGGGCTGTAGGGGTGGAAGCGAGTTTAGCGGAGGTAGAACGGACGCGCCATTGATGGCATGGGGAGATGTGCCTGGTGCGCCGATGGTACTGAAGTAATTACCCGATACACGTCCTGGATCTGGTGTGCTTTGCGCACTACTCATCAGGTTGCCCTGTAGAACGCTCTGATGTCCGCCAACGGCTCCAGCAGGCGGCGTGCCCTTGCGGTTGTGGCTCCTCTTACTTCTCAGCGGCTTGTCGGTAGGTGTGGGCGGCGGCGAGCTACTACGATCGCTGTCGTCGATATTGTACTCCATGTGCTTGTTGAGTTGCTCGAGAAGGAAGGCGCGCTCCAGACGCATCTTCTGCACGCCGCGGTTCAAGCGCAGGATGCGTTGGCGGGTCGAGTCGTTGGACTCTTCGATGTCGTTGATGCGGCGACGGATGTCGATACATTTGCGGTAGTATGCGCCTTCGACCGACGGAGGAAGATCCTTCTGTGAGTGCGCACGTGCTGCTGTGAGGGTTGTCAGTCGTGATATAAATTCAAGCGTGGACGCAGATGCGACACGCAGGGGAGTGGACAATCAAGTGGCAGAGCAACGTACGTTGTTGAGGCGCCATCGTAGACTGTGGTGACAATGTCGCAGACGAATGTGGGCCGATGAGAGAGGGCACAAGTTGGCCTTAAGCTGGCTGGGTCGTATGCGCAAGTCTGGGAGAATCGTGGTGTTGAGGTGAGATCGCCCGACGCGGTGCTTGAGCTCGACGCGCTTGTAGCGCCGAGGATTTCCCGAGCCGAGTTAACCACGAAGTTGAGTCGCTCTTGCCTCCCTCACGATCGGGGCAATATTCCACTTGAACAGTGTACTGATAATGCCACCAGCGAAATCCACGTCAAAGTATAAGACGGCGTATGGAATCGACTTGCTTAGTCTAGAATTTGAAGCTCGTGAGCACAGCCACAGGGCCTTTATGGGAATGTCGATCCGGTGGCTAGCTAAGTCTATTTTCAGTATACGCAACAACAGCCTGTCACTGGAAGCGCAGAGTCCTCGCTGATTTCGCCATGCAAAGGGCAGCAGACACGGTGCATAAGCGGTGATTGTAGGCACAGAGGGATGGATTGAGGATATATAGCCACTCTCCGAAGAGCTTAGCAAGAGAAAGTACCCAGTATGGCCAAAGTGTACCTCCAGGCAACCCAAGAAGTCAATCCCGCTTCATCACTCATCGCAGCCGTTTCGGAGCCGTGTCGCCGTCATCATGTGTATCTTATCCAAACACCAAAAGCACCAATCCTTTACTTCTGCATCATGAGCTGGACGAACTCGTTGTCTGTGTCAGTGTTAGCGGCAGTTCTCTCCATGCCTCGTAAGCTGCTTACAATCAATGCGGCCGTCACCGTCCTGGTCAGCCTCCCGGATCATCTCGTCAACCTCATCGTCGGTCAGCTTCTCGCCGATGGAGGTCATGACGTGGCGGAGCTCGGCAGCAGAGATGAAGCCGTTGTTGTCGCGGTCGAAGACCTTGAAGGCTTCACGGATCTCCTCCTCGGAGTCGGTGTCCTTCATCTTGCGGGCCATCATTGTGAGGAATTCTGCTTCTGTCAGCCACTCGGCTTGCCGGCGCTGCTGTGGGCAGGTTGCGCACCTGGGAAGTCAATGGTGCCGTTGTTGTCGGCGTCGACCTCGTTGATCATGTCCTGGAGCTCAGACTCGCTGGGGTTCTGGCCGAGCGAGCGCATAACGGTGCCGAGCTCCTTGGTGGTGATCTGACCTGTATCGCGCCGTCGTCAGTCACTGAATCCTGCACATGTGTTGTGGTGACGAAGTTGGCTTCTGGAAAGAGAACGACGTGTCGTTTTCGGTTGCGAACATGATGCTGGGGACGGGCACTAACCATCGCCATCCTTGTCCTGTTGCGAAAGTAGTCAGTACTCTGTGGGACCAAAGTGGCATCTCAACTGCGCTAGGCAGCAAGACGGCAGGCGCGAAGAGGAGGTACTTACGAACAGGGAGAAGGCCTCCTTGAACTCGGAGACTTGCTCCTCGGTAAGAGAATCAGCCTGCAGCGTCGTGTCAGTTGTGCGCGGCAATGGGTGGTGAGGCTATCATGATGTTTTGCAGGGCGGGGTATGGAAACAGGACGACAGCGCGGGGTCGGACGCACCATGTCTGATGTGTGGGGGTGTGAGAGGTGACGGGTGGAAGTCTGGCAGTGGACTTTGTGGGAAAGCGACTGAGGAGCGCTTTTTAGGTGCAGTGGATGTGGAGAGTGAAGGGAGCGTGCAGGTGTTTGCGGCTGGAGACTTAGTGGTGGAGCAGCTGGGCAGGGCACTGGCACTGACTGGTGCTTAGCGCAGCCTGGCCCTGATGTTGGGAAGGGGCTCACTAGACCCAACTAAGGAAGGCGTGATCCGCGATCCGCTCTGGCCGCGCACCTGGCATCAGTCATCAGTCATCAGTCATCACTGACTTGCGGCTCACTCCCACCGAAAGTCCGCTATCCACGCTTTGCAGAGTCACAGCTCGCACACGTGCCCCACGACTCCCCTCAAGCTCCAGTCTATCATGATATAGCGCCCCGAGGCTCGCCAATCCAGCATGTGGCGGGACCGCACCAACCTGTAGGCTCAAGCTGCTGCATGCGACACCCTGGCCAGACCTCGCTGACGTAGCCATGTAGCTTCATATCCTACCGCCAGTCGTATTCGCACCACCCCCAGAAGAAGACGCGGTATGGCGGGCCAAGCTCCAATGGCTTCGGCGACGACCGGCGCATGCCCGAGGAGCGCCAAGGGCTCATGTCTGCGGGTGCCTACGAGGACGACGGCGACGCGGTGATTGAAATGGACCTGCTGCCTCCGCGATGGCTCGACGCACAGGACGAGATCACCGAGCAGCTCGCCCAGATAGCGAAGCAGACACGCAAGCTCGATCAGCTGCACCAGAAGCACGTGCTTCCCGGGTTTGACGACGAAGATGTGAAGAAACGCGAGGAGCGGGAGATTGAGCTACTCACGCAGGACATCACGAAGAACTTTGTCAGATGCCAATCGGCCATCAAGCGCATAGACACCATGGTGCGCGAAGCCAAGCAGCAGGGCAACATCAACCAGGGCGAGGAAACCATGGCCAAGAACTTGAAGATATCTCTCGCATCACGAGTCAGCGAAGTGAGCGCAATGTTCCGCAAGAAGCAGTCGGCGTATCTGAAGAGTGAGTGCTCCTAACATTTCTGTGAATGGCGCCGCTGACATGGCCAGAAATCCGCCATCTCGGTGGCTTCGCCTCGCCCTTCCGCTCCGCAACACCCGTGCAGAATCCCTACAACGACCCGGCCATGCAGGAATCAGACGCCGACCGCTCCTTCTCACAGGCCACGCTTCTACAAGCCAAACAGCAGCGCCAGCGACACGATCCCAACGAGTCCCTTATTGCCCAGCGCGAGCACGAGATCGAACAGATCGCACAGGGAATTATAGAGCTCGCAGGCATCTTCCAAGAGCTGCAGAACATGGTCATTGACCAGGGCACTATGCTCGATCGCATTGATTACAACGTTGAGCGTGTCAACAGGGATGTGAAAGAGGCGGACAAGGAGCTGAAGGTGGCTTCAGGATACCAGAAGCGGAGCATCAAGAGGAAGATCATGTTACTCTTGGCCATTCTGATCGCCGGAGTCTTCATACTCCTGTCGCTGAAGCTCAGTCGCAAGGGCAGAGATTCTTCGGCGCCGGCCGCTCCCGCAATCCCCGACATACCGCCTGGGGCCAGACTACAGACTCGGCGGGCATCGACCTCCTCAAGAACAAGTCGCAGCTGGCACCGACGGAAAAGAAGACTATGGGATGCACCGGGAGACGATCCGCTATATTCCCGAGGTATTGTACAATTATAGACTACTTACTAATAAACTCTTACCCCATATGAATTCCTACGTGTCTCTCATCGAGATGGTGCCGCTGATAACGACAGTCATGGTTTTCCTGCGGGTGCTATCATACTCTGGTCCTTGTGAAGTAGAGCTCAACACCATTCCGAACGAATGAGGAAAATGCTGAAAACCCCGCCGCGTTCCTGTGACCTTCAAGGAAGGCACCACCCCTGCCCATCGCATTTATTGAAAGAAGCCACTTCTTCATCGCGTCCGCAGCGCGCTTCTTTGTTTCTGCAAACGTCATGCTTCGCGACGCACGCGATCATGCTGACAATTGAACAAAGGCGAACAGCTTCACCCAGGGCGCATCTAATGTTCCAAGGCGTCTTTTGATTTTCCACAACAGCAGACTCGCAGCTACCACTCGCAGCAATTTCCCTGGACATCATTTTAACACTCTAAGTTTCTCCGAGTACGTTGGACTGCAGTCCAGATTCTTGCGACAATGGTCAAAGTAAAGGATTTAAAATACCCGGTGTACTTAGCCAGAAACCCAGAACGCTGGCGCCTCCCGAACACCATCACGAAATCCATATGTCTTCTCGCTGGTCGCGAAGCCAGCGCTTCACTTCGCATTGCACTTGGAAGGCATAATGCTGCAATTGCAGCGCACGAAGCCACTTGCTACGAGCCGTTTACATACTGGGACTGGCATGGTGTAGCACCAGATGACACTTATGCGCGGGAATACAAGAGACAGCGCATGTGGGAGCACCATCGATGTTTTGAGATTAATGGAACAGCTCATGGGTATCCCACTCCGAAAGAGAGGTGGATAGCGTTCATGGTGAAAGTGGATAGCAAGGTCATTGACCCTATATGGGTGAAGAGAATTGCCGTCGCGCATTGGATGAGTATAGAAGATCTTCATTGGTATGTCCAATCTTACCCAGATGTTTCGAGTCATCTGCTAATCTGTGAGATTAGGATCCATAGAAACCTTTATAAGCTCACTGGCTTAGACCTTAGTGACGCACCGACCAGGAAAGCAGGAGTGGAACATCCTTGGGCCCTTCTTCTCGAGCGAGACACGGACTCCCTGGAACCTTTCCTATCCAAACTCGAATGGCTGGGCATCCCAGACTTTCGCGATTCGACTGATACATTCGCCCTAGAGCTTGTTCGGAAATGCTCCACTAAACTTCAGACGCTATCGATACGAGGGAAACAATCGGAAGGCAAGCCAGTAAATCCTCATGACTACATCTGCAAGTTGCCATACATGATCGCGACGTATGTTCCGAAAAGCGTAACGACACTCGAGCTTCGATTTTCATTCCCGTACCTCGATTGCCTTGCCAGTGTTTTGAAAGAAAGCAAATCGTCTATTAGGCGCATAGGCATCGATTTTGGGGTTTGGGTTCAAGAATATCCAAAGAATGCTGCTTCCAAAAAGAAGCTTGAAAAGGATGCCATCAAAGACGCTGCCAAACTCGCAGCACGAAAAGTTCGCTTCGAAGCCTACAAGAAAGCGCATAACGAAACGCTTGGTGCTGGGAAGCGATGGATTCTGCCAGAGTCTCAGTCTGGTCAGGAACTGGAACAGGACCATTTGGAGCATGCAAAGCACGCTTTTGAGCATGATTTCTATGTTCAGCAGAACGGTTCGGTGCCTGTCTCCCTTGACTGGACACAACACTCTGGGGACTCGAAGTGTGCATTAGAGAAGGCCAGTCATCATGAAGACTTGTCCGAATATGTCGAATCCACGGATGATGGCACATTACCTGCGATGCTGAGCGGAATCTATCAATTCGGCAGAGTTCATAAGCATATTGAACTCTTCACATTGGAGCCCGAGTGGCAAGAGAAGAGCATGGATCCTGTGCATCCGGTTGCATTGGTACAGGCTGGAGCACCTTCAGACGCAACCTCCATGTCTGGAGCCTACCGATGGCTCAACAGCACATTCAAATGGCGACCAGTATTCAATTGGGACAGCTTCATTGGGCCAAATCCGAAGGGTTCTCACAAAGCCTTACTTCTACGATGGAACCTCGACCTAAAGCTGAAACCCGAACAACTCCTCGACAGAATTTCAACACAATTTCGCCTTCTCACCGAAGCTAATATACCAATTCAGATCCTCCTCGGCCATCGGCACCCAGACAAACCAAGCATATACTGGGGCACACCCACCTCACCTCCATCCTCCATGGAAAAATACCTCAGAACAACCTTCGAATTCAACCTAAAACCCAT
>Ga0265780_10006208_pt1 | contig 14887 bp, 16 predicted proteins | sample P1T30metagenome_FD_192432 | JGI IMG/M metagenome (GOLD analysis project Ga0265780, IMG submission 192432) | Plant litter microbial communities from East Loma Ridge, Irvine, California - P1 T30 | ecosystem: Environmental > Terrestrial > Plant litter > Unclassified | place: USA: California... | reverse complement strand
TCCAGCGATGGCACCAAGCTGCCTCAACGCCGCCGCCCTTGGCCTCATCATCGGATGCCGAACCGTATCGCCTGACATTTGGCAAACACGAGGGCAAGACGCTTGCGGAAATACCAACGTCTTATGTTACGTGGTTGATTAGGAATCCGATCTCGAGTAGGCCGATGGAATTGATATATGCGTTGGAAGAGTGGCAGGAGGAGAAGAAGAATGGGAGGAAGGCGTTGTCGCAGTTGCAAGCATCGCAGGTGTCGATGTCGTCGCAACCGCAAACTTTATCTTCGAAGATGCCGCTTTCCCCACCGTCGTCTCAAGCCTACCAGACCCCTCCTCCGTCGTCACAGCCGGCGGTCACGAGCACGCATATCTCCAAATACACTTCCCCTCCTTCGCCTTCTCGCTCGCCGTCACCACCGCCTAGCATACAACAGTCATAACCTCCCTCGTCACAGGCCATGCCACCACAGCTTGCGCCATCGCAAACGTATCCTCCTCCCTCGTCACAGCCCACGGCCCCTCAAGAATCGCATGGTGCACCCCTATACGTCCTTCCATTCGGCGAATACAAAGGCAAGACTCTGCTCGAGGTACCAGAGGACTACCTCTATTATCTTGGTGCGAGCGAAGACAAATTGGCCACTTTGCCTGGTTTGTCTGATGCGCTCGGCTTGATGCAGAAGGGTCTACCTCCAGTCGCTATGCAATCCATGGCGCCGAGTCAGACTTCATCGCGCACTCTACCACCGCCATCATCTGAACCGCCTGCATCTAGCCAGCTTTCCATGGCAAGTCAGTCACAGCGGGCTCAGCCGCCACCTTCTACTGCGCCTAGCCATTATTCCCTTTGCAAGGACAACAAGCCGAATAGTTCGCAACCTCCCGCACCGCAGCTCTCTGCCTCGCAACCTACCCCGCAGCCTCCCTCCTCTCAAGCTCCACCTCGCAAACAACCATACCGTTTCGACTTCGGCAAGCACGAAGGCAAAACCATCGCCGAAGTCCCTCCCGACTACATGGCCTTCCTAAAAAGCAAGGGTTTCACTGAAACAAACGAGACACTGGCTGCAGGAGTCGCAGAGTACGAACGCCACCACCCACCCATCGGGACTCCGCGCAAGGGAGAATACAAATTCACATTCGGCAAGCATGAAGGAAAGACTGTGGCACAAGTGCCTCAGACCTACCTTTGGTTTATCAAGAACAAAACTACGATTATGAAGGATAAGCCTGAGGTGGGCGCTGCGATCCGGCAGTTTGAGCGGACTCAGAAGCGGACGGAGACTAAGGCTCAAAATCGTGGTCGTCGTAGGGCTTGGTCTCCGATGTGCTCATGTTGTGATTGAGCGCCCATTGCAAGAATGCCTTGCTCCTCGTCCAGAGGAACAATACCCAGGCGAATCACGGTCTCCAGTACTGCTGTGAGTAGTAAACGTCATTGCGGGCGCTTCCAGAAGAACGGTAAACCCAAGCTCGCGCTTGAGGTCAATTCGAAACGCATACACAATCTGGTAGATCACAACATCTTCTGGCTTGTATCTTGGCTGTCATATATCCGATTATGACCAGGCAGTGCGCATTCGAGGGTTCGGGTGGCTCCTCCACGCTGGTTCAGGGCGGCACGTCAAAGCGATGAACCACCAGGCCATGTCTAGTCCGCGGACGGCCTATGCTACAACCTTACTGCGCTGCAAACTGATACGACTAGAGTACGACACTGTTGCATCATGTCACGCCTCGCTGCTATTGTCGTGCGACATGTCCCTTTGTCAGCCATGATTGGGTCCATCACATGTCTGCTCTCGTGGGTGTGCACTAGTCCCACTAATTGCGATGCGCATATCACTGGCATCAGGCCGGATTACTTTCGTTCAACAAGCACGTACGCACGTCACGATTCTTGCTCACGCTAGGAGCTCTTGTACCCAGGGCAAACCTATGTCGCTGAGACTCTACAACACTCGTCTCAGCTTTTCGATTGCCAAATCCTTCTGTGACCCCACGAGCCGACCCTTGGAAAAACTTTATCCTTGTAGATAGTTTATTTCGTCCTTGTTATGATGCCTGTGGAGTGGATGTATGTCACAGTTGTCGTTTGTCATCTTAACAGATTCACCAACGACAGTTGTGACATCCGCTCACTAGTCAAGCATCACGTCTGGGACCAATTCAGTGCCCAGATCAAAATTGTATAACGATTACATGTATTTTGCATCATGGGTTTCGTATGTAGGGTTGGGATCAGCAAAGTATGGCCTACTCATCATGAATAATCTTCTACTAAGGAAGTAGTTTTGGCCTTCATGCGTTGGAAAGCCATTATTCCTTTACCTGCTACGCATTGAGCAGCGCCTTCGGCCCATGGCAGCTCTAAACCGTGAGTGCGAGAATCTGGATGAGAGGTTGCAAGATTAGGCGACCTGTTGCTCAGCCGCAGCCACTGGGGCTGGGGCGTCTGATCTTTGCCACTCAACACCCCAGATCAAAACCAGCGCACGTCGGCTCTTCTTCTGCCTTTTGCGCTCGAGTCTGAATGGTCCTCTCCCGCCGGCTCCAAGGCCATAGCATTTGCTCTCAAATTTTATTCCCAAGTCCTTTATCATCGATTCTAGTCGCGCGATGATGTCGCCACCTACGCCAGACGCGATGCAACACAATACAAGCGAGGAGTCTACAGCTTCAGAACGCCCTACCGGTCTCCATGTGATCAAATTTGCGCACTTCAAGAATGCGACATTGGAGCTTTTCCAGGCGCCGATCGAATCTACCGATTACATCGCCTTCTCTCACGTATGGGGCAACTGGACTTGGCGTTCAGTCAGCGGTATACCGTACGATGTGAAAGCTTCCGAAGAGAAGGCAAAATTCATCGCCAATGACCTTCCCGCTTTGGTGGGCGACAGTGCCTTTTGGATGGACACATTGACTGTCGACCAGCGAGACCCAGTTGAAGTCTCAGAAATAGTGGATGCCATTCCCGACATCTTCAAGATGGCAAGAAAGACCATTGCAGTCAGAGAATGCGACGGGTTTTATGACTGCTGCATTGCTGCTGTTACTGGTTTCGAAACCGTGAGTGAGTTTTGCGAGAGGTTTATTGGTCACGAAATGGCGCATAGCGACTGTCTCTGCGCAGAGTCATACCTCCAGAGATTGTGGACACTGCAGGAGTGTTTACTCTCTCATACGATTGAATTTGTGGTTGGGAACGACAGTATGTCAAAGCATTTTGCTTGTTGCTGATAGTTGACCAAAGCTTAGACCAGCCCAGGAAACTCGCGGTGCGAGAACAGGCTCGCGACGATAGTGAGGATTTTCGGAACCACACAAAAAGCGTGACTCTCTTAACCGCTCTTTTTGTTCTAGCCCACTCGTTCTGCGGCTCTCAGGGCGAGTCAGCCAGAGCCGAGTTCCTCAAAGCTTATGTTCAAGGCGGGACTGTTGTCAATCCACACAGCTCAAAGCGTGGCCTGGATGAAGACATCCACTCGAGTCGATTTCTACAGTCTCACATAACATCGCATAGATCAGCAACTATGCCCCGTGACTACATCTTCGCGACCATGCCTTCTTTCCCATGGTACACATACCCGAAGAAAGAGGCTTTGGCAATGTCATTCGGGGAGATTTACTCAGATCTTTACCAGCAAGCTGAACGATCTGGACATGCCTTCACATGCAGGTTCACTCGTTCGATGCTCGATCCCGCGTGCACAGATCCCACGGACGGTTGGCTACCGAGCCAACATCTTCCGAGTCCGACGACGCTCGGCGATTTCCTGAAATTGATGGGAAATCGCGTACCTGAAGCTTCCAACGCTACTTCACCGCACGTGCACATTACATCGGGCGTGCAGATTGAAGAACATGAAAGTGAAAGCTCGCCGGACGTGGTCTTATCCCATCTTGAAGAATGTGCGAGATTATTCCGGCAACAGTTGGGGCCCTCTGTCATAGTGAGTGAGCTCTTGAACGTCGGAGATCATCCTGATCATCGTTGGAGGCTAGATCACACCGATGCCACGAGGTGCGGTTGGGTTCCCATTGACCCAGAGTATGCGGCACCAGTCTACGACGATAGCCATCATACTCCGACGAGAATCGGCCCTGGACTAGGATTCAAGGAAGGCGATTGTGTAGTGGATGTCGGTAGCCTTGACGAGACTGATCAAGAGGCCCGCCTGAATGAGGCTGGCGAGTACCTACCACTCTTTGTGCAGGCCAGGAGAATCCTCGGCGTCATGTGGTGGGCATGTGAATTGCATAGCATCCATGGAGCTCAGAATAAAGCGTGGGACGACTTCAAGCAACATATGCAAGGTCTATGGTCAACACCACTGCTTTGGACCATGCTCCTCCTCGCTGGAATGGTCAATTGCCGTATTCCATTATCCGCCGCAGCATGGGTCAACAAGCTCTTCGTCCCCGTCTACATTCGCCACAACGAAGACCTTCTTTCCGTTGGTCTCTTAGCAAAGCACGCACGCCAGCCTAAGCATCAGAGACAAGTTCCTCTTTCTCTGCTATGTGTTGGCCAACATCGCGGCAGGAAGGCTTTCGGACAAGACTTGTTTCTCGTAGATCCATCAACCAAAGTGCCGGTTGGCTTGGCCCCGGATATGTTACCCGAAGTACCGGTATGCAAGGGTGAGGAATTTGCAAAAGTCGCGCTTTCTTTGTATCGTGGCTGCTGTACGGCTTTAGGAGACAACAAAGTAAAAATCACCTACCGTAGGCTCTCTAAGGAGCCGTCTGTACCTAGAGATGCTTGTGTCGCGAATCTCCAGTAGGCAGTTGAGTGTGGATGCCGATGACGAGGATGTGTATAGCTGTCGAAAAAACTAAACCACTTCGGGAAACTATTGCCTACATACATATGCGGTCGGTCTTCTCGAGACACTCGTGGGCTTCTTCTTTCGTTTGCAATAGATGTAGGGTACTTAAACGCGTCCTTCAACACCCTCGCATGCATAACCTTCGATGTTTAACTACTTTCTTCTTGCACTCTAGACTATCTTGTTCTTTATGCTTACCCTCTAGCTGTACATCACATACGCTACACTATGGCCCTTAGCACCCCTACCACTCTTACAAGTGCAGAGTGGCGCTGATTTCCGAGCCTATTTGGTTTTCCTTCCTTAGGATCCGCGCCGTGTAGTGGTCTGTTGTTGCTCTATTTGAATATCTCTACATTAACCGCAGCGCTGGAAGTTACACGCATACCCCGATTGCATTAGGGAGACCTAGAAACGCGTCCATCTAGTAGAGTTGTCAGCAATCAAGCCAAGCTGGGGCTTGGAGACAGGTGTCTAGTCGATGGAGGCAGTTGCTAGGCCTATCTAGGCAGTTGCTAGGCCCAAAAGGGTAGCCTCAAAGCCAAATCCCACCCTCCAGCTCGTTTCTTGCCAACCATACCGTCTCCCCATGTGGATCTGCCAATACAAGGCTGTGAAACATTGACTTCGCGTATGCAAGTTGTCGCCAGGACTTACGGCATAGCCGGTCACCTTTTGTTGAAGGCTGCGTGCAGGCACACGCGACGCGTCTGGACCCCGCTGTTGTCGATGCTTGCGACTCTAGGCATCGTGTACTGCGGATTGTACGCGTTTGCTTGCTTCAAAGACTCTACTGATCAGGCTCCAAGGCTAAACTGACTAGGCAGTCGTTCTGAGGGGTTGCACATAGCAGTGTCGCGTTGTTGCGTCCTTGTGCTAGCTAAGTTTACGTGACTACTACCGCAGGGAACAACAAGCATCAGCAAGTTCAAAACGCACATTGGAAAGAGGTAGGTCACTCAAACCTGTATCTGCGCGTTTCGTTGCGGTGGGCAGACAGTCCGTCAATGCTTCAATCATACCGTATACCAAAGTACAATCTCAAAGACCAAGCCCAACCCAGGACCAGACCAAAGACTGAGTCAAAGGCGCACTCTATTCTTTCCGTCTATGCTTCGATGTCTTTGCCCCACGACTAGGTCTTGAGGGGCTTCTCTGAGCTATTCCAGCTCCTGCGACCTAGAACCTTCCACAGTATGCAGTAAACCAGCATGATAGGGCGACGCCTGCCTGTTATGATACGCTGAGAAGCTAGTTCCCGTCGAACACCGGGAATATGCATGTCAAATGGCAGGTCACTTCTAGCCACAGAACCCCCGCTACTTCACCAATCTGATACCTACATGCCCACACCATCAGATGACGGGTTCCTGTCACCCTGTCATCACGCACCAAGATCACTACCGCGATGCCGACCTGCAGCTCCATGCTATGTGCGGACAACACATCACTCCGTGGACAGTGCATATCTAGGTACGGATCACCAATGGAGAAGAGCAGACTTCACCGCTCTTACTTGTCGCCTGTTCCAGGACTGCGACGGTGTGACATCTGGTACGGGTGGCTGCGTGCGGACAGTGCAGCGGAGATACCTGGTCCTCCATCACTACCTGGGTGATTCACCTGTGCAACATGGCGGGGTTGCATGTTTGGTCGGGGTGCGAGGGGATCCCACGCTCCAGTGCTAAAATGGAGTTTTTCCCGTGGCCAGATTCTCGTCATGGTTAAATCAATTGACTCACATCGAAGTTTCGCCCTCAGTAACAGATCTGGTGTTACTATTGCACCTTACTTGAAAGCAGCTTTGTTGATGCTCTTCTACCTTGTGCATCGGAATCCTGAACAGACGATACCGGATCAATACTTCTCTGTCACCAAGAAAGCTTTTTATTCATTTTGATGCAAGAGTCTCGGTTCGTTTGTCCTGCTACACGATATGGATCGTGATCATATCTCACGACACCGCCCCTCTCAGCGTCCAGAACGAGACGATACCGATCGTTCTCAATCTCTATCGGTCACGCAGCGCCGTTCGCGCTCCCCTCTACCACACCCTCCTAATGAGGCACGTCGTATCAGAGATGTGTCTTCCCATCGTCTTATGGAGGAATCATCGACAGCAGAATCATCGGTACAATCTCGCTCTTCTATAAGTGCTCGGTCACGCGGTTCAGCCTTTACAGAAGCAACAAGTACGCGGTCATTGTATCGATCGAGATTAACCCCCCAAACAACCAATACTTCGTCAATACACCGATATGCCACCCCAACATCGACATCAATAGCACGGCAACGCTTCCCAACGAGGCATACTACATTTTCGCCTCCTCCTCGACCATCCGTTCCACGCCAAACACACCCAGGTTTCTTGAGCGAAGGAAAGCAAGTCCGCGAATCGATCGAGACCAATGATGGTCGAGCCCATATCGAACAGCCGAGAGATGCGTCGGCCCAGCAGCCGAATCTTTTATCCGCTTCACCGACCGACGTGCTGAAATTGATCGAAGACGACGAACAACTCTCGATGCTACTGACTCAAGGGTTCGGTAACAAACACGATCCCCATTCTGATCATAGATCAGAAGGCGTCGCCCTCCATGACCCAAGATACAAGGAGGCAGAGGTACAGTCAGGGAAGACCATCGCCTCTTTGATCGCTGCTATCAACCTTGGAAAGAATCATTGGCACAGTTCATGGGATCCACTAGCTGAGGAGGCAGAAACATCTGTTTCACCCTACGTCAGCGGGCCGATGCGAATTGGCATTGTAGGCGAGACTGGGCAAGGTAAATCTTGCCTCATCGGAGGTCTGTTAGGTGACGAGGGTATAGTTCAAACTGTACGTCAACTGTTTGCATCAGCAGCTAGGTAGCTGAGGCTAAAACTCAATTAGGCAAAGAGTGGCGAGAGCCTTACCAGAGTGATTCTCGAGTACCATCACTGGAACGATCACGACTCACGTTTCAAATACCGCGCTATCATCACTCTCCTCCCGTGGGAATCTGTACAGAAACGGATCGAGACGTACTTCGAACACTGGAACCACGGGCTTTTGTCACATGAAGACGAGAGCGAACATGAAGATGAAGAAGGTAATCAAAGCCCAGATCCTGCAGGCCCGGATTCTCCCGGGGCAGATAGGGAAACAGCTACAGGGGTTTTCCAGGCACTCTTCCGTGGAGACCCCAGTTTTGAGGACGAAGAGACCATGAAGGACTATCTGTTGAGTAGTGAAAAGTCACCTGTGCGACATGATATACGAGATCGACTCGTCAGTCGCGCTCGCGACATGTACGATGAGCTTGATTGTCAGGATACCAACATATACAAACGAACCACCGAAGAGCTGTGGCATGAGCTTGCTCGATTCACGCATGGTCGCTCGGCCGATGACTCAAGAGGAGGTTGCGACGCTTGGCCCTTCGTCGAAGTTGTCGAAATCGGTGGGCCCTTTGCCCTATCCGAGCACATCGTCATCGCTGACACGCCGGGTCGAAACGACCTGAATCGCCTTGCGCGTGCCAGCGTGGACGACTACCTACCGTCTTGTTCGTCCGTCATAATAGCCTGCAATATTAGTCGCATCATATCTGACGACAGCCTCCCCAATCAAATCGAGAAGATCCAACACCACCGTCCTGTGACAGTAGTCGCTACATTTTCCGAGGTATGGGGAATGAATCTATCAGGGCGCCCTTACTGACTGCAAGATAGGACGTCAGCCTGGTTCCCAGCAGGCACACTAAGCTTAGCCCAGGCGAGAAGCATACGTATATGAGGCTTCACGAGAAACTCAAACAGCTTGAACGGGAAGATTTTCAGCCCCGAACTCTGGATCAGAGCTCGCTCGCTGAAGCTATACTACGCAACCAGTTGACGCAAAAACATGTCAAGAAAGCGTACGTGTAGTAGCTGAGGATCCGGGCATCATTGATACTAATTAGAACATAGCATTGCGCAAGTGCTTGTTGAGGAACGCAGCCGGCGCGTGAAGGAAAGGCTTATGGCAGAAGTGCGGGGGAAAGGCCGTCCTCAAGCAGTATTTTGTGTGTCCGCTTTCGACTATCAGCGTAACATCAGGGGGGTTGCCGCTCACGACTCCGCGCTTCTTCCTCTCAGCCCCAACGATACGAAAATACCTGCATTGAAGCGACATCTCATCTCGTTATGCTCGCCCATGCGAGTGGAAGAGCTAGTGCGCTATGTGGGCGCAACATTACCGGGCCTCGTGCTCAGCATGGAGATGGGGATCAAGAAACGAACTGATGTGTTTCAAGTCAAAATCGAAGGTGGAGTCGAAAAGCTGAGTAGTGTAAGTGATTTAAACTGCCACGAAAGCCAAACTAATACCGTCCCAGACTTGTGTAAAGAAGGTTCATCGATGCATCGATGATGTATTTGAGGATCGAATCAAAAAGCCCTTATTGGAGACCTTGCGTACGCAACTTCCTGCATACATTCAACATGCAGAGGAACGGTGCGAAGTGTGGCTTCAGGTGTGATTCACAAACGTCTTAGAAGGTACCTGCTAACGCTTCTAGTGGCATCATATCACGCACAAAACATTTGTCAGCAACCTAGGTAATAGACACCTTCTCATCTATAGCAAATCTGACTGATGGCGTTCAAGGCAATTACAAAAGGCCTAGAAAGGGCAAGCCGAGTTGGAACCATGAGTTGCTCGAGCAGCATCGCATCAGCCTCAATCCGATCTTTCAAGGCATCCATGAAGTTCTGTGTAATAGTATCGAGCTAGTAAAGCAAGAAATCATGTCAGCAACAGGCAAACTAGCCGAGGACATCCGCAGTGAGTTGCTCATACAAAACTTAACTCCCTAGCTAACAATATGCAGAACAGTATCCACAGCCCAGACGACCTGCTGAACTGGACCTACTCCTCGGCAACATCTACATAAAAGGTGCAAATATTATGGCGATGAAAACCAAGTGCATTGGCGATCTGAGGACGTTCATCGAGTAGGTACTCAGCGAACGGACACTCCACTTAATTTTGCTGACTTCGACCGTAGGAAGCAGAGACTACGCTGTCTTACTGACACAGACGATATCTCCTACTTCGGGTACGCCATGATCGATGCATACACAGCGAGCAAAGAGATCAGGCGAGGGAACAAGAAGGAGGAGACACGAAAGGTCATGCAACATAGAACCTTCAAAAGACTGCTACGCGACAAAGAGACAACGCCATACCACGCGATTCATGTACAACTAGAACAAGCCATCAACTCTCAAAAGCAGCTGATCAAGGAGTACTTGAAGGAGAAGATTGGGTCGTTATTCCAGGCCATCGGCGAGGATCTGAAGAGATTGGGGGTGGAGCAGGCGAATTTGGACTACGGCGAAGACCGCGAAGTTCGCGAGTCAATTGGTAGGACGCTTTCAAAGGCGAAGGAGGATCTTGGGACTATTAAGGCGTTGTTGAAGGAGAGCGGCGTTGATTGCGATGGTATCAAAGATCAGTTGACGTAACGGTCTTTGTCTGGATATAGGTTAGATGACATCGGGTAATGGAGTTCTATTGCTTCAGCGTTGATTTTATTACTCTTCTGTAGAATCAATTTCTGTACACTCACCGCACGAATCTGCCCACTACTTTTTATCGCGTCTAACAATGAAGAATTTATCTAGGTAGTCCGGTCTTCTACTCGCAAAGGTATTAACTAACAGAGAATGGAATATTGTGCATAGGTCATGCTGCTCGTGTTTAGTCAGGTCAGCGTCTGCGCTGTTGCTTCGAGGATGCGCCACACTATTATCCCCCGGGGGGATAGTGTGGCGCGTGTCGGGTAGACAGTGTGGCGCGCGCTGGGCTGTCTCGCCTTTACCACGAACTACCTGGGTACGTTTCCAACAGAGGCCCAGAGATAGATATCACAAGACAAACTATACGATTGCCCGCATCGAGGTCTGAAGCGACAGCTGTGTTTCACAAAGCAGGAAAAATACGAGTCCGAGCTGTTACTTTCGTGTTGAAGAAAAGCAAAAAGACAGCGGCACGCATGCTCCTATTTCGGGGCGGACTAGACCGCACTAGCCACCAGCGCTAACACCTCCCTGCATCAGCCACCCAGTTCTCCCAACCATCCCATCTCTCCGACATCGACATGACACACGCCCACATATGCGCGCTCGACTCGTATGTGGAGACGACAGATGCTACCTGGCCATGATAAAGTTCCGGCCCTGGGACCCGCTGTCAGGGTCTGGCTGTGCACGCTGCACTACGGCAAGACACCCAGACCAATCGACCGCCGATGCGAATGTGAGGCTGTCACTTGGCGACGGGATCCACCGCTACTCTTTTGCTACGTATGATGTGCTGGGGTCTGATTCAGATGCTAGGCTTTCAGGGAATGGAGAGATGCATGGAGGGTGGTTTGCGACTAGCAGGCTTTTCAGATGTTGAGTTGAGTATCCTGGTAGCCATTACGAAGGGTCTTTCGACACTGCACACCAGGGCGGAACCAGCGAGCTAGTCTGTGTCCACGATTTGCGTTACCGCCGTTTGTATTCTGCGCGTGAATACGGCCACCATCTATCTGCTTATGCAGTTACTTGCTGCTCATTCGTAATCTGACAACCTCCAGCCGCCCATCAAGGGCAAACCAACCCAACAAATGATCAAAACAACCCCATCACAACTCCCGCTCAAACTCATGGCTCTGCAGCATTGTCTCCCCCCGCCCATCTATACTAACCCTATGCAACCTCCCCACATTCTTCCCCAAATCCATCTCCACCAAACTATCCCTCCTCTCTCCCCTTCTCGTCCGGGACGCAGAGCCCGTCATCTCCTGATCCACAATCTCCGTATCATCAGGCATAACCTCATCCTGCGGTACATCTTCAATGCGAAACAACAGCTGGTATGCCGGCGCATCGTCCGGGCGATTGGGATCCTTTGTATCCCGGAAAATCGTAATACTGGGAATATTTTTCAACCCCAATTCCGCTTTGTGCTGGACCAGCATAAACGCTTTATTTGCGCCGACGGGTGTGCCTAGGAGTGCGAGATACTCTTCACTGGACTCCTTTACTTGGACGCCTGGCCATTCCGGTATCTCTTTATAACCTTTGCTTACGAGAATCCGGTTGACGACGGGTACGGTTTCGGTGTTGATGATGTTGCTGCCGAACCAGTATTTTAGGTTTTTGGGGTTGGGATTGCGTAGCCAGAAGGCGGCCATGATGTCGGAGGCTTGGCGGAGGAGAGGGAGTTGGTCCGCTGAGAAGCCTTCGGCGTAGGTATCCATGGCGGCGGGCCAGGGGGCGAGGAAGTTGTGGCCGTAGATTGCTGGAGAAGAGGGTTAGTGCGTGGTGGTGGTGGTGGTGGAAGGACGTCTTACCTCCTTGTTCAGCATTAAAAGCGAAGCGGTAGTAAGCTCCAGTAGCCTATGTACAGTCAGCCAAACTCTCAATGTTTGGCGTATTTCTCTTCCTGGAATACTCACGCCATACTCTTTGTCGTCGTCGTCGTCAGGGAAGTAAGTCTGCATGTCTACCGGGAGGTCATCACCATCGTCGTCCACCGCGTTCTCATCCATGTGCTCGATAGAGTAACACTTGTTCTTGCCACCAAATTCCACTGGTTTGGTACTCAGTCCAAGGTCATTCAGCGCAGCCTCGATCCTGTTATTGATCTCTAAGTTTGCGAAGTCGTCCGAAAAGTCGCAGTTGATTTCTGGGTCATAGTAGGCTTCGTGCCAGTACCAATCCCTTAGCTCGGCTAGATGCATGTCAGTGTCAATGGTTGCGTAAGGATGATGATGGAATGGATAGAACCTGCCTTCAAGCGTTCCTTTCCACTGGCTTGCCGCTGATGGCGGATTGCGGTCCAGGTAGTTGGGCCAATTTCGTCCCGCGACTTCATCCGGCATTTCCATGAGGCAACGGAGCCAGTTACCCTTCTTCTTATACTTATTCCAGGTGGCATCGTTCGCGTAGTCGGTAGGGTCGAAGTCCACAGCAGTCTGGACTAGATTCGGCTCGGAGGCGGGGGCTTTGTCGTTGGTAGATGGGATGCTCACTGCGCTATCGCGACGATCTAGAAGGTTTGATGGAAAGGCTGTGGAATTGGAGGAGCCAAAGGATACTTCAACATGCTTGCTGTAGACCAGCGGTACACAGATCACGGTAAGGAGAAGTGCGGTAATCTTCATGGCTACTGCGACAGACGAACTTCGTTTCTCGGGATATGGGTGTGAATTTGGTTGAGCATTGCATTGCTCCAAGCGAGAGAAGTCAGGAGTAAACACACCAAGCGCTTCGTCATGGTCGTGAGTGCGCTTAAACAAGTGGATATAAGCGTTGATAAGAAAGCATACGCGGCGTGTGGCAACTGTTCAAGGGCGTCGAGTGTGGAGTGAATGTACACCCCGAAGGCGTCATCAAACTTGCTCAACCCCATAACTAACAACCGCCGTTCTACCGCCCGTATCAAGACTCACCTGATGCAATCTCTTCACGTTCCTCCCTAGATTAACCGCCTCCACCACACTATCCCTCCTCTTGAAGACGTCCTTCTTAATCACGACGGCATATACATTTCAAACCACAACCCCCGTATTCATATCGTCAGGCCTTAGAACATCCTTCGGAACGTCTTCAACACGAAATAGCAACTGAACATCCGTCTAGAACGACGGTTCGTTCTGTAATCGCGAAACATCGTGATTTCAGTGATATCCATATCGCCAGGTGAGGCTCTATGTTGGAGAAGGAGGTACGCGAGTGTTGCGCCGATGGGTGAGCCTGCTGTGACGTTAGAGGAAAGCATTCTCGGGTACCAGTGTATTCAGATTTGCTAGTCTGGCAGGGGCGAGAGGAAATTGAATATCTGCTTGTTGCGTGGAGACACATACGTTAGTTGTGTAAGAACAGGAACAGCGACAAACCTACCAACTGAACAGTCTTCGGAATCCGTACCGACACGTACATGAGGCCATTCTAGCGATCCATGCCATCCACCACCGCCCCTCCGCCTCCCCCACCCACCCAGTCGGGCCATGCTTTGCCTGCTTCCGAGTCGGTCATATCCAGGAGACAGTTGAGCCATCCGCCTTTTGCAGCGTATGTGCCCCATGTTTCCGCGCTGGCGATGTTGTTTGGATCAAAGTCTGTACGAGGACGGAGGGTGTTCAATCTTGGAGTGTTGTGAAGAGTGGAATCACCAAATGGTACTGCGATGAGAGTGCCACAGACGAGACCCGCGAGGCCCGCGATGCTTTGGAACGATCTCATGGATTTGGTATCTTGACGTTGATCAAGTCATGAGTCTTCCGGTCCAACATATGATCTTGGTTGGACATAGCAGCGAGCGGTGGGCACGCGCGGCGAACCGTTTTGGGATAAAATTGACAGTGAAAGAATGCGCACCGAGTGTATTGCGTAATTAGCAAACAATAAACAAGGCGGGCTTTGAGAGGCAGCAGATGCAGTACTTCACGCACTCTCCAGAGACCACACGCCCACTGAACCTAGCCTACGATTGGACATTACCATATCTCTCCCATGAATGTCGACGGAGCCAAAGTCTAAACTACCTATGTTCTACAGGTGCGACGAACATCCAGAGAGGGGCAATGAACGCTTGAAACAAAAGAGATGCAATATCGAAGAAAGAGGACGAAACGATGGAAAATTTGACCTATACCAGAGGTTGCGGAAACAGCGAACCATTGACCAAAATAGACGAAGAAGACAGATATAGCTTCTCGACTCAATAGCCGCCAACTCAAAATAGAAGTCCAAGGCAATCTGCTCGACTCACCATAACAACTCTACAGATAGCCTTCATTCCCTCCCGATGCCTACCCCCTTTCCCACATATCAACTCACCCTTACCCTTAAGACGCAAGCTTACCAACACCATAAGGCTGAGTACCACATCGCCGCCTCAAGCATTCCTGAACAATGTTGGTCAGACCGGCTCATCTCACGCCGTCCTCTACCCGGCGCCTTGGTTTACGGGATGCCGGTCGCACAATACTGCATGCTTGCTTTTACCCGAAGCACGCCGAACCAAAAATAAGCAA
>Ga0265780_10006207_pt1 | contig 14889 bp, 12 predicted proteins | sample P1T30metagenome_FD_192432 | JGI IMG/M metagenome (GOLD analysis project Ga0265780, IMG submission 192432) | Plant litter microbial communities from East Loma Ridge, Irvine, California - P1 T30 | ecosystem: Environmental > Terrestrial > Plant litter > Unclassified | place: USA: California... | reverse complement strand
GCCGGCGGCGCGCGCGGGCAGGGCCTGCGGTCGCGCCGGATCCTGGATGCTGGAGCGCACCGCCAGCAGTTCGAGCAGGCGTTCGGCGGCGCCGGCGGCGCGCTGGGCCTCGCCCATCACTTCCGACAGCGCGCCGATCGCGCCCGAGACGATCGAGGCGTACAGGATGAATTGTCCCAGGTCGCCGCCGGTCATGGAACCCGACAGCACCGCGTGCGCGCCCAGCCACAGCACGAACACGATGGCGCCGAACACCAGCACGATGGCCAGCATGGTCAGCACCGAGCGCGCGCGGATGCGCCGCATGGCGGTGGCGAAGGCCCCTTCCACCGAGGCGCCGAAGCGCTTCGCCTCGATTTGTTCGTGGGTGAAGGCCTGCACGGTCGGCATGGCGTTGAGGATCTCGCCGGCCAGGGCCGAGGCGTCGGCGATGCGGTCCTGGGAATCGCGCGAGAGCTTGCGCACGCGGCGCCCGTACAGCACGATCGGCACCACCGTCAGCACCAGCAGGCCGAGGATGATCGAGGTCAGCTTCACGCTGGTCACGAACAGCATCGCCAGGCCGCCGATGAACAGCAGGGTATTGCGCAGCGCCAGCGAGATGCTGGTGCCGACCACGCTCTGGATCAGGGTGGTGTCGGTGGTCAGGCGCGACAGCACTTCGCCGGTGCGGGTGGTCTCGAAGAATTCCGGGCTCTGGGCCACCACGTGGCCGTAGACGGCGCTGCGGATGTCGGCGGTGACGCGCTCGCCCAGCCACGACACGGTGTAGAAGCGCGCCGCGGTGGCGACGCCGAGCACGGTGGCGACGCCGAACAGCGCCAGGAAGGTGGCGTTCACGTTCGCCGGACTGGCGCCGCCGGCGGCCGCGCCGAAGCCGTGGTCGATCATCTGCTTGAAGGCGTAGGGAATCGCCAGCGTGGCCCCGGCCGCCACCAGCAGGGCGATGCCGGCCAGGACGAACTGGCGGCGGTAGGGCCGCAGGAAGGGCAGCAGGCCTTTCAGGGCGGCGAGGGTGCCCTGGCGCGCGGCGGCGGAGGCGTCGTTCGGGGCGGCTTGCTTGGTGCTTGCGGTGCTGGTTGGTCCGTCGTTCATGTCGATGTGATGTGGTGTGATTCTTGCGGGCCGCGCTGACGTTGTTTACAGCTTCATCGCGTCGACGTAGCCCGTGAGCTCGAGGTAGCCGCGGCCGACGTGGCGGCCGTCGCGGCTGAGCGTGACCGCGCCTTCCCAGTAGACGGCGCCGGTCGAGCGGCGCGAATCGAGTTCCTGGTCGGGCTGCAGCGGATCGATGCGCCAGGCCGTGCCGCCCAGCGCCAGCGTCAGCGCCACCGGGTAGCTGGCGCGGGTGCGCGGCGAGGTCCAGCGTGCCTGCGGGGTGAAGCGCACCGCGTCCGGGCCGTACTGCGTGACGCGTCCAGCGGCGTCGCGCAGCGCCGCGTGGGCCCACAGTGTAGCACCGCTCTTGCTGCGGATCCGGAAGGCCATCAGGGCGCCGCCGTCGTCGAGGTTGATGCCGAGCCAGTCCCAGCCCGTGGCGTCGGGGTCGAGCACCTGGCTGGACCATTCGTGGTCGAGCCATGCGCTGCCGGTCACGGCGAGCGCGCGGCCGCGGCTGCCGGCATACGCCACTTCTCCCTCGACCTTCAAGTGCGGCTCGCTGTAGTAGTAGCTGGCGTGCCCGGGCGCTGCGCCCTTGCGCGAAAAGCCCGCATCGCCCTGCAGCATCGGCTTCTGGCTCGGCGCCAGGAGCAGCGTGTACGACAACTCGCCCGAGCGCACCACCACGCGGTAGCGGCCGTCCGGCTGGCGCTTCATGCTCCAGTCGTCCAGCTTGACGTCGGTGTCGCCGGTATTGGCGAAGGCCAGGCCGAAGCCGGCGCGCGCACTGCGCTGGTCGTGCACCAGGCGGCCCAGCGCCGGATCGGACAGCGCGGCGTGGCCGATCACCAGCTGGGTCGGGGCGAAGGCGCTCGGGTTGGCGGCGTCGTGGGCAGTGCGGCTGCGGAAGAAGGTCACCTGGAAGCCGAGCGGCTTGCCATCCGGTGTCTGCAGCCAGCCGGTGACGTACCACCACTCGGTGCGGTAGTCGGGATGGGCGCCGTAGTCGGCCGGGAACGCCAGCGCGCGGCCCGGCACGACCGGGGCATAGACGGGCGGCGCGGCGAAGGCATTCGCCAGCACCAGGGCCAGCAGCAGCGCCAGCAGGCGGAGGCAGCGCATCACCAGTCCTCCCTGACCGCGCGCACCGGACCGGCCGACAGCGCATAGCGCCCCGAGACCAGCGCCGTGCCCATCGAGGCCAGCACCAGCACCGCCGCCACCGCGCCGAGCAGGGGCCAGGGCAGGTGCAGCTGCATGGTCCAGTGGAAGGATTGCGGATTGACGACATAGACCAGCACCAGGCTGATCGCCAGGCCCAGCGCGAAACCGGTGGCGACGCCCAGCGTCGTCAGCGCGCCGCCTTCGATCGCCAGGATGCCCAGCACCTGGCCGCGCGTGACGCCGACGTGGCGCAGCATGCCGAATTCGCGCGCGCGCGCCAGGGTCTGGGCCGAGAAGGTCGCGGCCACGCCGGACAGGCCGATGACGATGGCGATCGCTTCGAGCAGGTAGGTGACGGCGAAGCTGCGGTCGAAGATGCGCAGGCTGAGCGCGCGGATCTCGCCGGGCCGGGCCAGCGTCAGCGCGGCGCCGAAGGGCAGGGCGCGCACCCGCGCCTGCAGCTGTTCGACCGTGCTGCCGGGCGCGGCGTAGAGCGCGGCGTCGGTGACCTCGGGGTCGCCGGTGAGCAAGCGGTAATCGGATCGCAGCACGATCACGGAGCCGGACTGGCTGGCGTAGTCGCGCCAGACGCCGGCGATGAAGAAGGCTTGCGGGCGGCCGCCGAGCGGCAGCGTGAGGCTCTGGCCGGGACGCAGGCCGTACAGGTCGGTCATCGCCTCGGAGATCCAGGCCGGGCGCGCGCCGGGCGGCGCGCTGGCCGATTCGCCCACCAGGGCCAGCAGCCGGCCCGGATCGCGCGCATCGAGGTCGCGCGCGACCAGGGTGACATCGGGGCGCGCGGGGTCGAGCGACAGCGGCCGGGTGCGCAGGAACTGCACCTCCTTCACGCCCGGCAGCGCCGCCAGCGCGGCCTGCTGGCCGGGCGCCAGCGCGCCGCTGCCGCCGCCGCTCCTCACGTACAGGTCGGCCGGCAGGATATGCAGCATCCAGTCGTCGACCGAGACCCGGAAGCTGGCCACCATGATCCCCATCGCCACCATCAGGCTGAAGCTGGCCAGCACGCCGCCCAGCGCGATCGAGGCCTGGCCGGGCGCGTTGGCCAGGCGCGCCAGCGTCAGCGCCAGCACCGGCGAGCGCGCGCCGCGGCCGGCGAGCAGGCGTTCGAGGCGGCGGAAGGCGACGGCGGCCAGGCGCGGCATCAGGCCGATGCCGCCGATCAGCAGCAGGGCGACGGCGATGTAGCCGAACAGCGGCAGTCCGCCCACCGGCGGCAGGAAGGCGAGGACGACGGCCAGGCCCAGGCACAGCAGCGAAGGCCAGATGCGCGCCAGGCCGGCCAGCGCCGCCTCGTCGTTGCCGGACTTGAGGGCGATGGCCGGGCGCGCGCGCGCCGCTTCCAGCGCCGGCGCCGCGCAGCCCAGCAGGGCCACGCCCAGGCCCAGCGCGAAGAACACGCAGGCGGCCACCGGGGCGAAGCTGACTGTCGGCTGCACGCCGGCGAAGTAGCCGGCGCCCAGGTCGCCGCCGAACAGGGCCAGCGCCGCCGCGGCCAGCAGATAGCCGCCGAGGATGCCGAGCAGCGAGCCGAGCACGCCCAGGCTGGCGCCTTCCAGCAGCACCTGGCGCAGCAGCGCGCGCCGTTCCAGTCCCAGCACGCGCAGCAGCGCGAACTGGCCGCGCCGGCGCAGCACCGACAGGGCCTGGGTCGAGAACACCAGGAAGGCGCCGGTGAACAGGGCCACCAGCGCCAGCACCGTCAGGTTCACGCGGTAGGCGCGCGACAGGTTCTGGTTGCGGCTCTCCTGGTCGGCGTCGTTGGGACGCGCGACCGTGAAGCGGCCCGGGAATGCGCGTTCGAGATCCGCGGCGAGCGCGCGCTCGAAGCCGGCGCGGTCGACGCCGTCGCGCAGCTTGAGGTCGATGCGCGAGAGCTTGCCGAGCTGGTTCAGCCGCCATTGCAGGGCGCCGATGTCCATCACGCCGATGCGCTGGCCGCTGCGCGCGCGCAGGATCGGACCGGCCACCCGCAAGGGCACGTCGCTGGTGCCGGCGCGCAGCGCCAGCGTGGCGCCCTCGCGCAGGCCGAGCCAGGACTGGGCCGCCGGGGACAGGAACACGGCGTCGTCGGCCAGCACGTCGAAGGCGCGCCCGGCGCCCGGTACGCCCATCAGGTCGGGGGCGATGACGCCGGCGCGCAGGGCGTCGATGCCGACGATCTTCAGCGTGCCCCTGGCGGCGGGGACGAAGGCATCGACCTCCAGCACCGGCGAGGCCAGCGCGACGCCGCTGCGTTCGGCCAGGCGCGGATAGATGGCTTCGTCGAAACGGGCTTCGCGCCCGCGCACCTGGATGTCGGCCTGGCCGGACAGGCTGTGTACGGCGGCCGAGAACTCGTTGAAGGCGGCGGCATTGATCAGGTGGATGGCGAAGCCCATCGCGACTCCGACCGCGATGGCGACCACGGCCAGCAGCGCGCGCATCGGGTGCGCCCGCCATTCGCCGAACAGCAGCCAGCGCGACAGCAGGGTCAAGCCGGGCATTCCACCGCCAGGTTCTGGGCCTGGCGCCGCGCCTTGAGCAGGGCGGCGTCGCGCTTCGCTCCCTGGGCGCGCGCGGCATCCTCGGCGGCCCAGCGGTGGCGCAGTTTCAGGCGCGCGCACTGCTTGCGGGTGCCGGCGGCCGTGCGGCTGGCGCGCTCCGCCTCGCGCCGTTCCTGCCGCACGCGCTTTTCCTCGGCGCGCTCGCGTTCCCGTTCGCGCTCCTTGTCGCGCGCGATCTTGAGTTTTTCCATTTCCAGCAGCACGCGCGCATCGCGGGTCGGCACCGCGTCCGCGCCTTCGGGGCGGATGCCGATGGTCGGCTCCAGCGCGATCGAGGGGCCGCGCGGGCACGGGCGGTCGCCGTAGGAGGTCTTGCCGCCCTCGCTGCATTTGTACACCGGACCGGCGGCGCCGGCGCCCGGGGCGGCCAGTGCGCAGCCGAGCAGGGCAAACAGGATCAAGCGTGGAATCATCGTCGTCTCCCCGTCAAAGGATTTTGCCAGGGTTCATGATGCCGAGCGGGTCGAGCGCCGCCTTGAGGGTACGCATCAGCGCCAGTTCCACCGCCGGCTTGGTGCGCGCCAGTTCGTCGCGCTTGAGCGCGCCGATGCCGTGTTCGGCCGAGATCGAGCCGGCGCGCGCCGCGACCTCGTCGTGCACGATGTGGTTGATGCGCTCCTGCTCGGCCAGGAAGTCCTCGTGGCCCACGCCAGGGGGCGGCGCCACGTTGTAGTGCAGGTTGCCGTCGCCCAGGTGGCCGAAGCAGACCAGCTGCACGCCCGCGTAGGCGGCGTCCAGCCGCGCGTCGGCGGCGTCGATGAAATCGGCCACGCGCGAGATCGGCAGGGCGATGTCGTGCTTGATGTTCTTGCCGGCCCGGGCCTGGGCCAGCGGAATGTGTTCGCGCAGCGCCCACAGGCCTTGCGACTGGGCGATGGAAGTCGCCACCACGGCGTCGCGCGCGATGCCGGCGTCCAGCGCCTGGCCGACGGCGCTCTCGAGGAGGGAGGCGCCGTGGGCCTCGGACTCGTGGCTCGACAGCTCCAGCAGCGCGTATTGCGGGTGCGCCTCGGCGAAGGGGCGCGGCAGTTGCGGGAACTGCTCGGCCACCAGGCGCAGGCAGACGGCGCTCATGAGTTCGAAACCGGTGAGGGCCGGGCCGCACTGCGCTTCCATGTGTTTCAGCAGTTCGAGCGCGTGGCGCGGCGAGTCCAGCGCCACCAGCGCGCTGAGGGCCGCCTTCGGCTGCGGGAACAGTTTCAGCACGGCGCCGGTGATCACGCCCAGCGTGCCCTCGGCGCCGATGTACAGGTCGCGCAGGTCGTAGCCGGTATTGTCCTTGCGCAGGCCGCGCAGGCCGTCCCACAGCTCGCCGGCCGGCGTGACGACTTCCAGGCCCAGGCACAGTTCGCGCGCATTCCCGTAGCGCAGCACGGCGGTGCCGCCGGCATTGGTGCCGAGGTTGCCGCCGATGGTGCAACTGCCTTCGGCCGCCAGCGACAGCGGGAACAGCAGGCCTTCGGCGGCCGCCGCCTGCTGGACGTCCTGCAGGATGCAGCCGGCATCGACGGTCATGGTGCGGTTGTAGGCGTCGATGGCGCGGATGCGGTTCAGGCGCCGCAGCGACAGCACGATGGCGGTCCCGGAAGCGTCGGGCACGCTGCCGATGACCAGGCCGGTGCGTCCGCCTTGCGGCACCAGCGGCACGCGGTGTTCGGCGCACAGGCGCACCACGGCCGCCACTTCGTCCGGGCCGGCGGGCAGCACCACGGCGCGCGCGCTGCCCGTGAAGCGGCCGCGCCAGTCGCTCAGGAAGGCGGCGGTGTCGGCGGCTTCCACCAGCACGTGGGCGGCGCCGACGATGGCGCGGCAGCGGTCGAGGAAGCGCTCGTCGTGGTACTCAGTCATGCGGCACTTTGACCTTGTCGAGCAGTTCCTTGGCAAGCTGCTGCGCCTTCTTCTTGTACGGGCGCAGGTAGAGCAGGGCGAAGGCGAAATAGGCGCAGACCAGCAGGGTCTCGCCCAGCGCCATGATGCGCGACATCTCGGTCTTGTCGCTCCAGGCGCGCACCACGCCTTCGATGAAGTACACCAGGATCACCATCGATGACCATTGCAGCGTATACAGGTCGCGCTTGATGACGCCGCGCAGCGGCAGCAGCAGCGGCAGGGCCTTCAGCGCCAGCAGCGAGCCGCCGGGATGCAGCGGCGCGATGACGATTTCCCAGGCCAGCAGCCAGGCGCACAGGATGACCAGGCTGGTCACCGCGCCCGTGTGGAACAACCTTTGCAGTTGCATTGCCTATTCCATCCCTCGCAATGAGCGGCCTGCGATCGCCAGACGCCTGCCGAGGGCGATCGCCAGCCGCTTCTCGTCGTCGGTCACCGGCCGGTTGCCGTCCACGCCCGACCAGTGGGTCGCGCCATACGGACTGCCGCCGCTTTCGGTGGTCATCAGTTCCGGCAGGGTGTAGGGCAGGCCCATCACCATCATGCCGTGGTGCAGCAGCGGAATCATCATCGACAGCAGGGTCGATTCCTGGCCGCCGTGCAGGCTCCCGGTCGAGGTAAATACGGCGGCCGGCTTGCCCGCCAGGGTACCGGACAGCCATTGTGCGGCCGTGCCGTCCAAAAAATACTTCATCGCCGCCGCCATGTTGCCGAAGCGGGTCGGCGAACCCAGGGCCAGTCCGGCGCACTCCGCCAGGTCCTCGAGCTCGACATAGGGCGCGCCGGAAAGCGGGATGTCGGGTTCGGTCGCCTGCGCGACCGTCGATACCGCCGGCACCGTGCGCAGGCGCGCCTCCATGCCCGCCACGCTTTCCACGCCCTGGGCGATCAGCTCGGCCAGGCGGCGCGTCTTGCCATGCCGCGAGTAGTACAAAACGAGGATAGTCTGATTGGTTGGGTTCATCGTTGGTATTATAGGGTGCTTTATACAATGACACGTCCGCCGGCGCACGCATTTTACGTGCGTGCGCCGGGAGCCGCCAGCCAGCCGATGCCGCCGAAATCCCCCCATCATCTTCCACGCAGTCCCGCCGCCATGCCGGCCCTGGGCGTCGAGCGCGTGCGCGGCCTGGGCTGGCACGAGGTGCGCGACCTGGTGCGCTTCGCGCGGCGCCGCCTGACCGAGGAGCGGCTGCCGCAGGTGGCCGCCAGCCTGACCTTCACCACCACGCTGGCGATCGTGCCGCTGCTGACCATCGTGCTGGCCGTGTTCACCACCTTTCCGATGTTCGGCAAGCTGCGCCTGGCGCTCGACAATTATTTCGTGCAGATGCTGATGCCGAAGGCGATCGCCAACACCATCATGGCCAACCTGACCCAGTTCGCCAGCAAGGCGACCGGACTGTCGGCGGTGGGCGGCGTGGCGCTGCTGTTCACTTCCAGCGCCCTGATCGGCACCATCGAGCGCGCCTTCAACCAGATCTGGCGGGTGCGCCAGCCGCGTCCCCTGGTGCAGCGCGCGCTGGTGTACTGGGCCCTGATCACGCTCGGGCCGCTGATGTTCGGCATCTCGCTCACCATCACCTCGCAGCTGTTCACGGCCACCAACGGCCTGGCCAGCAGCGTGCCCCTGCTCGGCACCCTGTTCTACACGGCGGTCTCGGTGGCCCTGATCACCGCCGCCTACGCGCTGCTCTACATGACCGTGCCGAACCGCACCGTCGACTGGCGCGACGCCGCCTGGGGCGGCCTGGTGGCGGCGATCGCCTTCGAGATCGCCAAGCGCGTGTTCGCCGTGTTCATCCGCCAGTTCCCGACCTACGCCATCATCTACGGCGCACTGGCGGCGCTGCCGCTGTTCCTGCTGTGGCTCTACCTGTCCTGGCTGATCACGCTGGTGGGCGCGCTGCTGGCCGCGGCGCTGCCGGTCGTCAAGTACGAGCGCTGGTGGTACGAGCCGGCGCCGGGCGGCGCCTTCGTCGACGCCATCGCCGTGCTCAAGGTCCTGCACGGCAGCATCCGGCTGGACGGCACGGCGCTGGTGTCCTCGGCGCGGATCCGCTTCCACACCCGCATCGGCTACGACGAGATGGAAGAACTGCTGCAGAAAATGGTGGCGGCCGGCTGGGTCGGGCGGGTGCAGGCAGAGGCGGCGCCGTCGCCGGGCTGGAACTGGCGCGCCATGCGCGGCGTGCGCGCCGGGCAGGACAACTGGGTGCTGCTGGTCGATCCCGGCCAGCTGCGCCTGGCCGAGGTCTACCGCATGTTCGTGTTCGGCGGCATGGACGCCGGGGCCGCGGCCGGGCCGGCCTTCGATGCGGCGCCGGATTCGCCGCTCCACCTCGATACCGCGGCGCTGGCGCGGCGCGTCGAGGCCGCGGTCGAGGGCGGCCTGGAACAGACCCTGGCCGAGCACTTCGCCACCGCCGCGCCCGCGGCGCCGTCCACCGTGCGCTGAACCCCGGCGGGCCATGATGGGGTGGCTCGGTGCGGAGCTTCGATCGCGCTTACCAGCTCAGCTTGCCGGTCAGCATCTGCCAGTACATCACCCAGTCGGCGCGGAACGAGTACCAGGGGTGGCTGAAGGTGGCCGGGCGATTCTTTTCGTAGAAATAATGCCCGACCCAGGCTCCGCCATAGCCGCTGACGAGGGCCACCAGCAGCCACCAGGGATTCAGGCTGTCGAGGTATTGGGCGACGCCGGCGATGGCCGAGGAGCTGCCGATGAAGTGGGCGCGCCGGCACAGGCGGTGGTCGTGCTGGGCCAGGTACCAGGGATAGAACTCCGCGAAGCTGTTGTAGCGTATTGCCGTCATGCCGATCCCGCTCCCTGTCCTGCTTGTCCTCGACGTCGCTGCCCCTGATGGCCGCGGCTCAGGCGCCGGCCAACCCGGCCAGCGCCTCGCGCACCGCCACGCCCTGTTCGGCCATCATCGCATGGCCGGCGTCCACATGGACGATTTTGCCATGATCGATGGCCTGCGCAAGCGCCGCCATGGAACGGGGCGGGGTCATCTTGTCGGCGCTGCCGACCACGAACAGGGCCGGACAGCGCACGGCCGCCGCGGCCGCGGCGCCGTTGGCGTAGGCATTGCAGGCGGCCAGGTCGGTGTGCAGCAGGCGCCGGCCGGGCGCGCGCGCGGCCAGGTCGAGCATCAGCCGGCGTACGCCTTCCTGGGCCGCGGCGCCGGCCGCCGACCAGCGCGCCACCATCTCGATCGCGGCCGGCTCGTCTTCCCGGGCGGTGGCCAGCAGCGCATCGGCGACCTTCATGGGAAAGGCGCTGCCGAGCAGGGCCAGGCCGCTGACGCGCTGCGGCGCCCGGCTGGCCGTTTCCAGCGCGACCAGCGAACCCATGCTGTGGCCGGCCAGCAGCACCCGTTCGGCGCCGGCGGCGTCGAGCAGCGCGACCAGCCAGTCGGCCATGTCCTCGATGGCGGCCAGCGGCGCGCCGCCGCTGGCGCCGTGGCCGGGCAGGTCGGGCGCCAGCACGTTCCAGCCGCGCGCGGCGAACCAGTGCGCCTGCTCGCTCCAGACCCGGTGGTCGTTGAGGGCGCCGTGCACGAAGACGATGGTGGACAGGGCGGGATCGAAATCCTTGCCGCCGCGCTCGCAATGGACCGGGGCGCCCCGTACCTGCAGCGCCGGGGGAATGCCGGAGTGCTTCATTTTGGCTCATCCATGACGTGGAAACCCGGCGCATGCTAGCATTGGTTAGCGCTAACCGTAACATTCATTCATCGTTGCTCGAAAAAAATCGCTTTCCGTGCACTATTCGTGGGCATAAAGCTGGATTTTTTGGGGAGCTTGGTCTAGAGTCCGCATTATGAGTTATACAACGCAGCAAACTTCTCCTATCAAGGGGGTCAACATGAAGGTTTCCGAGATCCTGCAGGTCAAGGGCGACATTCTGTACACCGTGTCCCCGGATACACCGCTGACCGACGCCGTCAACACCATGTACGAGCACGACATCGGTTCGCTCGTCGTGATGGAATACGGCGACCTGGTCGGCATGCTGACCTTCCGCGAAGTCATCAGGGCGCTGAATGCGAACGCCGGCGCGGTCGGCGCGGGCAGCGTGCGCAAGCACATGGACGAAGCCCCGATCACCGTCACGCCCGAGACCGAAGTCAACGAGGTGCGCCGCATCATGCTGGAAAAGCACGCGCGCTACCTGCCGGTGATGAACGCGCGCACGCTGCTCGGCGTGATCTCGTTCTACGACGTGGCGCGCGCGGTGCTGGAAGCGCAAAGCTTCGAGAACCGCATGCTCAAGGCGTATATCCGCGATTGGCCGGCCGAGCAGGTCGCCGAGGATTGATTGGCGGCTGCCGCCATGCGGCGCCGGAACACCGTCGCCCCTGCGCAGGCAGGGGCCCAATGTTGCGTGCGCTGTCGATACGCATGCATACCTGGGTCCCTGCCTGCGCAGGGGTAAGGTATTAGCACCCGGCTCACGCCGCGCGCGTCAGCGCCTCGTTCCCCAGCCAGTCGATCAATGCCTGCGGCGCCAGCGGCCGTGCGAACAGGAAGCCTTGCGCCAGCGGGCAGCCGAGGGTCTGCAGGATTTGCGCCTGGCGCTCGTCCTCGACGCCCTCGGCGATGATCGACAAGCCCAGGCTGCGCCCCAGTTCGATGACCATCTCGGCGATGCTGCTGCCGCGTGCGGAACCGGTGATCTCGGTGACGAAGGCGCGGTCGATCTTCAGGCGGTCCACCTGCAGGCGCTGCAGGTAGGACAGCGAGGAGAAGCCGGTGCCGAAGTCGTCGATCGCGATCGACACCCCGGTGCCCTTGATCTCGGCCAGGCGCTCGATCAGCAGGTCGGGTTCTTCCATCGCCATCGATTCCGTGATCTCCAGCTCGATCCGCTCCGGCGGGGCGCCGGTGTCGTGCAGCGCACGGCGCAGCATGGCGATGAACTGCGGGTGGCGGAACTGCACCTGCGAGACGTTGACGGACATGGTGAAGTCGAGGTGGCCGGCGGCGCGCACGCGCATCAGTTCGGCGCAGGCTTCGCGCAGCACCCAGGCGCCGATCTCGATGATCAGGCCGGAATATTCGGCGATCGGGATGAAGCGGTCGGGCGGGACCAGGCGTCCGTCCTCGGTGCGCCAGCGCAGCAGCGCCTCGGCGCCGAAGGAACGGCGCGTGGCCAGGTCGATCTGCGGCTGGTAGGCCAGGAACAGCTCGCCGCTCGCGAAGCCGCTGCGCAGCGCGTGCATCAGACGCACCCGTTCGCGGATCTCCACGCCCATACCGCGCGAAAAATAGAAATGGCCGCCGCGCTGCTGGGTCTTGGCGCGTTTCAGGGCGATGTCGGCGTCCTTGAGGGCGTCGGCGCCGTTGCCGTCGTGTTCGCGCAGGCAGACCAGGCCGAGGGTGGCGGAGACGCGCACGTCCTGGCCTTCGATCAGGAAGGGGGCCACGAACTCGGCCTGCAGGGCGGCCGGGTCGAGCAGGGCGGACGGGCCGAACACGCAGAAGATGTCGCCGCCGATGCGCGCCAGCGCCAGGCGCGGGTCGAGATGATGGCGCAGGCGCTGCGCCACTGAGCTCAGCAGGGCGTCGCCGAACTGGTGGCCGAGGGCGTCGTTGGTCTCGGCGAAGTGGTCGATGTCGACCAGGCAGACGGTGGCCGCGGGATGGTCCTGGCAGGCCAGGCTGTCGTCGAGCAGCTCGATCAAGCGGGTGCGGTTGGGCAGGCCGGTCAGCGGGTCGTAGAAGGCGGCGCGCTGCAAATCGGTCATCAGGGCGACGTTGTCCAGGCCGACGGCGATGCTGCTGGCGAACACGTCGACAAGGCCGCGGCGCAGCGCGTCGACCGGGCGCACCAGGCGCAGGTAGGCGGCGAAGTCGCAGTGCGACTTGCCGCGGAAATACAGCGCCAGGTGATCGTCCTCGTAGACGTTGCGGCGCAGTTCGAGGGCGCGCCTGACCGCGGCGGCCGGGCCGGCAGGCGCGTGCGCCAGCGTGCCGTCGGCCAGCTGTCCGGCGCTGCTGCCGCAGCTGGCCAGCACATGCCAGGCATCGGGATCGCCGGCCGGCTCGCAGGCGCACAGCAGGCCGTCGGCCGGCTGGCCGAGCAGCAGGGCGGCTTCGCGCAGGATGCCCTGGGTCATTTCGCTGATCGAGTGCAGGGCCATCAGCTCGGCGTTCGCGCGCACCACCTGGGCCAGGCCTTCGCGGCTGTCGTCGAGGGCGCGGATCTGCTGGTAAGCGCGGATCGCCGCGGCCACGCAGGTGTACAGCTTGGTGCGCGTGAGTTCGGACTTGGTGCGGTAGTCGTTGATGTCGTAGCCGCGGATCGCATCCATCTCGGGCGCGTAGCCGGGCTGGCCGGTGCGCAGGACGATGCGCAGGTCGTGCAGGCCGAGCGTGTCGCGGATGTGGCGCACCAGCTGCAGGCCGGCGTCGACCTGTTCCATCACCACGTCGAGCAGCACCACCGCGATCTCGCGCTCGCTCGCCAGCAGGCGCTCGGCCTCGGCGCGCGAATAAGCGTGCAGGAATTCCAGCGGCCGCCCGTGCATTTCCAGGCTGCCGAGGGCGAAGGTGGTGGTCGAATGCACGTCGGCGTCGTCGTCCACGATCAGGACGCGCCAGGCGCCATGCGCGCCGGCCGCGGGCGCCGCGGGCGTCTCGTCGACGAACACCAGGTCGTCTTCCTGCGCGGGGCCCGGGGGCGTGATCGGTGCGGGCATCTGCTGCTTCTCCACGTAAGCTCGGTTGTTGGAACCTAGTATATATGCAATGTACAAGGGCTTGGAAAAAAATTCTCCGAAGCAACAGTTTTCGAGGTGGCCCCTGCCGGCAAGGCAGCGCAGTGCGCCCCATGCTGGTAGAATCGACCATTCTTTTCGAACATTTCACGGTTTTTCCCATGTCCGGCAATACTTTTGGCAAGCTGTTTACCGTTACCACCTTCGGCGAGTCGCACGGTCCCGCGATCGGCTGCGTGATCGATGGCTGTCCTCCGGGGCTGGCGCTGTCGGAAGCCGACATCCAGCCCGAGCTCGACCGCCGCAAGCCGGGCACCTCGCGCCACGTGACCCAGCGCCAGGAAGGCGACCGCGTGCAGATCCTGTCGGGCGTGTACCAGGGCGTCACCACCGGCACCCCGATCGCGCTGCTGATTCCGAACGAGGACCAGCGCAGCAAGGATTACGGCAACATCGTCGAGACCTTCCGTCCCGGCCACGCCGACTACACCTACTGGCACAAGTACGGCGTGCGCGACCCGCGCGGCGGCGGCCGCTCGTCGGCGCGCCTGACCGCGCCGGTGGTGGGCGCCGGCGCGGTGGCCAGGAAATGGCTGCGCGAGCGCTTCGGCATCGAGTTCATGGGCTGCATGCGCCAGCTCGGCGACATCGAGGTGCCGTTCCAGGGCTGGGAACACGTGCATGCGAACCCCTTCTTCGCCGCCACCGGCGACGCCGCTCTGCTGGCCCGCATGGAAGCGGCGATGGACGAGCTGCGCCGCGCCGGCGACTCGATCGGCGCGCGCATCGACGTGGTGGCGAAGAACGTCCCGGTCGGCCTCGGCCAGCCGCTGTACGACAAGCTGGACGCCGACATCGCCTACGCGATGATGGGGATTAATGCGGTGAAGGGCGTGGAGATCGGCGCCGGCTTCCATTCGGTGGCGCAGAAGGGCTCCGAGCACGGCGACGAACTGACCCCGCAAGGCTTCGTCGGCAATAACGCCGGCGGCGTGCTGGGCGGGATCTCGACCGGCCAGGACATCACGGTCTCGATCGCGATCAAGCCGACATCGTCGATCCGCACCCCGCGCCGCTCGATCGACAAGGCCGGCAACCCGGTCGAGGTCGAGACCTTCGGCCGCCACGACCCCTGCGTTGGCATCCGCGCCACGCCGATCGCCGAGGCGATGCTGGCGCTGGTGCTGATCGACCATGCGCTGATGCACCGCGCGCAGTGCGGGGATGTGAAGGTGGAGACGCCGCAGCTGGCTTGAAGCCCGCAGCCTCGAAACCGTCGCCCCTGCGCAGGCAGGGGCCCAAGTATCTGGCGCTGCGGCAGCGCGTGCGCATTGGCCCCCTGCCTTCGCAGGGGCGACGTTGGATATCGCAGCGGCGGCGTCGTGATATCGCAGTGGCGACGGCGTGATCCCGCAGGGGGACGTCGTGTTCGCGCAGCGGCGGCGTCG
>Ga0265780_10006206_pt1 | contig 14890 bp, 14 predicted proteins | sample P1T30metagenome_FD_192432 | JGI IMG/M metagenome (GOLD analysis project Ga0265780, IMG submission 192432) | Plant litter microbial communities from East Loma Ridge, Irvine, California - P1 T30 | ecosystem: Environmental > Terrestrial > Plant litter > Unclassified | place: USA: California... | reverse complement strand
GTTGACCACGGCAACCACGCCGCCCATGATGGCCGGGAACTGCATCAGGCCTTCCTTGTCCAGCTCTTCCGCTTTCAGCGGCATGTCCGATGCGCCGAAGTCCACGGTCTTCGCCTTGATCTGCTTGATGCCGGCGCCCGAGCCGACCGACTGGTAGTTCAGGCCGGTGCCGGTGGCGGCTTTGTAGCTCTCAGCCCACTTGGCGTAGATCGGGTACGGGAACGTAGCGCCCGCGCCGGTAATGTCGGCGGCGAACGAGGTCGTCATCACGAGCGTGGCGGCAGCGCCGGCGAGGATCTTCTTGAACATTGTTATTCCTAACTTTGGTTAAGGGGTATGTTTTGGACTACAGGAAAAAGAATAGCTGCCGAATATGACCTGTTTATGACTTGACCATGCCTTGTCTTTTGGCTGTCACGCGACCTCCTGCTTGCGGTTTTGCTATCATGGGTTTCCCTGTCAAACCCTGGATGACACCGATGCGCACCCTGCCCTGCGTCCTCTCCATCGCCGCCGCCGGCCTGCTGTCGGCCTGCGCCACGCCCGACCACCTGCCCGACGCCCAGTACGTCCTGAGCGAGCGCCAGACCCTGAACCTGCCGCAGGTGCCGGTGGATTCCCGCCTGACCCTCACCTACGAGGGCGCCGACGACAGCCGCTGCCCGGACAATGCGCGCTGCATGTGGGCCGGCCAGCTGGCTTACCGCTTCACCCTGCGCGTCAACAATGTGGCGCAGGGCTTCTGGCTGGTGCAGGGCAAACCCGGCTTTACCTCGCCCGGCCTGCGCGGCGCGCGCGTCGAACTCGATCCCTCGTTCGTGCCGCAGCCGCGCGGCCTGGCCGAAGCGAAACCGGCCTCGTATCCGGTGGTCTTCAATATGTACGGCACCTGATGGCGCCGTGCCGCCTGCCGCGGGCCGCACTGGCGTGCGGCCTGGTCCTTGCCGTTTCCCTCCAGGGCGGCGTTGCGGCCGCGCCGCTCGCGACCGGCACCGGGGGCGCCGTCGCCACGATCAGCTTTCATGCCTCGCAGGCGGCGCTGGCCATCCTGAACGAAGGCGGCAATGCGATCGACGCCGCCGTCGCCGCGGCCGCCACGCTGGGCGTCACCGATCCCTTCAGTTGCGGCATCGGCGGCGGCGGGTTCATGGTGATCTACCTGGCCAGGGACAAACGGGCAATCACCATCGACCACCGCGAGACGGCGCCTGCCGGCGTGGGCCCGCAATTATTCCAGCACGACGGCAAGCCGCTCGACTTCGAGACGGCGGTGGCCATCGGCGCGGCGGTCGGCGTGCCGGGCACCGTGCGCGGCTGGCACGAAGCGCTCGAGCGCTACGGCAGCATGCGCTTTGCCCAGGTGCTGGCGCCGGCGATCGCGGTGGCCGACAAGGGTTTCCGCGTCAATGCCAACTTCAGCCAGTTGGTGGGTCAGAACGAAAAGAAGTTCCGCCAGTTCGCGCCGACGGGCGAGCTGTACCTGCACAAGGGCAAAGCCCTCCCCGCCGGCACGCTGCTGCGCAATCCCGGCATGGCGCGCGCCTACCGCGAGATCGCGCAAGGCGGCGTGAAGGCGTTCTATGAAGGGCCGATCGCGCGCGCGATCGTCGACAGCGTCAACCGGCCGCCGGTCGCGAAAGGGTATGCCGTACGACCAGGCGCGATGACGCTGGCGGACCTCGCCAACTACGAAGCGCGCATCCGTCCCGCCCTGCGCAGCAGCTACCGCGGTTATGAGCTGGTTGGCATGCCCCTGCCCAGCAGCGGCGGCCCGACGGTGGCGCATGCGCTCAACATCCTCGAAGGCTACGACTTGGCATCGCTACCGCGCGCCCAGGCCGAGCATCTCTATATCGAGGCGAGCCGCCTGGCTTTTGCAGACCGCAATGCCTACCTGGCCGATCCCGAGTACGTCGATGCGCCGCTCGCCGGCCTGCTGTCGAAGAAGTATGCGGCCGAGCGCCGCGCGCTGATCGATCCGCGCAAGGCCGCGCCGGGCGCGGTGGCGGCAGGCGACCCGTACCGCTACCAGAACGACCCGAGCATCCCGCTGCGCACCCAGCCGGCCGCCGCCATCAGGCTGGCGCCCGAGAGCGCACACACCACCCACCTGACGGTGTCGGACAAGGACGGTAACGTGGTGGCGTATACCTTCACCATCGAATCCTGGGGCGGCAGCGGGATCGTGGTGCCGGGCTATGGCTTCCTGCTCAATAACGAGCTCACCGATTTCGACTTCGACACCAGCGGCCCGCACCCGAACGTGCCCGAAGCCGGCAAGCGGCCGCGCTCGAGCATGGCGCCCACCATCGCGCTCAAGGACGGCAAGCCGGCCTTCAGCATCGGCAGCCCCGGCGGTTCGACCATCATCACCACCGTGCTGCAGACCATCGTCAACCACGTCGACTTCGGCATGCCGATGGACCAGGCGCTCGATGCGCCGCGCATCAGCCAGCGCAATGCGGCCGAGACCTCGGTCGAGCCGGGTTTCACGGGCAGCGCGCAGGCGCGCGCCCTGGAGGGCTTCGGCCAGCGCTGGGAATCACCAGCCGAAGAAATCGGCGCCGCCAACGCGCTGGTGTTCAACCCGGACGGCACCGTCACCGCCGTCAGCGAGGGCAAGCGCCATGGCGTCGGCACGGCGCTGGTGCAGCGCCGCGGGCACTAACTGGCTGGCGGGTAATCGGTATAACCGCGCGCGCCTCCCTGGTAATACGTCGCCTCATCGGCCGCGGCCAGTGGCAACCCTTGCCGGAAACGCTCGACCAGATCGGGATTGGCGATATAGGGCGCGCCGAAAGACACGAGATCGGCATCCCCTGCATCGAGCAGGGCGCGCGCCGATTCCAGCGTCAAGCCGCCGTTGGCCATGATCGTGCCGTCATAGAAGCGGCGGAAATAAGCCGCCGTACCGTCCTTCAACGCCTCGACCGGCGTGCCGCCCAGGTCGCCGGCAGGGTGGTATAGCTGCAGCCAGGCGATGTTCAGCTTCGCTACCCGCGATACCAGGTATTCGTAGGTCGGCAAGGTGTGCGCCGTCGGCTGGAGCTTGCCGAGGCCGACGCCGGGACTGAGCTTGAGGCCGATGCGGCCCGCACTCCATTCACCGATCATCGCTTCGAGCGCCTCGAGTGGAAAGCGCGCACGGTTCTCGATACTGCCGCCGTAACGGTCCTCGCGCAGGTTAAACGCGTCGTGCAGGAATTCCGGGATCAGGTAGCCGACAATGCCGTGCAGCTCGACGCCATCGAAACCCGCCTGGCGCGCCAGCCGCGTCGCCCGCGCATAGTCCGCGATCGTGCGCTCGATATCGCCGAGCGTCATGGCCTGCGGGATGGGCGAAGTCTTGAAACCTTCCGGCGTGAACACCGGTTGCTCGAGGCTGACGGCCGAAGGCGCCAGCGGCAGGCGCCCGCCGTGCAGGTCGGGATGCGAGGCCGCACCGCAGTGGCCGAGCTGCACGAAGATCCGGCCCCCGGCGGCATGCACGGCGTCCGTCACCCGCTTCCAGCCTTCGGCTTGCCGTTCATTGAACAGGCCCGGCACGTGGATCGCGCCGATCGCCTCCTCGCTCGGCCAGGTTCCCTCGCTCAGGATCAGGCCGGCGGACGCGCGCTGGCGGTAGTACTCGGCCTGCAGCGCGATGGGAATATGCTCCGGGTTCTCGGTCCGTGCGCGGGACATCGACGCCATGACGATGCGGTTGGGCAGTTCAACTTCGCCGACCTTGATCGGCTGAAACAGGATGTCGCTGGATTGCATTTATTACTCCTCGAAATCGCTTGAGCGCGTTTCCAGGATAGTAGCCGCCATGATAGGATTTATACCAGTACGTACTTTTTTGTAAGTGTCAAAACGGAGATGGTTCGATGAAAGAAGTTCCTTTCAACTGCGGCATGGAAGCCGTGCTTGACCTCATCGGCGGCAAGTGGAAACTCCTGATCGTGTATCACCTGATGCACGGTGAGCAATTGCGTTTCAGCGAGTTGCGCAGATTGGTCGGCAATGTCAGCGAGAAAATGCTGAGCCAGCAACTCAAGGAAATGAGCTGCGATGGCCTGGTGCGGCGCATCGACTTTCGCACGGTCCCGCCCCATGTCGAATACGCGCTGACGTCGTTCGGCAAGAATCTGGCGAAGACCTTTCAGCCGCTGTGCGCATGGGGCAGCGAGAATATGGAAGAGATCGCGGCAATCTCGTCCGCGCGGGCGATCCGTCGCGCCTGATATCCCGGCCGGGATGTCAGGTCAGAACCCATACTTACCAAAAGATAAGTATGGGTCGTTGTGTACTATCCGAGCATTCAGGACGCGGCGGCAATCCACTCTTCGCTCTTGGCCCACAATGCAGCAGCCTTTTCCGGGTCGAGCGCATACGAACGCACGCCATCGGCGAACGGGTTCGGCAGATCGTTGACCGGCGCCACCGCGACGTCTTCCAGGTACTGGCCGCCGATGGCGTCCTTGTCGGCCACCGCCGCCGCCCACACCGACGTCGCCGCCACTTGCGGGATCGACTTGAGCATCGCCGGCGGCAGGCCGGCGTCGCTGCGCGCCTTGCCGACGGTCTCGAACAAGCCTTGCAGGAGTTCCGGCGCCAGGTGGCGCGGCAGGGAGGTTATGCTATTGCCCGGCATGACCGCCGTGGCGCGCACGCCGCGCGCGCGGTGACGGCGATCGAATTCCACCGCGAACAGCGCATTGGCCGTCTTCGAGCGGCCATAGGCGACGAAGGCATCGTAGGGCTGGCGTTCGAAGTTCGGGTCATCCAGGTCGACGTCGGCCACCCGGTGCGCCTGCGAGGACAGCACCACCAGGCGACCGCCATCGACCAGCAGCGGCGCGATCTGCGTCAGCAGCGCGAAATGGCCCAGATGGTTGGTCGCCAGCTGGGTCTCGAAGCCATCCACCGTGGTCCCGAACGGTGTGGCCATGACGCCGGCGTTGGCGACGATCGCATCGAAGCGGCGGCCGTCGGCCAGCAGATTGAAGCCGGCGGCGCGCACGCTCTGCAGCGAGGCCAGGTCGAGTGCGACCAGCGTCAGGCTGCCGCCCGACTGCGCCGCCGCGTCGCGTACGGGGACGGTTGCGGCTTCGGCGCGGCCGACGTCCCGGACCGCGCCGACGATGTCGGCGCCGCGCGCCGCCAGCGCACGCGCCGTCTCCAGTCCGATGCCCGACGCTGCGCCGGTGACCAGGAAACGCTTGCCCTTCAGGTCGACCCCGGCCAATACCTCGTCGGCGGTCGTTTGTGCTCCGAATCGTGTGCTCATGTCTGTTCCTGTTGAATGTCAGATGCCAAGGCCGCCCGCCACGTCGATGACGCCGCCGGTGATGTAGCCGCCGTTCTGGCCGGCCAGGAAGTTGACCAGCGCCGCCACCTCTTCGAGCGTGGCGATGCGGCGGATCGGGTGCATGTCGAGGAAGGCGTCGGGCGCCGTCGTGCCGCCCAGGGCCTCGACCATCATGTCGGTCGGCATGGCGCCCGGCTGGACCACGTTGACGGTGATGTTGCGCGGCCCCAGGTCGCGCGCCACGCCCTTGGCATAGCCGATCAGGGCGGCCTTGGTGCCGGCATAGTCGGCCACGCCGGGGATCAGCGCCAGCGTGCCGTTGCGCGAGCCGATGAAGATGATTCGTCCGCCCTCGGACAGCACGGGCGCCGCGGCGCGCGTGGTCGCGACCGCACCCATGACGTTGACCTGCCATTGATGGTCGAGCGCAGCGGTGTCGAGCGCGGGATCGTCGACCTGCTGGCCCTTGGCCACGACCGCGGCGTTGTTGACAAGGATGTCGAGCCGGCCGAAATGCGCCACCACCGCGTCGACCAGCGGCCTGGCCGCCGCCAGGTCGGCCTGGTCGCTCCGGATGGCCAGCGCGCGCGCACCCTTCGCCTTCAGCTTTTCCACCACCGCCTCCGCCTTGGCGCCAGATGCCACATAGGTGATCGCCACGTCGGCGCCTTCCGCGGCGAGCGCCTCGGCGATCACCGCACCCAGCCCGCGCGAGCCCCCGGTCACCAGCGCGACCTTGCCTTTCAAACCATTCGACATACCGTCTCTCCACATCGGTGTTTATTTCGTAACGGTCGTTACGATAACGATGAGTATATAATCCGTGGATGGACTGTCAAGCATTTTTTGTAATGCCCGTTATTGAAAAACCGGAGGTGCGCTGATGGGTCGCCATCGCGAATACGACGTCGACAAGGTGCTGGATGCCGCGCTGTGCGTGTTCTGGCGCAAGGGCTACGAGGGCGCCTCGTACGCCGACCTGACGGAGGCGGCCGGCGTCGAGCGGCCGGCCCTGTACTCGGCCTTCGGCAACAAGGAAGCGCTGTTCAAGCGCGTGCTCGAGCGCTATTACGAGCGCTTCATGACCCATATCCCCGAAGGGCTGGCCAAGCCGACCTCGCGCGAGGTGGCCGCCCACATCCTGTACAGCTCGGTGGAACTGAATACCCGCTATCCCGAGCGCACCGGTTGCCTGGGCATCAACGGCGCGGTCGCCGGCGCGGACGAATCGGAACCGGTGCGCCAGGCCCTGATCGGTTTCCGCGCGCTGGGAGAAACCCAGCTGCGCGAGCGCTTCGAACGGGCGCAGGCCGAGGGCGACCTGCCTGCCTCGGCCCGGCCCGCCGCCCTGGCGGCCTATGTGATGGCGCTGCTGCACGGCATGGCCATCCAGGCCAAGGCCGGCTTCGAGCGCGAGATGCTCGATGCGGTGGTCGAGCAGGCGCTGTCGACCTGGCCCGGCGCGCAGGCCTAGCCCGCGACCAGTTCGCGCACCCGCTGCGCCATCGCGTCGATCGAGAACGGCTTGGTCAGCACCGACATGCCGGGCGCGAGCTGCCCATGGTCGAGCAAGGCGGTCTCGGCATAGCCGGTGATGAACAGGACTTTCAACTGCGGACGCCCAACACGCGCCGCGTCCGCCATCTGGCGTCCATTCATCATGCCAGGCAGGCCGACGTCCGAGACCACGAGGTCGATGCGCGCGTCCGATTGCAGCAGCGCCAGCCCGCCGGCGCCGTCCTCGGCTTCCAGTACCGTATAGCCGAGCTCCTCGAGCACGTCGACCACCAGCATGCGCACGCTCGGCTCGTCGTCCACCACCAGGATCGTCTCGCCCTGGCCGGCCGGCGGCGCGGCGTCGGCGGCCGGCGCCGCGTCGCGCTCGTCGGCCGCGCCGCGGTGGCGCGGCAGGAAGATGCTGACCGTGGTGCCCTGCCCCAGCTGGGAATCGATCGCCACCTGCCCGCCCGACTGCTTGGCGAAGCCGTAGATCATCGATAATCCGAGCCCGGTGCCCTGCCCCAGCGGCTTGGTGGTGAAGAAGGGATCGAAGGCCTTGGCGCGCACGTCGGGCGTCATGCCGGTGCCGGTGTCGGCAACCGACAGCGCCAGGTAGTCGCCGGGCGGCAGGTCGTGGCCGCGCGCGGCCTCGCCGTCGAACACGCGGCTGGCGGCCGCGATCACGATGCGTCCGCCGTCCGGCATCGCATCGCGCGCATTGATGCACAAGTTCAGCAGCGCGTTCTCGAGCTGCGACTGGTCGACCAGCGCTGCCCACGGTGCACTGCCGCAGCTAGGCTCGACCCGCACGCCGGGGCCCACCGTGCGCCGGATCATGTCCAGCATGCCATCCACCATGGTGTCGACGCAGGTGGCGCGCGGCGCCAGGGTCTGGCGCCGCGAAAACGCCAGCAGCCGGTGGGTCAGCGCGGCCGCGCGCCGGGTCGCCCCCTGGGCCACGCCGACGTAGCGCTCGATCTCTTCGGTACGGTCCTGCTTGAAGCGCAGCTTGATCAGGTCGAGGCTGCCCGCGACGCCGGCCAGCAGGTTGTTGAAGTCATGCGCCAGCCCGCCGGTCAGCTGGCCCACCGCCTCCATCTTCTGCGAATGGCGCAGTTGCTCCTGCGCCCGTTCCAGCTCGGCCTTGCGCTCGCGCTCGACGCTGATGTCGCGCGCCGAGCAGTACACCTTGTGCTCGTCCGGCACCGCCACCCACGACAGCCAGCGCCAGCCGCCGTCCTTGTGGCGATAGCGGTTCTCGAAGCGCAGCGCTGGAATGCCGCGCTGCAGCGCATCGCGCCAGACCGTCTCGGTGCGGGCGCGGTCGTCGGGGTGGATGAAGTCGAGGAAAGGCATGCCTGCGACCTCTTCCTCGGTCCAGCCCAGGGTGGCCTGCCAGGCCGGGTTCGAGCTCTCCATGAAGCCGTCGGCATTGAGCACGCCCAGGATGTCGGGACTGAGCTGCCAGGTGCGCCCGCGCGCCAGCGCCTGGGCCAGCACCTTCTGTTCCAGCTCTTCGTTCAGCGCGCGCAGCTTGAGGATCGCCTGATCCCGCTCGGCCTCCACCGCGCGCCGGCCTTCGACGTCGATCAGCACGCCCGGGAACAGCAGCCCGGTGCCGTCCGGCGCCAGGTCGACCCGGCCATTGGCCTCGATCCAGTAATAACGGCCGTCGGCGCGCCGCACCCGGTACTGGTGGGCGTAATGGCCGCCGCGCGCGATCACCGTGTTGATGGCCTGGGCCAGCCCGGCCTGGTCGTCGGGGTGCACCGTGGCCACGACCTGCGCCAGGGAGAGGCCGGTGCGGCCGATGGCCGGGTCGAGGCCGAAGGCGCGCGCAAAGGCTTCGTCGACGGTGAAGCGGTCGGTCGGCAAATCCCAGAACCAGGTGCCGATGATGGCGCCGGCCTCCAGCGCCAGCTGGACCCGTTCGGCGTCTACGCGCGAAGCCGATTCGTGCTCTCGCAGCACCGCCTCGTCGGCCGCCTGGCGCCGCTGCCTGAGAACGGTCTCGGTGGTTTCGATGCAGGTGCACAGCAGGCCGAGGATGCGGCCGGCGTCGTCGCGTACGGGACCGTAGGAATAGGTGAACCAGGTATGCTCGGCATAGCCCTTGCGCTGCATGACGAGCGCGATGTCGTTCATCTTGTGCGATTCGCCGCCCACCAGGGTGCGCTCGACCAGCGGTCCGAGCACGTCCCAGATTTCGTGCCAGACGGTCTGGAACGCCTGCCCCAGCGCGATCGGGTGCTTGTTGCACAGGATCTCGGCGTAGGCGTCGTTGTAGAGCAGGATCTGCTCCGGTCCCCAGACGATAAAGCTCGGAAAGGCCGAGTCCAGCACAATATTAATGCTGGTGCGCAGCGTGGCGGGCCAGGATGCGATCGGGCCCAGCGGCGAGGCAGCCCAGTCGTGGCCGCGGATTGCCGCCGCCATCGCGGCGCCGGAAGCGGGAAACATCCCTGGACTACCATTGAATCGATCGTTAGCCTGATGGGTTTCCAGGACGTGGTTGCGCGCATTCATGCGGCATTATTGCATGTTCCTCTACGCCACCGCGCCGCGATATCTGCGCCGCCGGGCCATTTTTGCCGCGCACTCGACTACACTGGCAGGACGGCGCGCATGCGCAGTCCGGCGCACCGACATCCCATAAGAACACCACGAAGGAGACGCGCGATGAACGATTTTATGACACTGCTCCCCACCCTCCTGATCGGGGCGCTGGCCCTGATCATGTTCGGGCTCGGCCTGTCCCTCACCGTCGGCGACTTCCGGCGCCTGATCAAGCATCCCAAGGCGGTGCTGCTGGCGCTGGCGCTGCAGGCGCTGGCATTGCCGGCGCTGTGCTATGGCCTGGTCGTGCTGCTAAACATGCCGCCCGTGTTCGCGATCGGCCTGATGCTGCTGGCCGCATCGCCGGGCGGCGTCTCCGCGAATCTGTTCAGCCACCTGTTCGGCGGCAATGTGGCGATGAATATCTCGCTCACGGCGATCAACACGCTGCTGTCGATCGTGACCCTGCCGCTGATTGCCAACTTCGCGATCGACCGCTTTTCGCAGAGCGGCCAGGTGGTGCCGATGCAGACCGCCAAGGTGGTGGAAGTGATCGGCATCGTGCTGGTGCCGGTGGCGATCGGGATGGCGGTCAAGCGCATCGCTCCGGGTTTCGCGGCGCGCACCGACAAGCCGATGAAGATTTTCTCGATGGCGGTGCTGGCGGCGCTGGCGCTGATCGCCTTCGCCAAGGAATGGGATGCGCTGACCGGCTCGTTCGCCACGATCGGGCTGGCGGTGGTGCTGTTCAACGCGGCCAGCCTGGGCCTGGGCTACTACGTGCCGCGCATCGCCGGCCTCGACAAGCCGAACGCGGTGGCGATCGGCTACGAGATCGGCATCCACAATTCGACCCTGGCGATTTTCGTGGCGGTGTCGGTGCTGGGCGACTTCCAGCTGATGGTGCCGGCGGCGATCTATTCGATCAGCATGTATGTGCTGGCGACGGCGTTCGGAGTGCTGGCGCTGCGGCGGCACGGGGCCGGGGTGAAGGTGGCGGCGGCGTCGAGCTGAATTCGCACTCTCACCACCTGATTCAAGATGCCGTTCCCGCGGAGGCGGGAACGACGTATTTGCTTACGCAGCCAGGGCCATGCGTTCGTGGCCGGCGCGCGAGCGCACAGGCGCCTGCGCCTGAGGCGCCGCCTGCGCATCGACCTTGAACACGCCCACCATCTGCTGCAGCGCATGCGCCTGGTCCTGCAGCGCGCCGGTGGCGGCGGCCGCTTCCTCGACCAGGGCGGCGTTCTGCTGGGTCGCCTGGTCCATATGGCTGACCGCTTCGTTGATCTGCTGGATGCCGGCGGTCTGCTCTTCGCCGGCAGCCAGGATCTCGGCCATGATGTCGCTGACGCGGGTCACGCTGCTGACGATCTCGTCCATGGTGGTGCCGGCGCTGTCGACGAGGGCGGTGCCTGCCTCGACGTTGCGGACCGAGGTGCTGATCAGTTCCTTGATTTCCTTGGCCGCCGCCGCCGAGCGCTGCGCCAGGTTGCGCACCTCGCCGGCCACGACCGCGAAACCGCGGCCCTGCTCGCCTGCACGGGCCGCTTCGACGGCCGCGTTCAGCGCCAGGATATTGGTCTGGAAGGCGATGCCGTCGATGGTCGAGATAATGTCGACGATGCGCTTGGACGAGGCGTCGATGGCGCCCATGGTCTGCACCACTTCCGACACCAGCTGGCCGCCGCGCACCGCGACTTCGGACGCCGAGCGCGCCACGTTATTGGCCTGGCGCACGTTGTCGGCATTGTGCTGGACGGTGGTGGTCAATTCCTCGAGCGAGGAAGCGGTTTCTTCCAGGCCGCTGGCCTGCTGCTCGGTACGCGCCGACAAATTCATATTGCCGGCCGCGATTTCGCCGCTGGCGCTGGCGATCGACATGCTGCTGTCGCGCACGCTGCGCACGGTGGCGGCCAGCTGCTGCTGCATGGTGGCCAGGCCATTGAGCAGTGCGCCCATTTCGTCGTCACGGTCGACCTGCACACGGGTGGACAGGTCGCCATGGGCCATCGCATCGAAGTGGCCGAGCGCATGGTCGAGCGGACGCATGATGGCGCGCAGCAGCAGCCACGACGACACCGCCGCCAGCAGCACGCCGAGCACCACGCTGGCGCCGGAGATCCACATCAGCATGTCGAACAGGCTGCCGCTCTCGTCGTAGCCCGCCTTGGCGGTCGCCAGCTGGTATTCATCCAGCGCGACCGAGGCCTTGTCGAAGCTGCCGTACAAGGCCGTCATTTCCTTCATCGACAGCGCTTCGATGCGCTCGACGTTCATCTGCTCGACGGCCGTGGCCAGCGCCAGCATGCCGTCGTTGATGTAGCGGGTGCGCGCAGCTTCCAGGGTCTTGGCCAGTGCGTCCTCTTCGGCATCGCGCGGCAGGGCCAAGTAGCGCTGCCATTCCTTGTTCGAGTCGTCGATGAAGCCCTTGGCGCGGCTCAGGGTATTGCCGACGTCGGCCGCGTCCGGATGAAACACGGCGCGGTCCAGCCCGAAGCGGGCGCGGTTCAGGAAGTTCTTGGAACTATTGATCGAGATGCTCGAGGCCAGCTGGTTCGAATACACGTCTTCCAGCGCCGCGTGGTCTTCACGCATGCCGTAGATGCCGAGCAGGCCGACGGCGGTGATGAGGAAGCCGAGCATGGCCATGGTAGCGATGAGCCGAATGCGCAGTGTCAGTTTGAAAAGCATGGTTGCCCTGAAGATAAAGTTTTTTTCGTGAGAAAGTACAACAACGAAACCTTATCTCCAGCGCAGCAATTTTTCAGCAAAAACCGAAGTTTAGTATCGGAACTGCAGGATACCGGTTGTTGCGCAGCAACAAAGAGAACGACCGATCTATCCTCTTATGCAACTCCATTAATGAACAGATCACGTCGCGCCACATGGTCTTCTGCCGTCAATCCAGCCTTCCCGCCGGAAGTGCGAATGGGGCCCGAATCATGAAGGCGTAGCGACGCACCGTCAGTGCGACGGTCAGCAATACCGCAAATACCGCAGCAGTAGAAAAAACCGGCAACCCCAGGATGCTGCGCCCGAACACACCCACCAGCAGGCATGCCCCAGCGATCGCCAGCACGAGCAGCCATTGCAGGACCGAATTCCAGCGCGACCGGCGCGCATGGTCGCGCAGCGGCAAGATCAGGGTCGGCAGAACCAGGCCGCTCAGGCAAGCCACCATCAGCAACTCGTCCACGCCGGCGCGGTGAGAGCGCTGCACGCGAGCGCCGTGGCCGCCGCCACCGCCCAGGCTACCATGCTGCTGCGCAACACCGTCGATGCCAGCAGGCGATTGAAGTGCGGCGCGGTGGCGGGCATGGCTGGCGCCAGCCTGAGCAGGGCCTGGCCGGCGGGCGCCTCCGCCAGGCTCGCAAGCAGTAGCGCGTGCATCTGGAACAGGATCAGCGGCAGCAGGCTCCATATCCAGCCCAGCTTCAGCGCCAGTTTGGCCGCCTGCGGGTAGCCGCCCAGGTACATGAGACCCACCAGCAACAGGCCAAGCAGACCCACGCCTGCGATGCCGAGCACGATTCCGCCTACCTGCAGGCCGGGGCCGCTGCCGTGCAGGAGCATGATGCCCAGGTCGCGGCGGCCGCTCGCCCGGCGCAACGAGCGGGCCTGCCACCAGCGCATGAAGCGGCCGTCCTCGCGATTGCGGAAGGCATCCTTGTCACGCCATACATTGCGCTTTTCCAGTTGGCGCCAATGGCGGTCGCCCGCGCGCGGAAAGATCGTCCGGATGGTCGCCAGGCTCGGCGCCACCAGCAGCGCCGCCAGCAGCGGCAGGAAGGCCGGATCGGCCATCATGGCGTGCGCCCAGTCCGGCATGAAGGAAGGCAATCCCATCAGGGGCCAGATCGCAAGGACGACTACCGAGCCCGCGCCACTGCCGGTGGCCGCCAGCGCCATTCCCAACGACGCCAACATCCCCCAGACCACGGGCAGGACGACGTCCGACGCGCTGCCCGCATTGGCAAGCGCCAGGCCGGCGACGCAGAGCACCCACACCATGATCGCCAGTTCCAGCAGGCGCCCGCGCATCCCGGGTGTCAGCTGGGCATTGGCGGGGGAATTGAGCTTGAAGGCGCCAGGCAGAAAGCCCCAGGTCCAGCTGAGGAGGACCATGCTGCACAGCGCATTCGCACCCCAGCGCGCCGCAGTGGCCAGGTCGTACATTTTCCAGGCGAGCGCTGCTGCCACCAGCGACAGGACTGGCGTCAGCCAGAGGACGCCCCGGTGCGCATACGGATGCGTCTGCGCCAGCGCCGCCCGCCACAGCAGGCCATACAAGGCCAGGCGCGGGCTCACCGCGTCACCTCGATGAACAGGTCTTCCAGGTTCGACGGCACGCGCGCACCGGGCGGCACGTGGCCGGCTGCGCCATCGAGCAGGTCGTCCAGGTCGCCTTCGAGCACGATGCGGCCGTCCTTGAGGAAGGCAACGTCCAGCGCCACCCGTTCCAGGTCGGTGAGGATGTGGGTCGAGAAGACCACCGTGGTGCCGCGCTCGATGACGCCGTCGATCAGCTCGGTGAGAAAATCTCGCCGGCCCGCCGGGTCCAGCGCCGACACCGGCTCGTCCAGCACCAGCAGCTCGGGATCATGGGCCAGCGCGCGGATGATCGACAGGCGCTGCTGCTCGCCGCCCGACAAACGCCGGATCGGCTGGTTGCGCATGGCGAGATCGATGCCCCAGCGGCCCAGCAGGCCCTCGACCTTGGCGTCGTTCCAGCGCGGATACAGCGCCTTGAAGTAGTCCAGCATCGGTAGGGGCGTCATCCAGTCGAACAGGTCGGACTTCTGCGGCACGTAGCCGATACGGGCGCGGGTCGCGTCCGACAGCGCGTCGGGCGATTCGCCGAACAGCGCAATGCTGCCGCCGTCGATCTCGCGCAGGCCCAGCAGGCATTCCATCAGGGTCGACTTGCCGGCGCCATTGCGTCCCAGCAGGCCGATCACCTGGCCCGGCCCGACTTCCCAGTCGAGGCCATCGAGGACGGGTTTGCTGCCGAAGCGCTTGGCGACGCCGCGCATCAGGATCGGGGATGCTGTCATGCTGATTCCTTCAGGATCTGGGTAAACAGGGTAAGGATGGCGTCGGGATCGAGCTCGAGCTCGCGCGCCTCGCGCGCGGCGCGCTCCAGGGTCGGACGCAGCAGCGCCAGACGCTCGCCGGCGTCGCTGACGCTGCGCGGGCGATCCGCAACCACCATGCCTACACCACGCCTACGCTCGAGCACGCCTTCCAGCTCGAGCAGTCCGTAGGCTTTCGAGACGGTCATCGGGTTGACCGCGAGCTGCAACGCAGTCTCGCGCACCGATGGCAGCGCATCGCCCGGCGCCAGCTGACCGCCAGCCGCCATGCGGCGCACCTGATCCACCAGTTGCCGGTAGATCGGCTCGGTCGAACCGGGGACGATCGAAAACAGTTGGGGGGAATGGCTGCTCATTGCGTATTAGTGTATTAGTTGGTTAATACACTAAAGCCGGATGACGGCCTTGTCAACGCCAACCGGCATTTCATGCCACATGGGTACGC
>Ga0265780_10006205_pt1 | contig 14891 bp, 15 predicted proteins | sample P1T30metagenome_FD_192432 | JGI IMG/M metagenome (GOLD analysis project Ga0265780, IMG submission 192432) | Plant litter microbial communities from East Loma Ridge, Irvine, California - P1 T30 | ecosystem: Environmental > Terrestrial > Plant litter > Unclassified | place: USA: California... | reverse complement strand
GGCTGGCCGACTTCGCGCAGGCCGAAGAAGGCGGTCATGCCGGGCATGCCGAGGGTGTTCAGCCAGGCGCTCAAGGGCGCGGCCGCCGGGTCGATTTTCGTGAAGGCGGCGGTCTTGTCGTCGGCCTGGCCGGCCCAGTAGCGCTGCACGCCGGTGCCGCCGACCACGTAGTCGCCTTCCTTGAAACGCGGCGACTTCGAGGCCACCACGATGCCGAGCCCGCCGGCGCGCATGACTTCGCCGATCGCCACCGGACGGATGTAGGATTTGCCCTCGTTCATCCAGCCGCGCATGGCCGGGTCGAGCGACAGGTAGAGCACCTTGACGACGATGCCGCCCTCCGGGGCTTCGCCGACGGCTTCTTCGTGGAAGTCCCAGTCTTCCTTGCGCGGCAAGCCGAGCGGACGGGCGGCGAGGCGGAACTGCTGGTTCGGCGGGAATGCATTGGTCATCAGGGTCTCCGGTTGTACAAGGATCAACAACGTGACTATACCGTTTCCGTTCCCGGCCCGCGCGCCGCATGCGACAATAGCGGGCTGACCCCATACCAAAAGAACACCGCAACATGGCTCTCAAAGCAACCATCTACAAGGCCGACCTGTCGATCGCCGACATGGACCGCAACTACTACGGTGACCATACCCTCACCATCGCGCGCCACCCGTCCGAAACCGACGAGCGCGTGATGATCCGGGTGCTGGCTTTCGCCCTGCATGCCGATCCGGCGCTGGTCTATACCAAGGACCTGTTCGACGTCGAGGAACCGGCCCTGTGGCAGAAAGACCTGACCGGCGCCATCCAGACCTGGATCGAAGTCGGCCAGCCGGACGAGAAGCGCCTGCTGAAGGCGGCCGGGCGCTCGGACAAGGTGATCGTGTACAGCTACAGCGCCACCAGCGACATCTGGTTCCGCGGCCTGGCCAACAAGATCGAGCGCGCCAAAAACGTCTCGGTGATCAACATCCCGCACGAGGCCAGCACCCAGCTCGAGCGCATGGCCAAGCGCAACATGCAGCTGCAATGCACGATCCAGGACAGCCAGGTGTGGCTGACCGACGGCGTCGACACCGTGCTGGTCGAGCGCCAGTACCTGCGCGGCGCGCCTTGACGCTATAATTTTTCCTTCATTTTCCCTGGAATGCGCACCATGAAACGTCAGCTTTTCGCTTTGTTGGCCGCCGGCCTGCTGTCGGCATCGGCCTTTGCCCAGGTGACCGTGACCGAGCCCTGGGTGCGCGCCACGGTGCCGGCCCAGAAGGCCACCGGCGCTTTCATGCGGGTGCAGTCGGCCACGGCGGCGCGCCTGGTGGGCGTGCAATCCGACGCCGCCGGCCGCGCCGAGCTGCACGAGATGGCGATGGATGGCCAGACCATGCGCATGCGCCAGGTCGACGCCATCGAGCTCCCCGCCGGCAAGCCCGTGAACCTGGCCAGCGGCGGCTATCACGTGATGCTGTTCGACCTGAAGCGGCAGATGAAGGAAGGCGAGAGCGTGGCGCTCGTGCTGACGGTGCAGGATGCGGCGGGGAAGCGGCAGGATGTGAAGGTGAATGTGCCGGTGCGGCCGTTGACCTATAGCGCGCATTCCGGCCATTGAAGTTCAACTCCCCGTCGATCAGCGCGGCGCCGCCGCAAGCCGCCGCACATCCCCCGACCCCACGACCGACCGGCTGACGCGCGGATCCCCGTAGTAATTCACGTCGCCCGACCCCGCGATGGTGGTGCTCAGCTCCTGGCGCGCCCACACCGTGGCTTCGCCCGAGCCGCCCATGCTGACGCTGACCCGGTCCGCCTGGACCTGGCCGACGTCGACGCTGCCGGAACCGCCGATTGCGACCGCCAGCGTGCGCGTCTTGCCGCCCTTGGCCGTGAAGTCGCCGCTGCCGCCCAGGTTCACGCTGACGGCCTCGCTTTCCAGGCCGCGCACGGTGATGTCGCCCGAGCCGCCCAGGTCGACTTCGAGGCGCGGCGCACGCAGCGCGTCGGCGACGATCGAGCCGGAGCCGCCCAGCGCCAGGCGCTCGATGCGGCGCGCGTTCACCACGATCTTCAGGTTCTTCGTCTGCAGGTTCAGCTTGCGCTTGGACGGCCGGATTTTCAGGGTGCCGTTCTCCACCACGGTTTCAACCAGCGGCAGCAGGTTGTCGTCGGTCTCGATGGTGAGGCCTTCGCTGTCGCCCATGCGCAGTTCCAGCTTGCCCGGCACTTCCAGCGACACCCCGGTGAAGTGCGCCACCTGGCGCGCCTGGCGCTTGATGCTGCCGCTGCCTTCCACCCGCTCGCCGCCCCAGGACCAGGGACCGGCCACCGAGGGCGCGGCGGCGCAGGCGAGGAGGGCGGCGAGGGCGCTGGCCAGCGCGATGCCGCGCAGGGCGGGACGGGTGCTCTTGTTCATGGTGGCTCCTGGGTGAAGAAAGGGTTGTCGATGCGGGTTGTCGATGCGTCATCCTAGATAAAGGCCGGGCGCCATGCCTGCCGGATGCGACGAATTGCGCGCTGGCGGGACTGGATTGCAGGCTGGCTTGACAGGCTGCACCGCCGCCGCGTGAGCAAACGTGCTATCCCGAACGCCCGCTATGCACTAGAATCGTGCGCTTTTTGCCCCGGTTCCCTGCCGGGTGGAGTAAGCATGAACCTGATTCTCTTGTTGGCCGCCTTTTGTGTGGGCATGGCCATGTCGGTCCAGGCGGCCGTGAATACCCAGCTGGCCGCCTCGATCGGCGCCAATTCCGTGGTCGCCGCCCTGGTCTCTTTTGCCTGCGGCACCCTGGTGCTGGCGGTGGTGGCCGTGTCGCGCGGCGGATTGACTGGTGTCGCGGCGGCGCTGGCCAGCCAGCCGGCCTGGAAGTTCGCCGGCGGCTTCCTCGGCGCCGCCTTTGTCTTCGGCACCGTGTTCCTGGCGCCGCGCATTGGCCTGCTGAGCATGATCGTGCTGGTGATCGCCGGCCAGCTGCTGTCCTCGATGGCGATCGACCACTTCGGCCTGATCAACATGGCGGTGCGCAAGGTGTCGAGCGTGCGGGTGCTGGGCGCCTGCGTGGTGGCGATCGGCGTGGCGATCACCATGTTCGGTGACCGCATCGTTGCAGCATTTACACGTTGAACATTTTTCTTTCAGTTTTGCAATCTTTTGGGATGCATGGTTCTATAATGTCCGGCACTGTCGATGCTTATTTCACGTGCCGGAACGTATGGAACACCACCAGTCCTCGCAGATTCCCACCCTCTCCTATGTCGAGAATGAAGACCACCCGGTATTCGGGACCCTGGTCGAGCAGATCCTGCACCTGCTGAATTCGCGGCTGGTGTTCTCGGACATCATCATCCACCAGAACAGCCCCCTGATGCTGCGCCAGCCAAAGGGCCTGGTGGCGGTGACCGATTCGCCGATCACGAAGGAAGAGCTGGAAGAATTCTTCGACGTGATCGAGCCGAACTGGCAGGAGCGCATTCTGCTGCGCGCATTCGACCGCTCGATCGACCTGCACACGGCGCGCATCCGCGCCAACTGCTTCACCTTCCAGGGCAAGAAGCGCCTCGGCTGCGTGATCCGGCGCTTTCCGAAGGAGCCGATCGCGCTGGCGGAACTGGGCCTGTGGCCGGACGAGCAAAGCTTCGCGCGCCTGAGCAATGGCCTGGTGCTGATCATCGGCGACACCTGCCAGGGCAAGTCGACCACGATTGCTTCGCTGATCGACGAGATCAACCGCCAGCGTTCGGGCCACATCATCACCATCGAAGACCCGGTCGAAACCCTGATCCCGCAGCGCCGCTGCATCGTCACCCAGCGCGAAGTGGGTATCGACGGCGACGTCGAAAGTTACTACCTGGGCGCGCTCGACGCGCTGCGCGAGCGGCCGGACGTGATCGTGATCGGCGAGATCCGCGACGCCGAGACCGCGCGCGAAGCCCTGGCCCTGGCCGAATCAGGCCCGCTGGTGTTCGCCACCCTGCACGCGCGCTCGACCGAACTGGGATTGCAGAAGATGCTGCGCCTGCTCGGCAATTCCGAAGCCCAGGCGCAGGCGCTGGCGCATGCCCTGCGCGGCGTGCTGTGCCAGGCGCTGCTGCCGTCGAGCGAGGGTAATCGCTATCACCTGGCCACCGAATGCCTGGTGCCCAGCACCACGGTGATGCGGATGCTGGAGACCGGCGACGTGGGCGGCATCCGCGCGCACATGAACCTGGGGCGCGATCCGGGCTGCCATACGATGAATGCGGCGCTGGAGGGGCTGCTGGCGGCGCACAAGGTGCGGGTCGAGGATGCGCGCAACGCGACCACGGACCGGGTGGGCTTCGCCGAGATGGTCTGACCGGTTGTTGGTTTTCGTAGGGTGGGCAGGTTCTGCCCACGCGTTCAAATCACGGTGCTGCAGCCAGTGCGGCTGCTCGACATAGTACGTGGCGCAGGCAAGTCAGGCGCCGGCAAATAACGGCGCCATGTCGAATCAGGCGGCCAGCGCCATGCGCTTGCCCGCCTGACGCTGCGCCGGACGCGCCTCCTGCCGCGTGCTGCCGCCATCCAGCTTGAACACTCCCATCAGCGCCTGCAGTGCACCGGCCTGCTCCTGCAGCGCCGCCGTGGCAGCCGCGGCTTCCTCGACCAGCGCCGCATTCTGCTGCGTCACCTGATCCATCTGCCCGACCGCCTCGTTGATCTGCTGGATCCCGGCGCTCTGCTCGGCGCCGGCGGCCAGCACCTCGCTCATGATGTCGTTCATGCGGGTCACGCTGTCGACGATCTCGCCCATCGTGACGCCGGCCTTGCCCACCAGCTCGGCCCCGGCGTCGACGTTCGCCACCGAGGTATTGATCAGGTCCTTGATTTCCTTGGCCGCCGCGGCCGAGCGCTGCGCCAGGTTGCGCACCTCGCCCGCCACCACCGCGAAGCCGCGCCCTTGTTCGCCGGCACGCGCCGCTTCCACCGCCGCGTTCAGGGCCAGGATGTTGGTCTGGAACGCGATGCCGTCAATGACCGTGATGATGTCGACGATGCGCTTGGACGAGGCGTCGATCGCGCCCATGGTCTCCACCACCTGCGACACGATCTGGCCACCGCGCACGGCGACCTCGGTGGCCGAGCTGGCCATCTGGCTGGCCTGGCGCACGTTGTCGACGTTGTGCTGGACCGTGGCGGTCAGCTCTTCCAGCGAGGACGCGGTCTCCTCGATGCTGCCGGCCTGCTGCTCGGTGCGGGTCGACAAATTCAGGTTGCCGGCCGCGATCTCGTTGCTGGCGCCGGCGATGGTGCCGCTGCTGTCGCGTACGCCGCGCACGGTAAGCGCCAGCTGACGCTGCATGTCGGACAGGCCTTTGAGCAGGCGGCCCATTTCGTCCTGGCGGCCAATGTCGACCGCATGCGACAGGTCGCCCGCCGCGATCGCCTCGAAGTGGCGCGTCGCCTGGCTCAGCGGACCGAGGATGGCGCGCAGCAGCAGGAAGGAAGATACCGCCGCCAGTAGCACGCCCAGCACCACGCCGCCAACGCTCAGGGCAAGCAACAGCGTAAAGCGCGCCTGGCTGGCCTCGAAAGCTGCGCGCGCGGTCGCCAGCTGGTAGGCGTCGAGGGCGCGCGAAGCCTTGTCGAGATCGCCGAACAGGACGGTCAGCGTCTTCATCGACAGCACGTCGATGCGATCGGCGTCGGCCTGCTGGACAGCAGTGGAGAGCGCCAGCAGGCCGGTGTCGATGTACTTGCTGCGCTCGGCGTCGAGCGCCTTGGCGAGGCGGCCTTCTTCCTCATCGTGCGGCAGTGCCAGATAGCGCTGCCATTCGACGCCGGACTGGTCGATGAAGTCCTTGGCGCGGTCGAGGGTCTTGCCGACGTCCGGCGCATCCGAATGGAACACCGCGCGGTCCAGGGTAAAGCGGGCGCGGCTCAGCAGGTGCTTGGAGGCGTTCACCGCAATGGTGGAAGCCAGCTGGTTGGCATACACGCCCTCGAGGGCACTATGAGTGGCGCGCAGGCCGGTAATACCCATCACGCCGATCGCCACGATCAGCAAGCCGAGCATCAGCATCGTGCCGATCAGGCGGGTACGCAAGGTCAGGTTCTTCATCATGTCACCGATATAATTGTTAAAGTAGGACGATTCCTACAGTAACGATACCGGAGGGCCAGCGTTTATGCACGTTGCTTGTGGGAAAAACAGCTATATCGGCAGTGGGTTGTTGCGGCATGACAACCCGTGCTAGCCAACTGAGGTATCAGAATGACATCCCCGCTGGCATCGAGGAGCAAACCAACACCGGGGTCAGGTCTGACATTCAAACACGAGCTCAGCTTTAATGGGCTTGGCAGGGCTAAAATCGTCCATCTACACTCGAGCCTGTGTTCGGATGTCAGACCTGCCCCCGTATCTAGACCCCGTATTTACTTTACGCTGCGCAGTGCGCCGTCGAGGGTGGGGTGGCGGAACACGAAGCCTTCGTGTTCGAGGCGTGCGGGCACGACGCGCTGGCCCTCCAGCAGCAGGTCGGATTGCTCGCCCAGCAGCAGGCGCAGTGGCCAGGCGGGTGTCGGGACGACGCTGGGGCGGCGCCAGATGCGCGCGGCGCTGCGGGTGAATTCGGCCTGGGTGACGCTGTCCGGTGCAGTGAAGTTGGTGGCGCCGGCGCCCGCGCCGGGGTTGGCTGCGGCGTGCTGCCAGCGGTGGGCGATGCCGCGCACCACGTCGTCGACGTGGATCCACGACAGCCATTGCCGCCCGCTCCCGAGCCGGCCACCGACGCCCAGCAGGATCGGCAACAGCATCATCGGCAGCGCGCCGCCCTGGCCCAGCACCAGGCCGAAGCGCAGGCATTCGACCTGCAGGCCGTAAGCCGTGGCGCCGGCGGCGGCGTCTTCCCACTCGCGGCATAGGTCCGACATGAAGACCGCTTGCGGCGGCGCGGCTTCCGTCAGTCGGGTAGCGTCGCCGGGCGGCTGCACGCCGTAGTAGCCGATTGCGGAGGCGGACAGCAGCAGGAAGGGTTTGTGTTCGGCCGCGCCGATCCAGTCGACCAGCGTTTGCGTCAGCTTGATGCGGCTGCGGCGCAGCGCCGCCTTGCGCTTCTCGCTCCAGCGCGGCCCGAGGATGCGGGCCCCGGCCAGGTTCACGACCACGTCGACGCGGGTAGCGCAAGACAGTTCGCGCAGCGCCGCGATGCAGCGCACCCGGCCGTCGAACAGCCAGGCGGCCGAGCGCGGCTGGCGGCTGAGGACGATCACGGCGTGGCCGTCGGCGAGCAGGGCGCGCACCAGTTGCTGGCCGATGAAGCCCGTGGCGCCGGTGACCAGCACCGTGCGTTTCACCGCGTCGAAGGCGAGCGGCGGCGCTGACGCCTGCTGCGCCGATTGGCGGCCGAGCCGCAGCGCAGCCAGGCCATCGCGCAGCCCGGACAGCGCCACGCCCACGCCGCACAGCGCCAAAAACACGCTCAGCCAGCCCTGCGGATGCCATACGAAGGCGGTCGGCAGCGCCAGCCAGCCGGGCAGCTGCAAGGCCAGCAGGGCGATGAAGGCGCCGCCATTGATCGCCAGGATGGTATGGGTGAGCCGCTCGCTGGCCGGCAGCAGGCGGCTGCGGTCTTCCACCACGAAGTCCCACAGCGTGAGGCCGATCTCCAGCGCGAAAGCGGCCGCCAGCACCCCCGCCCATGCGCCGTGCCATTCCCAACAGGCCAGGCCGACGAACAGCAGGCCGTAGATCGACGCGCGCAGCGCATGGATGCCGAGTTCGCGCCGGGCGCTCGCACGCTGGGCCAGCGCCTCGCCGAACTCGTGGTGATACAGCGTGTCGAAGGCGCCCAGGCAGCCCTGCAGGGCCATCAGTTGCAGTGCGAGCAGGTGCGTGTTCATGCCTGCTCCACGCGCATGGCAGCGCGGTCGTGGCGCCACAGCCAGAGCAGCGGCGGCACCATCGCGAGCAGGGCCAGCAGGTCGATCCAGACGTGCGGCCAGTAATCGGCGCGCAGCGACACCAGCATGTCCTGCGGCGCCCACAGCAGCAGGCCGCCTGCCATCCACAGCCAGATGCGCGCGTAGCGCAGGCGGTCGGCAAGGTGGATCAGGGCGATCATCCACAGCGCCATCAACAGCACCGTGGGACCGAACAGCGACAGCCACCAGGCCTGCATGCCGCGCGCCTGGGCCGGCGCAGCGCCAGGCCAGAAGGCGCTGGTGACGCCGGCGTGATACAGGTCGAACACGCCGCTGGTGGCGATCCAGGGCAGCAAGCCCCCAATCACCACGTGGACCGCAGCCACCGCCAGCAGCCAGCGGATGGTCCAGGTGCGCAATGCGCTATCCGTCATCGTGTGCTCCTTATCAGAAAGGGTGTTTCAGGCCGCAGGCGCCATCCGTGCAGCGCGGCGGTAGTTTGTAGCCGAGCCAGCGCGACATCGTGTAGCGGTGGCGTGCGAAGGCGCGGTAGGCGCGCGCCAACAGCGGGCGCAGGACCGGCACGCGCAGCGGCCACACCAGCCAGCCGCGGCCCACCAGAGTGTAGGCGGCCAGCAGGCTGTCGATCCCGACCAGCAGCGCACCGTCGCGGGTGCGCGCATGCGATTCGCGGTTCAGCGCGGCCAGGTCGACGCCGAGCGGCGCGGGGTCGAAGCCGGGTGCGGCGATGTCGACAAAGGCGAGGCGCCCGGCACCGTTCCAGGACTGCAGGCGCGCCATCTCGGTGGCGCAGAACGGGCAGCGGCCGTCGTAATAAAGAGTGAGTTCCGGCGTCATGATTTTTCCTTCGCTCCAGGTAAGAAGCGCGCCACCTTGCCGCCCATCTTGAGCATGCGCTGCAGGGTCTGGGGCGGCAGCCGCTGGTAATCCTCGAAGGTGGTGCTGAACATCTCGAGGAAGTCCAGCACCGTCTCCATGCGCGCCAGGGTGGTGGCGTCGAGCTGCTTGTCCTGCGAGCCTTCGATGGCGCATTCGCGCAGCAGGCTCAGGGTAGGATCGATCTCGCGGCGCTTGCGCTCTTCCAGGATGACGCGGAAGATTTCCCAGACGTCGTGCAGGGCCATGAAATGGTCGCGCCGGTCCCCCAGCACATGGGTGACGCGCACCAGCTTCCAGCTTTGCAGCTCCTTCAGGCTGGTGCTGACGTTGGAGCGGGCCACGCCCAGGGTCTCGACGATGTCGTCGGCGGTCAGCGCTTCCTCGGCCAGGTAGAGCAGGGCGTGGATCTGCGCCACGGTGCGGTTCACGCCCCAGCGCGTGCCCATTTCTCCCCAGTGCAGGACGAATTTCTGTGCGGTCGGACTCAGGTTCATTTTATTCGTTCATTTCTGTCGATACAGAAATCATCGAATAAACTGGCTGGAAAGTCAACGCTTATCCACCCTGGATACATCGTGGCTCAGCCGGGTGTCGGGTCGCTTGAGTCGTGCAGCATCGGCAGGAAGCCGCCGGCGATCAGGCGCGCGCCATCGAAGGCCGCGGGCTGGCCGGTGAACTGCATGCGCGCATCGTGGGTCACCTTGTCCATGCCCGCATCGCGCGCAGCCTTGTCCGGCCACTCGACCCAGGACAGCACCACGGTGTCGGCTTCGCCGGCGCCAGCCGCGTGCAGGAAGGTGGCGTAGAACGCCGCATCGCGGCGCGCATCGGCGCCGTGGTAGGTCGAGGCGTCCGCCCCGGTATCGTCCAGCCAGCATTCGGTGACGGCCAGCGCGCCATGCTCGCGCAGCACGGCGGACGCCAGCTTCGCCATCGCCTCGTAGCGGGCACGGTTGGCGCGTGGGACTGGGGCCAGGAAGCAATCGATGTAGCGCATCGGGTGTTCTCCTCTTCGGCAGTTCAGTCGAGCGGGGCGCCGCGCCAGCGGTTGACTTCCTGCGCCGTCACCGGCGCCGCCGCATTGCCCCAGCTGGTCCGCACATAGGTCAGCACGGCGGCCACCTGGGCGTCGTCCAGTTCGTGGCCGTAGGGCGGCATGCCGTAGGGACGCGGATTGCCGGCGGTCCCGGGCGGGAAGCCGCCGTTCAGGACCATGCGGATCGCGTTGACGGCCGGGGTCAAGGTGACCGCGCGGTTGCCGGCCAGCGGCGGATAGGCCGGCGCCTTGCCTTCGCCCTCGGCGCCGTGGCAGTCCAGGCAGTGGCTGGCGTACAGGCGGCGGCCATCGGCCAGCAGCTGGTCGCCGGCGCGTGCTCCGGTATAGGGCGGCGGCGCATCGGAGCCGGGGAGCGACTTCAGGTAGTGCGCCATCGCATCCAGGTCGCCGTCATCCAGGTGCTGCAGGCTGCGCGCCACCACCTCCGCCATCGGCCCGGTGGCGCTGCCGCGCGGCGAGACGCCGGTCTTGAGCAAGGCCACGATGTGGGCCTGGTCCCAGTCCCCCAATCCCGCTTCGCCGCTGGCTGTGAGCGACGGCGCATACCAGCCGATGGTCGGGATCAGGCCGCCCTCCAGCCCATCGCCGCTGGCGCCCAGGCGGTTGCGCGTGCTGTGGCAGGCGCTGCAGTGTCCGAGTCCCTCGACCAGGTAGGCGCCGCGGTTCCAGGCGGCGCCGCGCGCCGGCGTCGGCGCGAACACGGCCGGCTTGAAGTAGAGCAGGCGCCAGCCAGCCAGCAGCAGTTGCTGGTCGTAGGGGAAATCGAGCTGGTGCGGCTGGTTCGGGCGGCGCTGCGGCGCCAGGCTGCGCAGAAAAGCGTACAGCGCGTCCGCATCGTCGCGCGAAACCTTGGTGTAATGCGGGTAGGGGAAGGCCGGATACAGCAGGCGGCCGTCGCGCGACTTCCCGTTGTGCAGGGCGTGCCAGAAATCGTCGGCGGACCAGCGGCCGATGCCGGTGTCCATGTCGGGCGTGAGGTTGGGGCCATACAGGCGCCCGAACGGCGTGTCGAGCGCGCGTCCGCCGGCGTAGTCGATGCCGCCGCGCGCGGTGTGGCAGGCGACGCAGTCGCCGGCGCGCGCCAGGTAGGCGCCACGCGCGATGTTGGCCGGCGTGGCGGCCCAGGCGGCGGGCGAGGAGGCGGGCACGAATTGGGCGCGCGGCCAGGCGATGGCGATGGCGGCAACGGCGGCGACGGCGAGCGCAGCGAAGGCGAGAGCGAGCTTCTTCATGGCTGCACCAGGGCGCTGCCGCAGGCCAGCGGCAGGGGGCGCGCGATCGTTCTTGCCGGGCGCGAGTCGGCAGGTGTCGGCTGGCTGGCCAGCCAGCTCGAGACGGCGTGCACGTCTTCCAGCGAGAGGCGCGCCGTGATGGTGGCCATGCAGTCGGGGGCGTGGGCGCGGCGCGCGCCGTTGCGCCAGGCGCCGAACTGGGCGTTGAGGTAGTCGCGCGGCAGGCCGAGCAGGCCGGGGATCGCGGGCTCGACCCCGGTGAGGGCGGCGCCGTGGCAGGCCGCGCAGGCCGGCAACCCGCGCGCGCGGTCGCCGTCGAACACCAGCTGGCGGCCGCGTTCCAGCACCCGGGACGATACGCCTGGGGCCTGCGCGGCGTGAAGGGTGGGCGGCTGGGCGGCAAAATGGCCGGCGATCTCGCGCAGGTAGGCGTCGGGCAGGTGGTCGACCAGGTAAGTCATCAAGGGATACTGGCGGCGGCCGTCGCGGAAGTTCTGCAGCTGGTGATAGAGGTAGCCGGCCGGCTTGCCCTGCAGGCGCGGGAAGTAGGCATCGTTGACCGGATTGCCGCGCGCATCGACCCTGGCGTGGCAGCCCATGCAGGCCAGCAGGCGCTGGGCCAGGGTGTCGGGGACGGTGGGTGGCGCCGGGGCCTGGGCCTGGACGGCGCCGGCGGCGAAATACAGGACGAGGGCGAGGGCGAGCGTGCGGGGATGCGGCATTGGGGAAGACCCGAAATGGCAATGCCGGAATGATAACGCGGTTCGGGCTGGCTGGGTGTCGTAGGGTAGTCGTGTGCCCCGACCGCGCGTTCAACTCCCGGTGGCGCAGTCGCAACGCATGCCGGAGCTGAACGCGCGGTCGGCGAAGCCGGCCACCCTACAAAAGCGACCCCGCCGCAGGCGTGGGAGCGGTATCCAGTAAATCTAGGAAGCCCGGCGCGGCGGCAGCGCCACCCCATCATCCACCGGCGGATGCGCACGCCAGTGACGGTACAAACGCAGCGACACGTGGGCGTCGTCGGCCGCGTACAGAACCTGCTTGTCGCTCAGCTGCGGCAAGGCCCAGTTGGTGGTGGTGATGCGGCGCGACTTTTGCAGGCGCTGGCCGAAGAAGCGCGCCACGGCGGTCTTGGCGCCGAGGGTGTTGCGCTCGCCGCGGCGGCGCAGCGCGGTGGCCAGGTCGAGCACGTTGCGCGTTTCGATGCCGAGTTTCGCGCGCAGGCGCTTGAGGTCGTCGCCCAGGCCGAAGCCGACCTTCAGGATGGCGTCGGATTCGAGCACCGGTTTCAGCACGGCCAGGGCGTCCTGGGCGCTGGCGGCGCTGCCGACCTGGAACAGGTAAGCCACCTCGTCGGTGGCGAGCTGCACCAGGTGCGGCCCGGTCGAGACTTCGCCCTTCATGAAGGTGGGCTTGGATTCGGTGTCGAAGCCGATCACGTCGGCCCGCATGAGCGCCGCCAGCGCGGCGGCGGCGGCGTCCGACGTGCGCACGATGCGCACGTCGGCCAGCGACAAGCCGGGGTAGGGCGGCAGCGCGTCGTCCGGGCCGCCGTCCATCGGCTCTGCTACGTTCACTGGCGCGAGAACTTGTTGGCGAGGGCTTGCAGCTTTTCCTGGCGCTGGCGGTCCGCTTCCTCGGCGGCAGCGGCGTCGCGTTCGGCTTTCTTGCGCTCGGCTTCTTTCTTGAAGCGCTGCTGCAGCTGTTCCTTGGCGTGCTGGCGGTGGGTGTCGGTCACTTCGGCGCCGGCGGCGCCGTCGAGGTCGTAGCGGACCTTGGCCTTTTCCATCACGCGCAGGTAGCGCATCGAGCCGGTGTGGATGCCGAGCGCGGCGCGCATGGTCTTGCGGTCCAGGCCCGGCATGCGCGCCAGCAGCTGCTTGTCGATGCCGATCGCCAGCGGCAGGCAGTCGCGGAAGGCCGGGAACTCCTGCTGCAACTGCTTGAGCAGGGCGCGGGCCGAGGTCGGCTGCGCGGTCGCGGCGGCGGCGGCTGAGGCCGGCTGATCTGCCGGGGCGGCGTCTGCTGCGGCCTCGGAGGCGGCGCTTGACGCGGCGGCTGGAGCGGACTCCGGTGCGGTGTCGGGCGAGGCGTCGGTCAGGTTCTCCGGCACGGCGTCCGGCACTGCGCTACCCGCCTCAGCGGAAGGCTGTGGCGACTTGGTATTGGCAGGAACGGTAGGATCGACGGACTCGGCAGCGGTAATGGTATTCATTGACTTCATGGTAAGAGCGGGAAAACGAAGGATAGCACGGCGCCCGGTCGCCTTGCGGCCAGTATTGTACTTGTTCTATTAATATTGAGAATCTAAGAGGGGGCGGTGCGCGTGCGCCGGTGAAATCGTGTATGATCCGCCCCTTGCCTTGCGTACGGCTTGCGCCGACGCAGACGAGGCAAGAAGTAGGAAAAGTTCCGCGAAAGCTCCGGTCGTGCGGCTTGTCAGCCGTCTGTCATATTCAGTCTGGTGATATCGCTTATCCGATATTTCAATTATCACCAAATCTTGCAATGCGGCATAATATCGCCTTTCCGCTGTTCTACCTTGAACACCAGATGCGAGCCCGTTTCATCCGACGGGCTTTTTTTCGTTCCGACATGCACAACGCGATTTTGATTACCAGCCATTCCACGTCCAGGCGCCGCGCACCCTCTTTACGGGGCGGGCCGGAGGAATGGGTGCTTGAAGTCCGCTTGAGCGCCCTCAGCTAGGGCCACTTCCGTTCCCCGAATCCGGACCCGCACGCGGGTCCCGCTGAATTATTGACTTCGCAGGCGCGCCACCCGCCTCGACTGGAGAAGAGTTTGACTATGAAAAACACCGCCAAGACACTGACACTGACCGCCAAGAAAGCGCCAACCAAGGCGACGGCCCAGCTGGCAGTGCCGAAAACCGCGACCTCCTACTTCCTCGAAACGGAAGCGGCGGCCAAAGTGACGGTGGTGAAGACCCGCTCGCGCCTGGCCTCGGCCAAGGCGGCCCAGGAAGCGGCGCAAGCGCCGGGCGAGCTGGACGACGTCGCGGCCAACGAAGCGCTGCTGGATGCGCCGGAAGCGATCGAGGTCGTGGCTGAGTCCGCACCTGAAGTCGCACCCGTGCAGGCTGAGGAAGCCGCCGCTGCACCGGCGCCTGCCGCCGCGCCCGCGCCCGCCGCCGAACCTGCGCCCTTCGAGGACTACACCGCCGCCGTGCCGAACGCCGCCGCCACCGTCGTGGTCAAGAAGCGCGGCTCCAAGCTGGCAGCCCTGAAAGCGGCCGCCGCCGAAGCGCCGGATGCCGACGCCGCGCAGGCCGCCGCTCCGGCGCCAGCCCCTGCCGCGGTGGCCGCCATCGCCGAGGAAGCCCCGGCCGCGCCGAAAGTCGTGCGCACCCGCACCCGCCGCCTGGACGCCGCCACCACCGCCGCGGCCCCGGCCAGCGCGGTCGGCACCGTCAGCGCCACCACCGACGCCGCCACCCTGGCCGCGATCGACACCTCGGGCTACCTGCTGCCGCAGGTGAAGGTTCCGGGCCGCCGCGGCCGTAAGCCGAGCGAATTCGTTCCGGAAAACGACGAAGTCGCGGCGCTGAACACCATCGAGCGCACCGAACTCAAAGCCGCCTCCAAGCTGCGCGAACGCAAGGCCAAGGGCCTGGGCGGCATCATGGGCGCCGAAGGCAGCTTCTCGGAAGCGGAACTGGAACAGCGCCGCCAGCAGCTGAAGAACCTGATCAACATGGGCAAGGAGCGCGGCTACCTGACCCACGCCCAGATCAACGACCAGCTGCCGGAAAACATCGTCGATCCGGAAGCGATCGAAGGCATCATCGCGACCTTCAACGACATGGGCATCGCGATCTACG
>Ga0265780_10006204_pt1 | contig 14892 bp, 14 predicted proteins | sample P1T30metagenome_FD_192432 | JGI IMG/M metagenome (GOLD analysis project Ga0265780, IMG submission 192432) | Plant litter microbial communities from East Loma Ridge, Irvine, California - P1 T30 | ecosystem: Environmental > Terrestrial > Plant litter > Unclassified | place: USA: California... | reverse complement strand
TCTCCAACAGCCACTCCTAGATCGACTACCAAATCCACTGGATCATCAGGAGGAACTGTACATGTAAAAGGTTACACTCGTAAAGATGGTACATATGTTAAACCACATACAAGATCAGCACCAAGGAGGCATTGATAAGATTATCATTAAACAAATACTGTATTAAAGATCTAATCTTTATCTTTGATATTCACTTATACCAAAAATGCAAGGAGAGGTACAAATCAATCAACATATGCTAACTTGGGCTATTGCGAGAGCAGGCTTTAAGGTTGACGAGTTTGTAGCAAGGTTTCCTAAAGTCGCGGCCTGGTTGAATGACACAAAGAAACCAACAATTAAACAGTTGGAAGAATTCTCTCACAGAGTTCATGTGCCATTTGGGTATCTGCTATTGGATCAGCCACCTACTGAGTCAATAAACATACCTTTCTTCCGAACAAATATGGCAGACATAGGCAGGCTCAATCTGAATGTTTATGATACTATCATTTCTTTACAGGATAGGCAAGAGTGGCTTTCAGATTACTTGAAAGATAAGGACTTCGATAAATTAACTTTTATTTCAAAGTACGATCTTAATACATCATTTGACGCGATTGTAAACGACATAAGAAGTACTCTTGACCTTCATGAGTCATGGGCTTGTGATTTTAAAAAACACGAAGAAGCACTTGATTGCTTAACGAAAGCTATTGAGAGTATAGGAGTTATTGTCGTTTTTAATAGCATAGTTGAGAATAATACCAGTCGTGGAATACCTGTGGAGGAGTGTAGGGGATTTGTACTTGTAGATGACTATGCTCCGTTTATGTTCATAAACTCTGCTGATGGTAAGGCTGCTCAGCTGTTCACCATGATTCATGAATTAGCTCATCTATGGATTGGCGAAAGTGCAGCATTTGATAACAGTAAGCTATTACCAGCTGATGATCCTATTGAATTACTATGTGATAAAGTTGCAGCCGAATTTCTTGTTCCTACAAAAGCATTTAAAGAACTCTGGGAGCATAGACAGGATCTTGAGTATGTAGCACGTCATTTTAAGGTTAGCAAGATCGTGATTGCCCGTCGAGCTTTAGATTTAGGAGTTATAACGAGGGGTGAATTCTTTAAGTTTTACGAAGAGTATACTCAATACATAAAATATCTGAAAGACAAACAAACCGGTGGAGGTGACTTTTATGCCACAGCAAAAAAACGTATTAGCTTAAGCTTTGCAGCACATGTTAATCAAGCTGTGAAAGAAAACTTATTACTTTATAAGCAGGCGTACAAATTGACAGGGCTGAAAGGCGAAACGTATCAGAAGTTCATAAGCAAACAATTTTAACAGTATGAACGCTCCATTTATACTAGATACAAATTTCTTTATTCAAGCCCACAGGCAATACTACCCACTAGATGTCGTGTCTAGCTTTTGGACTAAACTTAGTGAGTTAGCAAACAAAGGTATTGTAGCAAGTTTAGACAAAGTAAGGGATGAGATATTTAAGAATGATGACGCCTTGAAAGATTGGTGCGTTTCCGCATTGCCATCAGACTTTTTTATTGATTGCTCTTCAAGTATTAAAAGCTATACTATGTTAGCTCAGTGGGTATCTGCTACTGGTGTCAGGTATTCTCAAAAAGCAAAAGATGAGTTCTTAGATGCCGAGGAAGCGGATGCTTGGCTAATTGCACATTGTGAATTCAATAAAGTTACTCTAGTTACTTATGAGATAGGGGGACAAGGAGCGAAAAAGGTTAAAATTCCTGATGTATGTGATGCATTTGGCGTTCGGTACCTGGCACCGATGGATATGTTTAGGGAGCTAGGGGAAAAGGTATAGGGTATCTATTCAATAACACACAAATTTAAGCTTGTCCTCCCAATACGTTTAAAGGAACTACGGCATAAACGCTCAAATAGCCATCGCACAGTCCATTTATTCCGTTCCTCCTTTACTTAATTGGTTTGAAAGCTTGATACATGTGCCATATTTAAATAGATACAACTATGGTACAAGAACAATTTAAAGTAGCTGAAGTGCGAGTAAGCTACAAGCCAGATTACAACATCAACGAGCGTCCGAGAATCAGCTCATCAAACCAAACGTTTCAACTTCTAAAGAGTCAGTGGGATCTAGGGAAGATCAACTTCCTAGAAGAGTTCAAAGTTGTTTTACTAAACAGAAGTAACCGAGTTTTAGGAGTTGTTGACATTTCAATGGGTGGTGTTAGTGGTACCTTCGTGGATCCGAAGGTTGTGTTTGCAGTCGCTTTAAAAGGTAATGCGTCTGGAATAATACTCACACACAATCATCCGAGTGGATCAGTTAGACCAAGTGAGGCAGATATTAAGTTAACAAAAAGAATGGTTGAATGTGGTAAACTACTAGACATTAATGTCTGGGATCATATCATTTTAAGCGAGGAAAGCTACTACAGCTTTGCAGATGATGGCCTGATGTAGTTCGTAAAATCATTACCTTAGGAAACAATTAACCAATTTACTAATAGGTTACGCATTATATAACTCGTAGGCAGTTGAAGACAACGAAACCGACAACCAAGCTTACAGGGAGAAGATAGAAGAGCTAAAAAAGTGCCCTGAAACACGGATAGAATAGAAATCACCTAAACTTTAGATATGAGTTCGATTCTCGTCGGGACCACTTTTTATGTTTCCTAATAAGCCTTAAAGATAACCTTTAAGGCTTTTTTGTTTCAATACGACTTAAAAAAGAAAACGGGAATCATCCAATTCTGGACAATTCCCGTTTGATCTAAATTAACGCTCTCATATATAATACGATCAGGTACGCTGTTTATTGTGCGGCACTTAATTTAAATCATAGCTATCTTCTTTCGCAACTTAGCATCTAGGATAACCCAAGCAAGGAATATCCCGCCGGCTATTGCGAGCCAAAGCCAAATGGCTGAATTCCAATCTGATTTTTTGAAATGTTCCTCCAACTGAGTTTTTTTTATTTTTGTGGCCTGGGTTTGCCGATGATTAGAGGCAATGAGTTGATTCTCGTTGCGTTTAAGCTGGGTTTGTTGCTGTAACTTTCCTTTCCACACCAATTGGCTTGCCATACCTTTGTATCCGTTAACCTCATCATAGGTGAAAACGCCAATAGGTAAAATCTCTACCGTATAATCACGTCGGGAACTGGCGGTAATTACCTCATGGGTGGTGGAAGCAATCGCTAAATCAGTATTCGTTTCAATGGCTTCCGCCAGTTCAGTTTTTTGCTCAACAAGTTGTTTGCTCTTTATGCTCCCACATGCGTAAAAAAGTAAACTAACTAAGGGCCACAAAATATGTTGCTTAATCATGTTCACCTCCATTTTTAGTTGTCCAATTGGCAAAATACTTGATTGTTTTGATTGATCTCCGCTTACGGTAAACACCATCTCCCTCCCTGCTTCCGGCAATATTCGTATTGCCTTCAATCGTGATTAACCAATTTCCGTCTTTTCGCTCTACAAAACCACAATGGGCAATCCTTTTTAATTTGGGGAAATAGATGCCAAATAGCGTAGCCGGTTGAATAAGGTTCGTTCGTTTTGCAATCGGGAATAGGGCAGGGCTCCAAGCGGTTTTAGGTTGCAGATAACCCGTCTGGCTAAACACCCAACTCACAAATGCCGCACACCATGGATCTCCCTTGTGTGCACCTGCATATTTGAGGTAGCTTTCGACCCGCTCCCCATCATTAACGCCATTTTTTTCTCTAACACCCAACTGAGATCTCGCAATCTGTATCAAGGTAGATGGCTTGGTTAAGGTGTCGTGGTTACCGCGTAACTTTTTATGATCAACTACGCGTTCCTGCGTATTTAAAGCACTGCCGCCAAGCAACCCACGCCAGCTAAAAGCAATAAGGCAAATGATGCCCAGTAAAATCCTAATTGTTGCCATAATGCTAAAGTTTTAAAGTGTGAAACCATATTAGTTAATTCAACTAAGCCCAACCGATGCCATAAATAGTGGGTTAAGTGCCAAGCAATAACTAGCCAGGCCATAAATGTTAATGCGGCCAATAAGAGTAGCTGCCAAATGCCGGCATCCACTAATGCGGTATTAACATCGAGTATCATCAAGGTTTTGGTGAGCGTTTGCCAGCTTAATACCACTAGGGTAAGTATCAGAATCGGTTCCAGTATTTTCGGGAATCTTGTCGTAGCAAGTTTTAAAATGAATGTTTTCATGATTTTTTTGTTTTAGGAAAAGCCATTTGATTGTTACGCTCCAATGGGCGTTATGCTCTTAAAGGTCCCGAATCAAACGGCTTTTCAGTTAATATTAAGGCATAGTAAACGATCCAAGATATTGGCTGTTGGCTACAATGTCTCCCTCTCTTTTCATGGCAAATGCCCAAGTGTAAAAGACATCCCCAGAGAAATCATCGCCAACATCAATCGTGTAGGTTAAATCTGCACGGATCATCTCTTCATAAATGAGGTACATCATTTTCGTCTCATTGAAAAGAACGACTAACAGTGTATCGTCAACAAAGGCATTGTATCGGTTTACAATATTCTTCCAAGTAAGCACAAGGTCTGTGGCTTGCAGGTTAGCAGCCAAACTATGGAATACCGAAAGCGAGCCTTTACTCACGATCATCTTGGAAAAATCAATGATAAAATCAGGGTTTTCACCACCCACCACCTGTGTTAAAAATACTTTTACCGCAGCGTTATAGCCCGTAATTTTATTTAACTTTTTATCCCCAAAACCAATGTTGAGGATATCTTTTATTGGCCTCAGGTACAATGGAGCTAATGCGAATTTCGCTCGTTGTGCAATCTGGTCGACGGTTGCCGCTTTAGTACTCTTTTTAGGTAAACTTTTTAGATAGTCTATACTGCGCCAGCTGCTGCCTACAACGCTTCCTACTTTTCCGGAGAACGTACCGTTGGCTCCTTTTGAATAACTTCCCATAATGTTAATTTTTTTAAAATGTGATCATTGTTTAAATGGATAATGAATACCGGTATATTTTGAAATCCATGATCAAACATAATCTGCTTAGGGTAGCTGAATAGCATATTGAACTGTATTGAAAGGTAATGAGCTGTATTAAGCTGAAGCGAGCGGAATGCCCCTGGGATTTTATTTTAAAGGCAGCATATCATTCAATCCTTCCTTTCGAAGTAAGTGCTTTCCGCTGCTAATTAAGTTTTTTGAATCATTAAGGAATGAAGAAGATTTAAGCTTTAATGGGTCAGATTACGTTCAAAAACTGATTTGTTTAATCAAGTCGTTTTCCTCAGCTTGATTAGGAGTATTAAACGTTATAGCACATATTAAAATCGGCATTATGTATAAAGCGCTTTTGTAGGTTGAAGTAATTCTTCTTTTATGAAAGGGTTGCGTAGTTTTTTGAACCATTAAGGCATGAAGAAGATTTAAGCTTTAATGGGTCAGATTATGTTCAAAAACTAATTTGTTTAATCAATTCGTCTTCCTCAGCTTGACTGGGGATCTTAAATGCTATAGCACATATTAAAATCGTCATTATGTATAAAGCGCTTTTGTAGATTGAAGTAATTCTTCTTTTATGAAAGGGTTGCGTGGTTTTTTGAACCATTAAGGCATGAAGAAGATGTAGATTTTTATGATTCATTTCTGTTTGATGTCATAAGAGAACTTTCTACCAGATTTTTACGAAAGTCTTTCATGCTAAAAGATCTCGTTGCTTACTATTTGCCTACCGAATTAAAACCTCCGCTTAACCTTGGGAGTTAACAATGGGTAACCAATAGGTACAGAAAGGGTTAGCAAAGGGTATGGAAAGGGTTAAGCAGGGGTTAACAAAGGGTTAACCTGTGTGCAGCGAAAGGTAAACAAATCACAGGCGCCCTTTGCGGTAGCTTTCCTGAAAGGCGGCAAGTAATTCACGCTTATAAAAACGATCGCCGCCAGGCATTTTGATCGGCTTTAAGGTGCCATCTTTTACTTTGCGCTTATAGGTGCTTTCACTAATTTTCAGATAATCCTTTACCTCTTGACGAGTCATTTGTTCCTCATCCAATAAGGGGTAGGGTGTTGACCATGCCAAGTTTTGGTGGTTTTTAAGTAACTGATAAATATTATAAAGGATTTTAATTAGGGTGTCGATCTTTTTCATAATGTGCATGCAAAATTTAACGCATCAATTTAATTACGGATGAATACGATAGTATTCAAATTAAACGATGATTAAAATGTTTTTAAACTACAACAAAGCACTGATCGATGATTAAATCTACTTAAAGAACTATACAAAAACAGTTATTATTTTTGGGAAATTATGCACAAAAGCAATCTTTTTAACATCCTTGAAAAATATGTTATTGACTTTCGATAAATTCTTTAAAAGCAATCTTAAATTTCGAATAACGAATACGGGTTATCGAAAGAGAACCATCGAAAGCGATTCCACTTTTTAAAATGATCCTTCCACCTTTTCCCTCGTTTTTATAAGTCTCAATAGTATCGAAGCCGATAATCACATTTCTATTGATTTTAAAAAAGTCTTTAGGATTGAGTTTTTCTTCCAGTTCATCAGTTTTAAAATCAATAAACCAAAGCGTATTGTCTTTTAAGAACGCGGTGCCTGTATTTGATTCTCTTTTAAAACAGTTCAGATCTCTAACATGAAAAAGTCTATTGTTAATCCCAACTGATCCATGAAATGCCAATAGTGGGACTTGGGTTAACACTGGGTCTAGTTCTTTATTGTCATGGTCAATTTCCTTTACTTCAACATCAGTATTCTTTAATAGGTTAACCTCCGTTTTTTGACTGCGAAGATAAAGCAGGTAATACCACACGTTTAGGCCATAAATTAGCAGTTTAACCAATGGGAATTCGGTGGTGATGTAATTGCTTTTCTCAAAATCGTAACGGAATAACCAGAAAAAATACTGAACGAGCGCAAGATCAATTGCGATGGGCATTAGCGCACAAAAAAGTAACTGCAAAGCTAAACGTTTATTGGCGTTAACCACCCAGGGAAAGTATCGATCCAAAAGCTGGGTGCCCCAATGTACAATGCCCGTCAATATTAAGGCAATTCCTATACTGAAAATTATCGTGATGAAAACATTCGGATCCAATAAGGTGAACCAAAAAGGTTTTCTCTGTCCTTCCATTACAATATAAATGGCTACAATTATAGAAAGCGCTAAACGATATTCAAGAGATAGGTAGATTTTTTTCGTTGGCTTGGATTTCAATGGTTTTATGAATTACGTTAGTTTGGGCGTAAAAGGTATAAAATTTATTCCGATCAAATCAATATGCCCTCGCTAAATGAATGAATCCGTTGTTTTTTTATGCACTTCAAAAATAAATATGGACCATTTCTAGGCAATTTCGGCCCGTATATCCTTGAAATAGCGCCAAATTTGCGGTTAAATGGGCTTTTTGCTGTTTTCGAAATAAAACGGCCTTTGTAGGTTTTTGAGTAATCTTTAGGTTTGATCAGCACAATAAGGTGCTCATTAAAAATTATTTTATGGAAAAAATCGAATTCAGCCCTGAGGGTTTGTCTGAACTTCTTGGCCAGCTTTACGCCTTGCCAGATGCGCAATTGCAACAGGAAGCAGCAGGTGTAATGGCAAACTTTAGAAAATGGCTAAGCGGAAATTTTAACCTTGCCGAGAGTCAGCTCATTTTCTTAAATGAATTAAGTGATGAATTTGTGGGAATGGCCGCTGCTAAAAGCAGTTACTTTATTCAAAATCGCCTACCCATTTCTTTTCACAAAACCAGTAAAGACACTGCGGCAAGGAGCCAACCGCAAGATAAGGTAGTTATTGTACACGAAGACACCAAGGGCAATTATTCAGCAAGAGCGGGTTTTTCTAAAGAAGGAAATCTCCACTTCGCCATTGAATATCAATAGTATTAACAAAAATAATAAACCGTAATGCATTGATCGATACTTGATTACGGAAATCAACCTTTTTTCAGCATCTCTCTTTTTAAGATCACATCCTCCTGTACAATCCTAAACATTAAATTGAGGTTTTATGACGTTGTTCAATGAATTTATCCAGCACTTGAGTCAATATCACCCTTTATCTGAGGGTTTAATCGAATATTTAGCACACAGCGTTACCGAAAAGGTATTGCCCAAGAATTTTAATCTACTAGAAATCGGTAAGATTCCGAAACACATCTGGTACTTGCCATCTGGTTCTGCAAGGGTTTACCGAGTGGATGAAAGGTCGGCAGAGGATTTGACTTTATGGTATTGGCAGAACGAACTGATCCTGCCTTTGGATGGGTTATTTAGCGAAACCCCAGCCAGAACAACTATTTCCCTAAACCAGCGAAGCACCGTCATTTCGATATCTTATGTTCATTTGAAGTACCTCAATCAGCTCTTTCCTGAATATTATTTTATTAGTCAAGGTTATCTGGAAAGCATTAATCAAAAGTTAAGTGAGCATCTCGATCTCATCCAACATGCAGAAAGCGCAGCTCGCTATGCTTTCTTAGTCAAATACCATTCCTCCCTATTGTTACAGGCCAGCTTAAAAGATATTGCCTCTTTTTTGGGCATGAGCATCAGCACGATTAAACATTTACGCTACGGCTAGGGCATAATCCGGCCTAAAAACGACCAAAAGCTTGTTGAGTTTTTATTGGTCGGGCAACATTGTCTAGCATTGCTTAATTGCTGCTTTTTATATAGTTTCTGCTTCTATTCGGTGCAAAATCAACCAATTTCCTTATTTATTACAGCGCTAGCTTTAGGTTATTCAAAGGAAAGCATATGAAAAGCCAGTTCCACATCATTCGTTTTTTTAGTCATGCAGGATTATTTATCCTGATTGCCTTATGGTCGTATGCTTTTTTCATCAAAATTATTGATTTCAGCCATTACCAAAAACAAATGGCCGATCAGCCGTTCGCTGGCATATTTAAATCCGTTTTAACTTATGGTTTACTAGTTTTTGAGGGTATAGCTGCCCTATTACTAATTATTGGCCATCAACGAAGTGGACTCAGGTTGTCGCTTATGTTGCTTATCGCTTTCAGCCTATATATTCTATTCATCTTGGCTGGCTATTTCCCAGAGCGGCCATGTAGCTGCGGAGGTTTCATCTCAAAAATGAGCTGGAAAAATCACTTATGGTTCAACCTGGCTTTAATTGCGATAAACAGTTTTTGTCTTTTTTATTTATCTCAACAAGAAAGGAGGTTAAGCGGCACAGCATCAAAAGATTTTTTAAACCACGATTCAATTAAGGGCTAAAGGCCCAAATCTTAAACTAACTTTTTCACATGCTTTTTCAAAGCAATAAAGCATGCTATACAATGAATACAAACCTAAAAAATTTAAGCAAAGGCCTATTGGCTGCCGCTTTCGGATTCGCTTTAGTATTTACAGGCTCGGCTTTTAAAGCTGAAAACAATTCAAACAGAACACAGTACACCTTTCGCTTCAATGATGCCAATCACAGTGAAGCCAATGTGGAAGATGAAAGCAAATGGGTTAATGATCCCAATGCTGATGAATGTGATGAGGTTTTACAACAGGCTTGTCTGATTAAAGTGGATGCTGCTTACGTAAACCCGGGTGCTACGCCAACTTTGAAAAGTACCTTAAATATTGCGGCCAATCCAGTTTCACTTTCAAATGCCTATGTGGCAGGTAGTGCCGATGGAAGTATGGAGATTCAAAACCGTAGTATTCAATAATTATCGTTTTTCTCCGATCAGAAAAAGGGCAGCATGGAAATTCCACGCTGCCCTTTTTTATTAATTTTGGGGCATGCCCGTTAGCTGTATAATATCTGTGGGTAAAGGCAAAGCATAATATTTTGAGTTTGCTTTGAGCGTGTAGGTTTGGCCTGCTACCACCCTTGTCAAAGCCAGGTTTGCATTTTCCTTGTTGTAACGCTTGATATCGTAAAAACGCAAGCCTCTAAGAATTAATTCTTTTCTTCGTTCCGTTCTGATTTTAGCCAGGGCCTCTAAACGGTTGCTTGCCGTTAAAGCCACATAAGGTGCCGTATTTCTAAAACGGGTTTTTAGCAGGGTGTTTAGATCTGCCATCCCACCTTCTACGTCATTTAGATAGGCTTTGCATTCTGCGCTGATTAGATACAGTTCATCCGTAGCTAAGCCTGAAAAATTAGCATTAACATTTGCCGTATAGTTCCCTTTAAATTGCTGATAAGGTGCTGCGGCCCTAAAGTATGCAGTTTTGCGCAGGTCGTTTGCCGCATAACTTGCATAAAGCGCAGTATCAACTCTCGCCCTCAATAAAGCCTGTATGCCAAAGCCGCCTGATAATTCGGCATACCAAATGGTTTCCTTATTGAACTTTTTAAAAGGCGTATTGCTGCTCAACAAATTTAAATCGGTGTCGCCATTGTAGTTCATCAAATTGTTGTTTATGGCCAGGGCTTGTTTGGCATATTGAAGTGCCAGATCATATTTGCGCATATAGAGGTAGCATCTGGCCAATAAAGCTGCGGTAGCCAACCTGGATGGCCGCATTTGGTGTATAGCAATATTCGGCAATACCTGCATGGCCTTTTCTGCATCACTGATCACTTGTGCATAACACTCGGCCACTGTTGCCCGGTTAGATGGAATGTTAAAATTGGTTTGTAAACGAAGCGAAACACCTAAATCTTGATCAGCGGTGTTTTCATCGTAGGCTAAACCGTACTGCCCCGTTAGCATCAAAAAATAATAAGCCCTATAAAAGTGAGCACTTCCTTTGGCATTATCCCATTGGGGAGCATTGCTGCTATTGCGTTCCACCTTATCCAATATTTCGAGGCGGAGGTTACTGTTGTAAATTGCTAAATAGCCCAAACTCCAATCGTTGAGGTATTGGTAGGGCGTTGGAATCCACCGATATACATCTTGTGCCCGCTCATCTACTGCCTGGTAACTTGTTGGGGGTAAAAAGATATCATCACTGCTAGCCTCTCCATAAGAGGGTGAAGTACGCAAATTCATATTTACGGCATCATCCATTAAACCCTGGGCATCGCTAATCGATGTGGGTACCACCAGTTTGGCATCGGATTTTACTTCCAGATATTTTTTGCAGCCGAGCACGGCGATGGTGGCGTATAAGCCAACGATGATCGCTATTGTATATTTTCTCTTCATTGCTTTTTGATTTAAAATGAACCCCTCACTCCGAAAGTGAGCTGACGGCTTGGGGGAATAACATTGGTGTAATCGGGATCATAATGATGGGTGTTGGCTTTCCATAAAATTCCAACATTTTGCAAGCCAGTATATATTTCGAGATTACGGAAAGGAAATTTCCATGTTGCGGTATTCAAGCTATAGGCTAAACGAATATAATCCAGCCGGATGTGGTCGCCAGGCATAATGTTCGAAGTTGAAGCGGCATAAAAAGCATCACGGGCACCATTGGCAGGATAAACAAAAGCAGGTACATGCGTAAAAGCCTCATCACCCGGTTTTTGCCATCGCTCGGCAAACTCCTTATTGCCAATGCCATTGCTGATCAGTTGACTGTAAGCCAACGCAGGTTTCCGTACTTGATAACCCAGTTTATAGTTAATGTTTAAGGATAAGCTCAATCCTTTATACCTAAAAGTATTGATGACCGATCCGAAATAGGTGGGACTAGCAGAACCTTTATATTCCAGATTGTCGCCCGTTAATGCGGCCTCTTCAGCGATGGCGTTGTAGTCTGTACTGAGTTGCCCATTGACATAACCTTGTGGATTGCCCTGCCCATCTAGCCCACCCGATTTGTAGGCTGCTATGGCGTAAAGCGGATAACCCGCTAAAGGTGTAATAAACGTACCTCCTGAAATCAGGTTCACAATATTGAAGCCATATCGATTGTAATATTCGGTCGTTTTACTTTGGTTATAACTGAGGTATAAGTCAGTATTCCAACTGAAATGACCAGCATGGATATTTTTACTGTGTAAATCCAAATCAAAACCATAACCCTTCGTATTGGCGATATTTCTGACTAGTTCATCTCTACCGCCCCAGGTGGTATAATCGTAAGGCGCATTGCCGTACAGATCAGCGCCTTTTTTAATGTACCACGAAAGCGACCCCGTTAAACGCTGCCTTTTCAGCTCAAAATCGACCTTGAAGTTTAACTGCGACAATTGCTCCCACCGTAAATCGGGGTTGTTAATGGTTTGAATGCGGGCGAAAGGCAGACCAGTAGTACTGTTGGTGGCATAAATGGCCGTGGGCAAAGCCGTTCTGCTTAAATCTACATTGCCACTGTACCCAAATGTGCTACTTAAGGTTAACACAGGCAAGCCATCCAGGTTATAGAAACTTTCTTCTGCCAATTTCCACCCTATACCTGCGCTCCATAAAGGTTTCCATTTATCGTTGGTATTGGCGCCGAAAATATTAGAACCATCACGGCGAACGCTACCGCTAAAGGTATAACGCCCTTTGTAACTGTAGCCTACATTGGCATACAAGCTTACAAACCTATAATCTGTTTGGCTCAACGTACTGCTCCCAGCAAGCTGACTGTAGTTACCGGTGAGTAATTCAGGATAATAAGTCAATTCATCAACAATACTAAAGTACAAGGGATCGGCCTGGTAACCCAAGCGCCTGTTCGCATTGCTACTGGTGCTGGCCGAACGCATTTCAGCACCTAAAATGGCATTCACGGAATGTAAACCGATTATTTTGTTGTAATTGAATTGTGCCCGCCCGGTATGGGAGTTGACTGCAGAGCTGTTGGTCGCCAGTATACCGCCTTTGGGTACAATGTATTTAATCAAGCCTGTACTTTGATCGTATTGGCTAAAAGTGTTCACTAAATTACGGGCAGCGTAGCTCTGCTCATCGGCGGTTTGCGTATAGGAAACATCCTGTTTCTGGTATTGGTAACTTAACTGCATATTTAAGCCGCTCATGATCTGGTAGCGCAAACCTGCATTTGCAAAAAACTCCTGCGTTTTCCTTTTGTATACGTCCTGTTTATAATCCTCTAATGGGTAGTATGCCCAGTCGAGTAATTTGCCTCCTGCCAAAGTATCGGTATAGGCCGAACGGTATTGGTAGGCCATTTTTTCGCCAGCGGCAAAATCTAAATAAGCCGGAAAACGGCTGCCGACCGCCAGACTGTTGTAGGTAGGGCGCCCACTCGTTGCTGTGCTATTGGTGTAATATATGTTGGTGCTTAAATCGAGGTTTTTAACAATTTTAAAGTCGTTGGCAAAATGGAGGTTCAGCTTATCGTTCGTGTTATAGGTTTCACCCTTGGAGCGATCATAAGCGGCACTAAATAAATAACTGTTTCGATCACTGCCACCCTTTAAGCTGATGTTGTATTGCTGCAAGAGTGCGTGGGTATAAAAATTATCCAGGTAAGATTGGCGGCTATCTTGTTTGCCCAGGGCTTCCAATTGGTTTGCCCCGCTTTGCTGATTAAGCGACCCATTTCGCATGGCCAATAAAATTTCTACCGCAGGGGTGAGTGCATAAAAAGGTGTGGTGCTGATGCGATCGTTAAAATATCCGGCATCAAATAATTGCTTTTCCACTATGATATAATCGCTGGCGTTAAGTTGGTTCATCGCTTGCAGTTTGGGTAAAGCTTGTAATGAGTAGTTGGCACCAAAAGCGATCTGCATACCCTGATTAATTTTCCCTCGTTTGCTGGTGATCACAATTACCCCGTTTCCTGCCCGGGCACCCCAAATGGAAGCTGCGGCAGCATCTTTTAAGATGGAAATGCTTTCCACATCGTTCGGATTAATGTTGCTGATATCTCCCTCATAAATGAAGCAATCTAAAACCACTAAAGGATCGAGCGGACCATTAATCGTACCCAAACCCCTAATGGTTAAATTGGTGGTGTTTTGGGGGTTGCCATTGCTTCTGCCCGTTTGCAGCATCAAGCCACTAGTTTGGCCAACAATCCGATCGAGAATATTGCTGCCTACCCTGGTGTTTAGTGCTTGCTCATTAATTAGCGATATGGCGCCATTAATCTCATTAGGCTTTACCGTTTGGTAACCTGTTTGTACCACCACTTCATCCAATTGGTTGATCTCCTCTGTCATCTTGATGGATAAAAACTGGTGTTGGTTATACACTCTTTCTACGGTGATGTAACCGGTTGCCGTAAAGCGGATGGTATCACCGAGTTTTGGAAGCGTGATCTCAAATGAACCATTAACGGCTACGCTCACCCCATGTTTGGTGCGTACACTGGCATTGATGCCCCTGCCATCCAGATCGGTTACCTTTCCTGAAACCTTAATTGCTTGCTGTGCGAATGTGCTCAATGCGGTGAGTAGCAATAGGATGATGGTAGTACAGAGAATCAAAAAGTTCCATCTCATTTTTTTAGCGTTAAAATGATTGATATTCATGATTAGTGGGTTTTAAGTTTGAGGTTAAGGGATAGGCCCGCAATAAGGCGTTTGATATTCGCTTCCGTTACCTGATCGGCACGGGTAATGGCTTTGATGCGGCCATCGGCCCCGATCCAGATATAATGCGGCATACTCTTGATCGGAAAAACTTTTTCAATGGCTTCACTATATCGCACTAATGGCATCGAAAAGCCTTTTTCGGCACGCAGTCTTTCGTCTAAAAATGCTTGTAATATTGCTTTGGTGTCTTTCGGATAGCAACCCATCAGCATAATCTGGAGGTTTTTAGCATATTGGCGCTGTAATAGGTCCAATTTTGGAAATTCTTTCAAACAGGCCGTACAGTATGTCGCCCAAAAATCAAGGATTACCGCTTTTCCTCTTAATTGCGATAGCTGGATGGTGGCGTCTTTGTAATTCAGAACTGTATCAAATGTGATGTCAGGAACTTTGTCGCCAATAATTAGTTTTTCTTGGGCTTGTGCCAGGTTTGTTGCCCAAAAATTTAGGCATAGCAAAGCCATTACAGTAAAAAGT
>Ga0265780_10006203_pt1 | contig 14893 bp, 13 predicted proteins | sample P1T30metagenome_FD_192432 | JGI IMG/M metagenome (GOLD analysis project Ga0265780, IMG submission 192432) | Plant litter microbial communities from East Loma Ridge, Irvine, California - P1 T30 | ecosystem: Environmental > Terrestrial > Plant litter > Unclassified | place: USA: California... | reverse complement strand
ACGTATTGTTCAATAGCGAGTTGCGCATTCCCATTGTGCAGTACTTCGCGCATCGGCCCATCTATTCGGGCTTCTTCCGCAACCTGCAGCTCAGCGGCTTCACCGATATCGGCACGGCGTATTCGGGCACCAATCCCTTCAGCACCGATAACTCTTCTAATACGCAGCCAGTGTTTCCGGCCGGCAGCTACTTCTCGGCTACTGTCGTCAACTTCCGAAATCCTTTCCTTATCGGCTACGGAGCCGGCATTCGCACCACGCTGCTGGGCTTTTATGGCAAGATGGATGTGGCTTGGGGCCAGCAGGACTACGTGAACAAGGGGCCGAAATTCTATTTTACCCTCGGTTACGATTTCTAATCGACGGGGCGAAGACACTGATAAATTGGCAACTGCTTGAAGCGGCTCCTGGCTTAATTGCCAGGAGCCGCTTTCCATTTGTAAGGGCAGGACTTGGGCAGACGCGTCTCTGTTCCCCATACACTTCCCTCCACGCACCTTGGCGGGCCTCCTCGCTCCTTTGCCGTTATTTGCATTCTAACCTTAGTCCTTTCCTCTATGAAAAAGCTCCTACTTTGCTCCTTCCTGACGCTGACTGCAGCCAGTGCTTTTGCCCAGTTTCAAACGCCCGGAACCGGCGTGCGCTGGACGCTGGCCCAACTAGCGGCGGCCTCCGGTTCCAACGTGGTACTCACCGGCCCCGGTACTTACGCTGTGAACGGCAACCTGCGCCTCAGCCCCAACGATACGCTCACCATTGCGACCAATGCCACGCTGCGCCTGACTGCCTCGGCCCAAGTAATGGTGGACGGTGTGCTGCTGGTAAACCCTCGCGACTCCGTCAAAATCACGGCTCAGGTTAGTTCAGCGCCATTTCATAGCCTGGCGTTTTCGGCTACCAGCCAGGGCTCACGGCTGCGCAAAACCATTGTGGAATACGGTGGCGGCATTCGCATTGTGGACAATGACCTGCTGCTCGATAGCTGCGTGGTGCGCTACCAAGTGGCGCGCATTGGCACTGCCAGTACCAACAGCGGGGCTATTAGCCCCTCGGGCGGAGCACCACGCATTCTCAACTGCCGCATTTATGAAAATGCCCGCTCCGGCGTTCTAAGCCCAGCCAACCGCAACACTTCGCCCGTTATTCAGAACTGTGTGTTTCGCAACAATGACACCGAGAACAGTAACTACCCACAAATTAACCTCGGCATTGGTGGTGCTACGCCCATCGTGATTGAGGGCTGCCAGGTTATTGGGGGAAGCTACAATATGGCCGGCGGTGTTTCGGTTTCCAACCTGCTGGGCGCGGCTGGCACCACACAGGCGCGCATCCGTCAGAATCGCATTGCCAATAACCGCTACGGAATTGCCCTGCTGGGCGCGGGCATCAGTGCGGTTATTACGCGTAACGTTATCGAAAACAACAACATCAACCCTAATGCCAACACCGGCGGCAGCGGCATCAATCTGCAAGGCGGGGCTACGCTTACTGGTGTGGCCAGCCGCAACGTGCTACGCGGCAACTTATGGGGCGTGACAGTGCTCCGCGCGGCCGCTGCCAACCCTGGCCCCACCATGAGCTTTGGCGATGCCAGCAGCACCGACAGCCTGAACGTAGGCCTCAACCAGTTCTATAATAACGGCAACGGTGGTCAGGTATACGACTTCTATCTGAACATGCCCGACAACATGCTGGCCCAGAACAACGATTGGGGCACCAACTCGGCCGCAGTAGCCGAAAGCCACATCGTGCACCAAGTAGACCAGCCCAGCCTAGGTTTGCTGAACTTCATGCCAATGCGGCCAACCACCGTGCTGGCTACCCACCGGGCTAACCCAGTCTTGGCGCTGGCCGCCTACCCCAACCCCGTGCGCACTGCGCTAACCCTGCACCTACCGACCGACTTTCCAGCAGCACTGAACCTGCGCAATGCCCTGGGCCAGGTAGTTTACGCTGCCGAAGCGGCTCCCAGCAATGGCCAGCTTACGGTGCCAGTAGGCCAGTTGCCCCAAGGGCTCTACGTGCTGGCCGTGACCCAGCAAGGCCACACCGCCACCGCAAAAGTGGTGGTTGGGGAATAATTCGGGACAGGTCGGGCGTATCTTTGCGGCCCCAAACCGACGTTCTGACTGTGCCCCTACTCCGCGAAATTTCCACCCTGCTAGCCAAAGACTTCCGCCTGGAATGGCGGCAGCGGGCGGCGCTGGGCGGGCTGCTGCTTTATGTGGGCAGCACGGTGTTTGTGTGCTTCTTGAGCTTCAGCCTGCGCGGCGGCACGCCCCCGCCGCCGGCTTGGAATGCGCTGCTGTGGGTCATTCTGCTCTTCGCCGCCATCAATGCGGTGGCGAAGGGCTTTATGCAGGAAAGTCCCGGCCAACGCCTGTATTACTACACGCTGGTGCGGCCCCAGGCCGTCATCTTGGCAAAAATTATCTACAACGTCCTGCTGCTGACGGCGGTGGCGCTACTGGGCCTGTTTCTCTACACCGTTTTCTTGGGCAACCCTATTCAGGACCTGCCACTGTTTGTGACCAACTTATTGTTGGGAGCTCTTGGCTTTGCTACTACGCTCACGCTGGTGTCGGGCATTGCAGCCAAGGCGGGTGGCAACGGCGCGACGCTTATGGCCATCCTCGGGTTTCCGCTGATGGTGCCCATGCTGCTGCTACTCATCAAGGTGAGCAAAAATGCCCTCGATGGGCTGGACCGTGGCGTGAGCCAACAGTCGCTGCTAACCTTACTGGCTTTGAATATGATAGTAGGCGCTACCTCCTATGTGTTGTTCCCTTTTTTGTGGCGCGGCTAATCGGCTTTTATATCGAATACTTATGACGACATCGGCAATTATCGGCAGTGTATCGGGCGTGGCCATGACGGTGGCGGGCGTGTGGGGCGGGCAGCGCCTGGTAGAGCAACGCGGAGGCGGCACGCTCTGGAAAGGCCTAGCCGTGCTGCTGATTGTGGGCGCTTCGGTAGCAGGCTTTCTGACCCCGGTGCCGGCGCTGCCCATTGTGAACGAGAGCATTCGTAACCTGTTTTTTCACGTACCGATGTGGTTTGCCATGATTATGGTGCTGCTGGTATCGGTTTGGTACTCAATTCGATACCTGCGCGAGCCCTCGGCCCGGCTCGACGTGCTGGCCCACGAATCAGCCAAAACGGGTATTGTGCTGGGCTTGCTGGGGTTGGCCACCGGCAGCCTGTGGGCGCGCTTCACCTGGGGCGCATGGTGGACGCCCGACCCGCGCCTGAACGGAGCGGCCGTGGCCATGCTTATCTACGGCGCCTACCTGGTGTTGCGCGGCTCGTTTCAGGACGAGCAGCAGCGGGCCCGGGTGTCGGCCATCTACAATATTTTCGCTTTCGCGGCCGCTATTCCGCTGCTGTTTGTGCTGCCCCGACTCAGTGGCCCTTCGCTGCACCCTGGCCAGACCGGCAATCCCGGCTTCAACCAGTACGACCTCGACAACACCATGCGCAAGGTATTTTATCCGGCCGTTATCGGCTGGATTCTATTCGCCTTCTGGGTGGCGCAGGTGAGCAGCCGCTACGTTTTCCTGAAACTAAAACATGATGAACAATAAGCTCTTTGCGCGCCCGCTTGGCCGCTTCTTCCAGTTGCTGCTCCCACTATGGTTGTTGGCCCCGTTGGCTTTCGCCCAAGCTCCCGAGAAAGCTCCGGACATGGCTGACGCCCTACGCGCCAACGGTAAAATCTACGTGGTGGTGGCCGTGGTGGCCGTTATCGTTATCGGCCTGCTGCTCTACCTCATCTCCCTCGACCGCAAAGTGAGCAAGCTGGAGAAGGAAATAAAAAACTAATCGGGCACCCCTGCCCAACCGCTGCTGTTACGTGGCGGCGGAAAGGCACCCAGAACCGACTAATCCGCACACCCTGAATTAACCCGTGATATGAAGAAGTCGCACCTTTTCATTCTAGCCATTATTGCCGTGGCCGCTGGCATCATCCTCAGCACTACCGCCGATGCCAGCGTATATGTGGGCTTCAGCGAGGCCCGGCAGCGCGCCGCCGAGGGCAACAACACCAAAGTGCACGTGGTAGGCAAGCTGCTGCGCGACAGCCAAAAACGCCCCGTCGACCTGCAATACGACCCGATGACGGACCCCAACTACTTTGCCTTCACCTTGGTAGACAGTACCCACGTTGCGCAGCGGGTAGTATACAATCAGCCTCAACCGCAGGACTTCGAAACATCAGAGCAAGTGGTTATCACGGGCTGCATGAAGGGCGATGTATTCATGGCCGACAACATTTTGCTGAAGTGTCCCAGCAAGTACGTGAAGAAGGATTTGAAAGGCGCCACCGCCTCGGTCAAGTAAAAGGCAGTTATTGAGCAATTATCCGGCGGTCATGCTGAATGCAGTGAAGCATCTCTACCGCAGCACTAATCCTTTTAATTGGATTCGTTGCGCGGTAAAGATGCTTCACTGCGTGCAGCATGACGTTCTTTTTTTGCCGGTTCGTTCTTGGCTGCTGATACTTTTCACAGCTGTCGTTGCTCCTGTCGCGGCCCAGGTCCCCAACGATGACATTGAAAACCGCCGAGTGCTGCTTTTGGAGGAAACGATTACATCCAACACCACCGGTTGTACCGTGCAACGCAGCTGCGTCGATGAGCGTCTGACCGGCAAGTGCATCGAATACCACAACGACCAGTGGTTTGAGTTCACCCCAAAGGCTTCAGGGCGCTACTTCATCAACATTGGCGGCCAGAAATGCCGCGACGTGCGCGGCGTGCAGCTAGTAGTGCTCACCGGGCAGCCCTGCCAACCTGCTACCTACCGCGTGCTGAGCTGCACCTCGCTCGGCACGCAGGATGATGTGTTCGTGACGCTGGATTCGTTACGCGCCGGCCAGCCTTATTTGCTGGACGTGGATGGCTACCTGAAAGACTTTTGCCAGTTCACGCTGCAAGTGAGTCAGACGGCGAGCGGTATGCCAGTCAGCTACTTTCCACCCAGCCCCACACGGCTGCTTCCTACGGCTAGCCCGGTGGTCGAGCTGAGCTGGATTATCCCAGATTCCTTGGCCAGCACGCCCGGCTGCCGGGTGATGCGCCGCGAAATCCACCAGTACCGTAGCACCGAAGTCCGCTACGTACCTGTGCGGCGCGACACCTACGGCCGCCCCGAAACCGGCTACACCGTGGCCGATACTTTGCCCGGCCCCGGCATCTATGATTATCAGGTGGTGACCACTCGCGCCGAGGGCAGCCCGGCCGCTGCTCGCCTGCGCCAGTGGTGGTATGCCTACGGCACGGCTGCCACCATGCCCCTGCCTGGCACCGGGCCGAGCCGCGATGTGGTAGAGCTGCCGCTGCGGAAGTACCCGGTGAAGGCCCGCCTCTCGGTCGTCATCACCGACCCAGCCAATGGGCGGGTACTGCTGGCCCGCCAACTCATCAATCAACCCGGGAATGCACGGCAGGGGGAGGTTCCGGTGCGCAAGTGGCAGGAGGCGGGCCTGAAAAAAATTGCCGTTGAAATCACCTGCCATCCAATTCGAGGGGACTTTTTCACCGACCGCTTGTTATTGAACCTGCCGGCTCCGGCGGCGCGGCCGTAAATTTGCCCGATATTCTTTTGCTTATGAACCTATTTATTGGACAACTGGGCCACCTGAGCGTCATCGTGGCTTTTGCGGCGGCGCTGGTGGCGGCGTATAGCTACTACCAAGCCTCGCGGGGCCGGGCGCTGGGCGAGGAAGATGCCAGCTGGCTGCGGCTGGCCCGGGGCGCTTTTTTCGTGCACGGCATAGCTATTTTCTCGGTCATTGGCTGCCTGTTCAACATCATCTACGCGCACCGCTACGAGTATTATTACGCCTGGAGCCACAGCTCCAACCACCTGCCGGTGCAATACATGATTTCCTGCTTCTGGGAAGGCCAGGAAGGGTCGTTTCTGCTCTGGATATTCTGGCAGGTGCTGCTGGGCTTCTGCATTATGCGCTTCAACCGCAAGTGGGAAGCGCCCGTGATGGCCGTGTTCAGCGGCGTGCAGCTGTTTCTGGTGAGCATGATTCTGGGTGTGGTGCTGGGTGGCGTGAAGGTGGGCTCCTCCCCTTTCATCCTGCTACGCGAGTTCCTAACCGACCTGCCGGTGTGGAAGATGAACCCCGATTTCGTGCCCAAAGACGGCACCGGCCTCAACGCCCTGCTCCAGAACTACTGGATGGTGATTCACCCGCCCACGTTGTTCCTGGGCTTCGCGCTTACCCTCGTCCCCTTCGCTTTCGCCATTGCTGCCCTCTGGAAGCGTGAGCTGACAGCCTGGGTTAAGCCGGCCTTACCCTGGACGCTCATTGGCGGTGGGGTGCTGGGTGTGGGCGTGGTTATGGGGGCCTACTGGGCCTATGAAACGCTGAACTTCGGCGGCTATTGGAACTGGGACCCGGTCGAAAACGCCGTGTACATTCCGTGGCTGGTGCTGGTGGCCTCGCTGCACGGCCTAGTGCTGTGGCAAAAGCGCCGCACGGGCCTGCGCACCGCTTTTGCGCTGGTAATTGCCACGTTCGTGCTCATTCTCTACGCTACTTTCCTCACCCGCAGCGGCGTGCTGGGCAATGCCTCGGTGCACTCATTTACGGATTTGGGCTTGTCCGGGCAGCTGTTTATTTATCTGGCCGCTTTCACGGTGCTGGCGGTGGCGCTACTGGTTACGCGTTGGAAAGACATTCCCGTTTCGCAGAAAGAGCTCAATGCCTACAACCCCGAACTGTGGGTATTCGTGGGAGCCACAGTGCTGTGCTTGGGAGCTTTCCAGGTCCTTTTCACGACCAGCATTCCAGTGTATAACTCCTTCATGGGGCTGATTGGCATTAAAACCAACGTGGCCCTGCCCGCCGACCAGATTGCCCACTATTCCAAGCTGCAGTTGTGGATGGGGGTGTTTGTGGCTTTGCTTTCGGGCGTAGCCCAGGTGATGTGGTGGCAGCGCAACAACAAGGAAACGTTGATTAACTCCCTCACGGCGCCTACGCTGCTGGCGCTGCTAGGCACGGCGCTGGTGGTGCTGCTGGTGCGCTACAACGGCCTCACCATCACGGCGCCCTACATTGTGCTCACGCTGGCGGGCCTGTTTGGCGTACTGGCCAACTTTGGGATGATTTTCACCTTGCTACGGCGCGGGGTGCGCCTGTCGGGCGGGGCGGTGGCCCACTTGGGCATTGCCCTCATGCTGCTGGGCATCCTGGCTTCGGCGGGGTATTCCAATATCATTTCGCGCAATGTATCGGGGCTGCTGTATTCGCGGGAGTTCACCGAGGATTTGAACCGCGACAATGTGCTGCTGTGGCGCAACGAAACCACGCCCATGCAGGGCTATAAGCTTACCTACACGGGCCAGTTTCTCGAGGTACCCGGTGTGCCGGGCTACGTGGATAAGCAGTTTCTCTACCGCACCGACGACGACTACAAGGCCATTGCCCGCGCGCCCATTACTATCGATGGCAAGACCTACTACAAGACCGGCGACACCCTGGAAATCCTGCCGGAAAACACTTACTACCGCATCAACTACAAGGACCAGAAGTCGGGCGAGCAGTTCACGCTTTACCCCCGTGCTCAGGTGAACGAGGAAATGGGCGGTCTGCTGGCCTCCCCGGCCATCCAGAAGTTCTGGGGACACGACATCTACACGCACATCAGCTCGGTGCTCGACCCACGTAAGGAGAAACCCTGGAGCGAAGCCAAAGAGCACATCCTGAGCGTGGGCGACACCATTTTCCTCAACGACTACTTTGCGGTGTTCCGGGCCATTGAGCCGGCCCACGAAACGGCCGGCCTCAACCTTCAGAAAGGCGACCTCGCCCTGCAAGCCGACATGATAGTATCGGGTGAGCAGCGCCAGTACCACTGCCACCCCGTGTTTGTGGTACGTAACCGCATGGTGGGCCGCGTGCCCGACGAGGTAGAAGACCTTGGCGTGCGCCTCAGCCTGAACGCCATCGACCCCACGGCCGGCAAGTTTACTTTCGGTGTGAGCACCACCCAGAAGGACTACGTCATCCTCAAGGCCATGGAAAAACCGTTCATCAACCTGCTTTGGAGCGGCACCCTGCTCATGGCCCTCGGCTTCGGCCTGAGCGTGCGCCAGCGCGGCGGCAAAGGCGTAGTGGCCGAGGAAGCCCCCGAAACCCAGGCCTCGTCCGAAGCCAGCAACCGCGCCGCCCGGCCCCAGCCGGTAGGGTAGTTCCGCTGTTATAAAAGCCAAAAGCCCACCCCGCCGAGGCGGGGTGGGCTTTTGGCTTTCATGAAGCCTATCCCGTCGAGGTGGGGTGGGCTTTTGCATTTCATGAAGCCCATCCCGCCGAGGTGGGATGGGCTTTAGCAATTAATGGAATCTATCCCACCGAGGTGGGGCGGGCTCTGGCATTTCATGATGCCATCCCCACCGAGGCGGAGGCGGCTTTTGCGCTTCATAAAGTGCATCCCGCCGAGGCGGGGACTGCTTTTGGCCCTGCTGAGGCCTTCTCCACCTTGGCCGGGCAGCTTCAAGTATTGCGAGTAGGCCCACATACCACAAGCTTCGCCCCACATCGTACGAGAGGACAACCGCCATGCTGGTCAAGTCTCCAACAAAAAAGGGCCGCCCGGTTGGGCGGCCCTTTTGCCTGAGAGGAAAGTCAGCCGAAGCTTACTTCACAATCGAAATCTGCTGCTGGGTGTACTCTTCCCCGTTGCGCACTTTCAGGTTGTAGATGCCGGAAGCCAAAGTCGACAGGTCCACGGTGTTGCGGAAGTTGTCTTTGGCCGTGCCAGTGTACACGCGCTGACCGAGCATGTTGGTTACTTCCACAGTCATGGCCTGCTTGGCGTTGGCACCGTGGATTTCCAGGTTGAAAGAGCCCGTGTTCGAAGGGTTCGGGAACACGCTCACGGCACGCTTCAGGGCCTCCGAAGTAGCCAGCGGGCCGGCCGTAATCACGAGGTCGTCCACGGCCAGGAAGCCTTGGTTAGCGGTGCTGATGGCGTGGAAGCCCACGTAGTAAGTACCAGCGGCAATGATGTCGGCCACTACCGGCGTGCTAGTGCTGCCAGCCTGTTGGTAGGTAGCGCTAGCAATATTGGTGTTGCTGTAGATTGTCGTAGTCTGGCCAGCTGCGGTGGCAGCCGTGCCATACTTCACTTCCAGGCCTTCGGGATAGCCGGCAGCCGCGCGGTAGTAGAACGATACGCGGTAAGCCTGGCCGGTGGTCAGGGTGAGGGCAGGGCTGAAGAACCAGTCGTTGGCACCCACCGTCACGTCGGTCGAGTTGTAGGAATACACCATAGCGTTCGGGTTCGAGCGCGAGATGTTGCCCGTGGCTAGGCTACCGTCTACGGTGCCGGTGGCACGCCAGGTGTAGCCGTCGTTGTTCGAGTCAACCACCGAGATGCCGCAGGGCAGGGTCTGGCCAGTTGCTACTACATCGAAGTTCTGGTTGTAGGGGAAGGCGCTGATAACCGGCGGCGTGCAGGCGGTGGTCGTGCTCACCGGACCAGCTGGCAAGCTTTGGTCGGTGGAGCTGCAGATGGTGCGGATATAGAAATCGTAGCCTGTGCTGCTGCTCAACCCCGTGAGCGTGTAGGGCGAAGCCGTGAACGTGGCGGACGTGTTGCTGTTGGTACCACCCGGCGTGAAGCCCTGCGGACCGTAGATAATCTGGTAACCAATAGCGCCTGCGATGGGCGTAAACGTGAAGGTAGCAGTCGTAGCCGTGGCCCCCGTCAGGGTGAAAGCACCAGGCACAATGCACGAGGGTGGCGTCGTAGTTTCGGCACCGAAGGGCAGTTTGTAAACGGCCAGGGTGGCCGCCGTCAGGGCTGCGGTGGGGGCCGCAGGCGTGGTGGCCGAGCCCGTGTAGAACGTGTTGGGACGCGTCGGGTTCTCGTTTTGCACCCCGAACGGATAGTACTGTAGGGCCGGACTCGTCGAAGTCGTTTGAGCCATACCGATGAGCACATCGCCAGCGGGGACGACTATGGGAGCTGTCATTTGGAAGGTGTGCTGCGCGTCGATGTCAGCCGTTTGAATAACATAGTTGGCCGAACGGCCCAGAATCGCACCGGTCGTAGCGTTCACCACCACCGCGTACACGGTTTCGCCTACCGACGACTTCGACGTCGAGCTAGCCCCGGCCGAGCTGATGAGGGCGCTCACCGAGGTGATAGCCCGGGGCGTGTTGAACGTAATTTTGGCAGCGTAGTAGTTATTGGCACCAGCTGCCAGTACGCTGTTGCCACTGGCTGCATTGGGAGTTTCAAACGAAATACGCGTGGCACTGGTAGCCATGGGCTGGGCTATCGAGTTATTACCATTCACATCATCGTTGGGAACGGTTACCGTCACGGTATTGGCACCCACGTTATTCAGGGTGATGTTGGTGAACGTCACAATTCCCGTAGCGCTTACAGCCAACGAAGGAATTGTCTGGGTCTGAGTGAAAGTGTTCGCACCGCTAATGGTGAGGGTAACGACTACGGGGGCAGTTGTGGCGTTAATGCCAGCGTTGCGCACCACCGCACGCAAGCTAAACGGGTTGCCTGCAGGTATGGCAACAGAGCCATAACCTTGGATTTCGTTTACGGCTATGTCGTTGTTGGCCGGAGCAGCCGTCACAGCGCCGAAAGGGAATTTATAAATGGAAGTAGTCGCCGCATTGAGGGCTGCTGCTGGAGCGCCGCCCGCCGTCGAACCCGAATAGTAGGTATCGGCACGGTTAGGGTCTTCCGCTTGTACGCTAAACGGGTAGAAGGGCTGTGTACCTGTTGAAGCGGCCTGGGCCATTCCAATCAGGACACTACCGGCGGGCACCGTAGCCGGAGAGCTAAACGTGAAGGTGTGGAAGGTGTTCACATCTGCTTGCGTTATCACGTAGCTGGCCGAACGAGCCAAAACGTCCCCGCTGGTAGCATCAACCACTACGCCGTAAACCGTTTGGCCAACCGACGAAGTAGCCGTAGGCTGGTTGCCAGCGTCGCCAATTAGGGCACTTACCGCTGTAATGCTGCGTGCGGCACTCAGTGTAATTTTCGAAGCGTAATACCCATCGGTCCCCGCGCTGAAAACGCTGTTGCCGCTGGCGGCACCTGGCGTTGCCAGCGATACCGTAGTAGCGCTGGTTTCCATTTGCTGCGAATACGAGTTGTTGCCGTTGTTGCCGTCGCTTGGCAACGAAATAGTCACCGTATTTTGGCCCACGTTGGATAGTGTGATACCCGGGAACGCAACCACAGCGCTGGCACCCACCGCCAGCGAAGCAGCGTTGACGGTCGCAGTATAGGTATTAGCACCGCTGATGGTCAGCGTAACCGGCGTAGCACTGGCCAGAGCGTTGTTGCCCGCGTTGCGCACCACCGCACGGAGGGTGATGGGGTTGCTGGCCGGTACAATTACCGACGCATAGCCCTGAATGGCAGCAGCAGCAGCATCGTTAGGCACTTGGATGGCAAAGCGGTAAGTACGGCCCGGGTCTGGCAGCATGGTTACGCGTACGTTGTGGCCGTTGCCAGTGTAGGCGCCGGAGGCAAATGTGGTACCCGACCACGGTGTAGCCGAAGCTTTCGTGCCTAGGACCGAAGATGCAGCGTTAGACCCCTTAAGGCCAACCAAACAGAATTTGGCAATATCAGCAGAAGCAGCACCAGGCGTAGCTGTGCCATACACAAACTCAATCTGGTTGCTGCTCTCGTACAGCTTCACTTGGAAAGAGAAGTTGGCGTACTGCGTGCCAATGGTAGCGCGCGGCTTATCCGACACGTTTTTCCACTGAATGGTGCACACTTGGTTGGGCGAAGTGCCCGTGACGGCTACCCGATATTCAGTATTGCCAGCCGAACCAGGGCCCAAGTCCTGGTTGAAGGGCAGAATCAGGTTGGTATCAGCTCCGTCAATGGGCCCGTTCACTATGCTTTGGCCACCGTCGGTGTACTGTGCACCGGTGGGGGCTGTGCTGCCCAGCTTGATAAAGCCGTTGGTATTGAGCACGAAGTTGGTGAACGTCGTGCCGTTGTACACGAAGTTGAAGCCAATGGGCGTGGCTGCCGAGTTGGCATCATCGGTGCTAACCGTGGCAATAGCCGTACCCGTTGTGCCCAAGTCGGTGTATGTTCCCGTCGTGTTCACGACGTTGGCGGGTGCATAAGGCAACTGCGCGTGCGCAGTGCCAATGGCTCCGGTCGCAAATAGCGCTGCCAGAGTCACTTGCCGCAGGCGCGAGGGAAGCCCCGTGCGGTGGTATTTGTGGTTCATAAAAAAAGGGTAAAGAGGGTGAATACGAAGAGAAAAAGTGGAAAGAAGGTCGGAAAATACGCAACGTATGCATGAGGGCCAAGTGAACTAGGTCCTCCCACAGTAGTTTTGAGGGTACAAGTTGCTAAACTTTTGCCATACATCTGCGAATTAAGGCCTTTTTAATGGTCTGTGCTTGCCGTATTCGCTCCTTATCAGCCATCCATCCCCTGGTTTTTATTGAAAGTATCCAAACCGATGCCCTCTTCTTTACGCATTGGCCTACTGGGCGCGGGACGCGTAGCCAGTTTGCTGGGGCCGGCTCTGGCGGCGGCTGGCCATCAGGTTGTATTCGTGTGGAGCCGCACTGTCGCAGCTGCCGAAACCTTAGCGACTCAGTTGCCCGGTGCGCAGGTTTTTACCACTCTCCCTACTCCCCTACCGTCGGCTGATATTTACTTTCTGGCCGTCCCCGATGCCGCGGTATCTCCGTTGCTAGCCAGCACGCCCTGGCCCGAAGGCGCGCTCGTAGCCCACTTAGCGGGCGCCCTGCCTTTGTCTATTTTCGAGGCCCAGCCCAGCGTGCGCGGTGGTGTGTTTTATCCGCTTCAGACTTTCAGCCCCGGCCGGGCCATTGCCTGGCCTACCGTGCCGCTGTGCATCGAAGCCAACAGCCTGGCTGCCGAGACAACCTTGCTGGACCTGGCCAGCAGCCTCAGCCAGCACGTGCGGCGGCTCGGTTCAGCCCAACGGCTTAAGCTACACGTAGCAGCCGTGTTTGCCAACAATTTTACCAACCACCTGTTGGGCATTGCTGACGCCCTGTTAGCCGAAGCCGCCCTACCGCCGGAATTGCTGGCCCCACTCGTGCGCGAAACCGTAGACAAAGCCCTCGCCAATCCGCCTTTCACCGTGCAAACGGGACCAGCCGTGCGGCGTGATGCGCCTACGCTGGCCGCCCACCACGCAGCCCTAACGGCGCACCCGTCCTGGCAGGCACTCTATACCCAGCTTACGGCCAGCATTCAGGCACAGCTTTGATGCCGGGGCGGGGCGAAGTACCTTTGCGGCTTCAAACACTGTGTTTTTTCGACTTATAAGTTTCTCGTTTTGTCTGTTCCCGCCACCACCATCACCTTCCAGTTCAGCGACGGCCAGCCGGCCCAAACCCACGTGGCGGCCTCCGGCGAATCGGTGCTCGACGTGGCCCTCAACAACGGCATTCAGCTCCAGCACAACTGCGGCGGCGTGTGCGGCTGCAGTACCTGCCACATCTACGTAAACTCGGGTGGCGACGACCTGCCCGAAATCTCCGACAAGGAAGAAGATTTCATTGACCGCGCCGAGAACCCGCGCATCAACTCGCGCCTGGCCTGCCAGTGCGTGGTAGAGCGGGATATGCAGCTTGTGGTCACCATCCCGCCCCAACACTTTTTGGGACACTAGTTCGGTAATTATGAGTTTTGAATTATGAATTATGAGTTGCTACTCTCGGCAACTTGTAGTTGGTAGTTGTTTAACAAGACTCATCCTTACTGCCAATTCCTAACTCATAATTTCTAACTCATACATTCAACAGATGGCCCATTTCGAGCCGCCCATGCACTGGGCCGACCACGAGGACATTGCCATGGCGCTCTACGAGAAGTTCGGCGACGACTTTACCGAAGCCAAAATCTACCGCATCCGCTTCACCGACCTCATCGAGTGGGTGCTAAGCCTGGACAATTTCGACGGCACCCGCGAGCAGGCCACGGAGGGCCACCTGGAGCAGATTCAGGCGAAGTGGGTGTACGAGTGGCGCGATAACCAATAGAGGCCGGGGGATAACCGCTGGCAGACTATCGCCCGAAGCCAACCCGATGCTGGCTTCCCGCGTAAGCTGCCCTGAAGTGGACGTGAAAAGCCATTTCAGGCCTTCCGGCAGCCTTTACCTAGGCAGTTATCCACCTTTCCTTTTTAGTTTTTTGCATGAAAACCGGTATCATTAAATTTTTCAACGAAGCCAAAGGCTACGGCTTCGTAACCGACGACGAGACCAAGCAGGACTTTTTTGTTCACGTAACGGGCCTGAACGGAACCACGGTTCAGCAGAATGACCGGGTAGAATTCGAAACACAGGAAGGCCGCAAGGGCATCAATGCCGTGAACGTTCGCAAAATCTGAGCTAGCCAACAAACGCTGGCGGCTCCGCCGCCCCAAAAGCTTCTCCCGCAACGGAGAGGCTTTTTTGTTGCCCTTCCCACCCGTGACTGACGCTGGCCCGTCACTTTAGCCGACCTTTGCGCACAACCCCGTTCCGCCCATGATTCCGCCCCCGCCCAAGCCGCATGCTGCTACCCCGGCTGCTCCTGCCCCGGAGCGGCTGCGCACAGCCTTGCCCACGCTGGTGCGCTGGCCCAACCTGCTTATTATGCTGCTGTGCATGGCCTTCGTGCGAGCAGGCTTGCTGCTGCCCGGGCTACCGCTGCGGCAGTCGCTGCTGGCCCCGCGCTTCACGCTGCTGGTGTGGGCGGCCCTGCTGGTAGCGGCGGCCGGCTACATCATCAACGACTACTACGACGTGAAGATTGACGCCATCAACCGGCCCGACCGGCTGGTGATTGGGCGGGTGGTGAACCGGCGCATGGCCATGCTGGCCCACATGGTGCTCAGCGGTGTA
>Ga0265780_10006202_pt1 | contig 14894 bp, 14 predicted proteins | sample P1T30metagenome_FD_192432 | JGI IMG/M metagenome (GOLD analysis project Ga0265780, IMG submission 192432) | Plant litter microbial communities from East Loma Ridge, Irvine, California - P1 T30 | ecosystem: Environmental > Terrestrial > Plant litter > Unclassified | place: USA: California... | reverse complement strand
AAGGCGGGAATCAAGGGGCCGCTGTCGCCGCACACGCTGCGCCATGCCTTCGCCACCCACCTGCTGAACCACGGCGCCGACCTGCGCGTGGTACAACTGCTGCTCGGGCATGCGGACATTTCGACCACCCAGATCTACACGCATGTTGCGCGCGAACGCCTCAAGCACCTGCACGCACAGCATCATCCGCGGGGTTAAGGCAAACCGCGGCGCATTCCCCCGGCCATAATGGCCGTGCAGTAAAGTAGCGGGTATCCTTCTACCATCGGCAATGAGGTGAACATGGCAAAGACGAACTTCCAGTACGAAAAGCGGCAGCGGGAACTCGAGAAGAAGCGCAAGGCCGAGGAAAAGGCCAAGCGCAAGCAGGAGGCCAAGCAGGGCGCGCCCGAGGGTGGCGAGCAGGACCATGACCAGGACGACGCGCCGGCCGCCACCGAGGACGCGGCGGCGCCGGCGCAATGAAGAGAGTGTGAAGAAGCCACGAGGGCAAGTGGTCCGGCAATCCGGCGCCGAGTCGAAGGCAGTACGCTAGTACGGCGAGACAAGGCAACGCCGCCATCGGGGAATTCTTCATACTCTCGAAGGGTGGGCGCTCGGGCTCCGTCCTGTATGCAGGGTGGAGCTCCTTGCGCATGATGTGACTGTAGGCGCCGGCGCGGCGCGGCGCCAGCGCGATGCGACGGGCGGCAGCGGCGCGGGTCTGGACGGTCGACTGGCGCGATGAAACGCTGGCGCCCGGGACGACTGCTGTGGCGCGGGCATCGGACGCCTTTGCGTGTCCGCAAATGGCGGGCCGGGAGAAGGGGAAGAATAAGCGGATTGTCATCGCATCCACGATGCTTTCCGTCAGAAAAGGATCTTCCCGTGAACCAACCCATGCAGGATCAGGCCGGCCACGCCGGCGCATCCGGGGCCGGCGGCCCTGGCGATCCTGGACGGCCGGCGCCTGCCGCGCGCGCCGACGGCGCGGCCGAGGGCATCGGCGCCGACAGCCCCGGCCGTGAAGCCCTCGACTGGCTCTACCGTTTCGTGACAGCCATCGAGCTGGCCCCGGCAGTGGCCGTGCATTCGGTCGACGCGGCCGGCATCGTGCGCTTCTGGAACCATGCCTGCGCCCAGCTGTTCGGTATCCCGGCCAGCCATGCGCTGGGGCGGCGGTTCCGCGAGATGGTCTCGCATCTCGAACGCCAGGCCGAGTTCGACGCCACCATCGCCGCCATCTGGCGCGAGGGCAGCGCGCCGGCGCCGCGCGACTGGAACGTCGAGACCGCCGCCGGGCGGCGCCTGTGGCTGCATTCGAACCATTTCCCGGTCAAGCGCGGCGAGGCCACCCAGCAAGTGTTCTGCATGGAGGTCGACATCACGGCGCGCAAGGGCGTCGAAGAAAATTTGATGCAGGCCGCGCGCGTGTTCGAAAACGCGCACGAAGCGATGATCCTGATGGATGCCGAATACCGGGTCCAGTCGGTCAACCCCGCCTTCGGCGCCATCACCGGTTTCACCGCCGCCGACATCGTCGGCGCCACGCTCGCCAGCCTGCCCTGGGGAGAAGACGAGACCGGTTTCTACGAAAGCATCTGGTCCCAGCTCGACGGCAACGATCACTGGCAGGGCGAGGTGGCGGCCCGGCGCAAGAACGGCGAGCGCTATCCGGCCTGGGTGGCGCTGACCACCATCCGCGATCCGCGCGGCGAAGCCACCAGCTACATGGCGATGCTGTCCGACATCAGCGAGCGCAAGCGGGTGGAAGACCAGGTGCGCCACCAGGCCGAACACGACCCGCTCACCGGCCTGCCCAACCGCGCCCTGTTCCTCGACCGCATGCACCACGCGCTGGCCACCTGGCGCCGCCAGCGCGACAACTTCGCGGTGCTGTTCCTCGACCTCGACCGCTTCAAGGCGATCAACGACCACAACGGCCACCAGGCCGGCGACGCCGTGCTGCGCGAAGTGGCCACGCGCCTGCGCGGCTGCGTGCGGCGGGTCGACACCATCAGCCGCCTGGGCGGCGACGAATTCGTGGTGCTGCTGGCCGACATCGGCGGCGCCGACCAGGCCGCCCACGTGGCGAATGCGGTGATGCAGGCGGTGGCGCGGCCGATCGGGGTGGGCGAGGGCAGCGTCACGCTGTCGGTCTCGATCGGCGTGGCGATCTGCCCCACCGACGGCAGCGACGTCGACACCCTGATGCACCACGCCGACGTGGCCATGTACCACGCCAAGCAGAACGGGCGCGACAGCTTCCGCTTCTTCAGCCCCGAGATGAACGCCCGCGTGCTCGAGCGTGGCGAACTCGAAGCGCGCCTGCGCCAGGCGCTGGAACGCCGCGAATTCCTGCTCGAGTACCAGCCCGAGCTGGAAGTCGGCAGCGGCCGGGTCACCGGCCTGGAAGCGCTGATCCGCTGGCGCCATCCGGAACGCGGCCTGCTGCTGCCGCACGACTTCCTGCCGGTGGCGGAAGAGTGCGGCCTGATCGTGCCGATCGGCGACTGGGTGCTGCGCGAGGCCTGCCGTCAGGCCCGCATCTGGCGAGACGCCGGGCACGACGTGACGGTGGCAGTGAATTTGTCCGAAGCCCAGTTTCTGCACGGACGGCTGCTCGACACGGTCGACGCGGCGCTGGCCGAATCCGGCCTGACGCCGGCCTGCCTGGACCTGGAGATCACGGAAGACGCGATCATGGGCGCCGACGCCGGCCTGGATGTCATCGTGGCGGGCTTGCGCGAACGCGGCGTGCAACTGACCATCGACCACTTCGGCACCGGGCTCTCCAGCCTGGCTTCGCTGCGCCGCTATCCGCTGTCGAAGCTCAAGATCGACCGCAGTTTTGTTAGCGACATCGAGCACGACCCGCAAGACGCCGCCCTGATCCCCGCCATCATCGCGGTTGCCCGCAGCCTGCGCCTGCGCGTGGTGGCCGAGGGCGTGGAGACGGCGCAGCAGCTGCAGTTCCTGCGCCAGCATGGCTGCGACGAGTACCAGGGCTTTTATGCCGCGGGGGCGAGCAGCGAGCCGGATTTCCGGCCGGTGGCGCACTGATTCATCCAGCGCGGCCCGCAGCACCCGCCATCAATCCCGCCCGCCACGCGCATACAGCCGGATCCGCGCCAGCACCTGCCCATGATCCGACGCCTCCGGCAACTCCAGGTTCAAATGGTCGTTCAGGTACACGACGTCCACCACTTCCCCGATCGCACCGGGCAGCGCCGGATTGAATTCCTGCGACACCAGGATATGGTCGATGGTCGAGTGCCGGCTTTCGTGCACGACCGAAAACCCGACGCTGCGCAGATTGTCCTGGTGCATGTGCAGGCGTGCGGCGTCGAACATGCGTTCGGCCAGCGGCGCGCCTTCGCCCAGCACGATCTCGGTGGTGACCGAATCGGCGACGTCGTTGAAGTCGCCCAGCACGATGCGCGGGCGCTCTTGTGCGCGCGCCATGTCGGTGAGCAACACGCGCAGCGCAGTGGCTTCGGTGCCGCGCCGGATCAGCGAGCGCAGGCAGGCGAGGGCGTACAGGTTGGCGTCTTCGCCGGTATCGCTGGCGCGGTAGTCCGGACGGCGCGACTTCAGGTGCACCACGATGACGTCGACCAGGATGCCCGGCGCCAGCTCCACTTCGGCATGCAGCGGCGCCCGGGTAAACCGGTCCGGGTCGCGGCTGCCAGGCGGCATCGCCACGCTGTCCGGAAACAGCGTCAGCGGCCGCGCATGGCTGCGCACCGGCAGGCGCGAGACTAGCGCCACGCTCGGCGTCAGGCGCGGCGCTTCCGGATCGGGATCGAAGCCCAGTTGCACCGCATCGCGGTAGCGGCGGGTGCGCGCCAGCACTTCCCGCAAGGTGGCCTGCGAAAAGATCTCCTGAAAACCGATCACGTCGGCATTGAGCAGGTCGATCTGGTGCGCGGTCCAGTCCAGCTTGGCCTCGTATTCTTCCTGCGAGCAGGGCGGCAGGTTGTCGTAGCAGCGCATGCCCGGCGGGGCCAGGTTGTAGGTGTTGAAGGTGGCAAATCGAATTTCTTGCTGCATAATAGAAAGCCCCTATATTCGTCTTTAGCGTACCACGCATGGCCAAGAAAGAGCACGTGTCAGAGACACCCGCGACGCAGTTCCTGCGCAAGCAGGGCGTGAGCTTCACCGAACACCCCTATGACTACGAAGAACATGGCGGAACGTCCGTGTCCTCGCGTGAATTGGGCGTGCCCGAGCACCATGTCGTCAAAACCCTGGTGATGCAGGACGAAGCGGCGCGGCCGATGATCGTGCTGATGCATGGCGACCGCAAGGTCTCGACCAAGAACCTGGCGCGCGCGATTCCCTGCAAGTCGGTCGAGCCCTGCAAACCCGAGGTAGCGCAGCGCCATTCGGGCTATCTGGTCGGCGGCACCTCGCCCTTCGGCATCCGCAAGGCGATGCCGGTATACGTCGAGGAATCGATCCTGGAGCTGGACAAGATCTACATCAACGGCGGCCGCCGTGGCTACCTGATCGGCATCGCGCCAGGCGTCCTGACCGGGGCGCTGGGCGCGCGCGCGGTGCAATGCGCGCTGGCCGAGTGAGCTTCCGGCAGGCTGTGGCAATGGTGTATAGTCGCGTGCGCCCGCGCCCTGTACGTATAAGAACAATCCCGAGAGACCCCCAATGAACACCCTGATAGCCACCATCGCCGCCTACCTGATCGGCTCGATTTCCTTCGCCGTCGTGATGAGCCGCGCCTTCGGCCTGTCCGATCCGCGCACCTACGGTTCCAAGAACCCGGGCGCCACCAATGTGCTGCGCAGCGGCAGCAAGAAGGCGGCAATTGCCACCCTGGTCGGCGATGCCGCCAAGGGCTGGCTGGCAGTGTGGCTGGCGGTCAAGTTCGGACCGCAGTACGGGCTGGAAGAGGCCGGCATCGCCCTGGTCGCCATCGCCGTGTTCCTGGGGCACCTGTGGCCGGTGTTCTTCCGCTTCGTCGGCGGCAAGGGCGTGGCGACGGCGCTCGGCGTACTGCTCGGCATTAACGTCTGGCTGGGTCTTGCGACCCTGGCGACCTGGCTGATCGTGGCCTACGCTTTCCGCTATTCCTCGCTGGCGGCGCTGATCGCCTCGATCTTCGCGCCCTTCTATTACGGCCTGCTGTTCGGCGCCGACGAGATCCTGTTCGCGGTGGCGGTGATGAGCGCGCTGCTGCTGTACCGCCATGGCAGCAATATCGCGAACCTGATCGCGGGCAAGGAATCGAAGATCGGCAGCAAGTCGAAGCCAGCAGTGAAGAAGTGATGCGGGCGTGCGCCCATTTCGTGGCGCACCGCAATTTCTCTGCGTACCCACGCCATTTTCCGCATCGCGTTACCATAGCGCCATTTGGCACATCCCGTGCCGCAATGAACAAGGAAGGTGGCGCTCATGTCTACTCAACTCCGGATCGATTTCGTATCCGACGTCTCGTGCCCGTGGTGCGCGATCGGCCTCAAGTCGCTGGAAACCGCGCTGCTGCGCATCGGCGGCGACGTCAAGGTCGACCTGCATTTCCAGCCCTTCGAGCTGAACCCGAACATGGGTCCGGACGGCCAGGACATCGTCGAGCACATCACGGAAAAATACGGCGCGACCGCCGAGCAGCAGGCCAAGAGCCGCGAGATGATCCGCCAGCGCGGCGCGGACGTCGGCTTCACCTTCGACATGGAACGGCGCGGCCGCATCTACAATACTTTCGATGCCCACCGCCTCTTGTCCTGGGCCGAGCAAGAGGGCAGCCAGCGCGCGCTCAAGCTGGCGCTGCTGGAAGCCTATTTCACCCGCTGCGAAGATCCGAGCAACCATGAGGTGCTGCTGCGCGCCGTCGAGCAGGTCGGGCTGGACCGCGAGGTCGCGGCCGGCATCTTATCGTCGGATGAATTCGCCGAGGAAGTGCGTGCGCGCGAACAATTCTTCCAGCGCGCCGGCGTGCAGTCGGTGCCGGCCATCATCATCAACCAGCGCCACCTGATCTCGGGCGGCCAGCCGCCGGAAGTGTTCGAGCAGGCGCTGCGCGAGATCGCCGCGCGCGGCGATGCGCCGCAGGACGCTGCTGCCCAGTAAGTTCAGTAAGTTCAGCCGGGCTGTCCCTCCGCCAGGGAGATCGGCCCAGCTTGCTCTCGCAGGCTCAGTTCATCTCCAGCACCACTGGCTGGTGGTCCGACGCCGCCGTCTCCGACTGCACGTCCACCGTCACCACGCGCGGCGCCAGGTCTTCCGTCACAAAGAAATGGTCGTAGCACTCGGGTTTGTCCGGCCAGGGATAGCCGTGCAGGCCGGTGGTCGGTGCGCGCGCGACATTGCCGTGCGCCACACGCCAGGCGTCGCGGAAGGCTGGCGCGCCATCTTCCATCGGGCCAAGCAGGGTTGTGTAGTCCTCCGCATCCGGCGCAAAGTTGAAATCGCCGCAGAGGATCGCGGACGAGGGCCGGAAGCCCAGCTGGTAGGGCGCGTCCAGGTTCGGGTCCGGCTGGAAGATGCGCGAGCGGGCGCAGGCTTCCACGTGCAGTTCGCGGATGCGCCGCACCTGCGCCATGCGCTGGCGCGCCGAATAGTATTCGAGGTGGGTGGTCATCAGGCGCAGCTTGCCGCCGGGCGCGTCGATCACGGTTTCCATCATCCCGCGCGGCATGCCGGGCGGATGGTCGGGGTCGGCCGGCCAGGGCAGCAGGTGGCGGTGCACCTGCGAGATGCGGTACTTCGAGAGGATCAGGTTGCCGAACAGGCGCGGCGAGTTGTTCTTGTAAAGTTCACTCGGGGCATGCTCCATCATGTGATAGCCGCCGAAGGCGCCGCCCAGTTGCTTGAACTGGTTGGCGGTGGCGCCGCCGTCCAGTTCCGGATGGTTGGCAGCCACTTCCTGCAGGCACACGACGTCCGGATTCAGCCGGCGCAAGACATCGATGATCGCATGGATGCGGATCCTGCCATCCTTGCCACAGCCCCAGTGAATGTTCCAACTTACAACGCGCATTACGACACCTCCGTAAAACTTAACCGTCGGATATTGCCATCCTTTGGCGAGGGGCGGTCACACGGTAGGATCGATGTCAGCCTTGCAAGTTCAATTGCTTCGGCGGTGGTGCGAGCCAGTGTCTAGGCGGCTTCCAGCTCATCCAGCGGCCAGCGCGGACGCACATTGAAAGCGTAATCGCGCTGGGCCAGCGCCGGGTTGCGCTCGAGGCGCAGGGCACCGGCGAAGGCAATCATGGCGCCATTGTCCGTACAGAATTCCAGCTCCGGATAATAGACCTTGAATTTGCGTTTGGCGGCGGCCGCATTCAGCGATGCGCGCAACTGGCGGTTGGCGCCGACGCCGCCCGCGATCACCAGGCGGTTCAAACCGGTGTGGCGCAGTGCATTCACGCACTTGGCGGTGAGCACGTCCACGATGGCATCCACAAAACCGCGCGCGATATTGGCCTTGTCCTGCTCGCAGATGTTGGCGACCACTTTTTCTTCGTGGTTCTTCACTACCGTCAGCACGGCGGTTTTCAGGCCCGAGAAGCTGAAGTTGAAATCCTTCGAATGCAGCATCGGGCGCGGCAGGGTATAGGCCGTCGAATCGCCGAACTCGGCCAGGCGCGAGATCGCCGGTCCGCCCGGATAACCCAGGCCCAGCAGCTTGGCCGACTTGTCGAAGGCTTCGCCGGCGGCATCGTCGAGCGTCTCGCCCATCAGGGTGTAGCGGCCGACGCCATCGACCCGCATCAGCTGGGTGTGGCCGCCGGAGACGAGCAGGGCGATGAAGGGAAATTCGGGACGCTCGCTGGCCAGCAGCGGCGACAGCAGGTGGCCCTCGAGATGGTGCACGCCGAGCACCGGTTTATCAAGCGCCAGCGCCAGCGAGCAGGCGACCGAGGAACCGACCAGCAGCGCACCGGCCAGGCCCGGGCCTTGCGTGTAGGCGATCGCGTCGATGTTCGCCGCGGGGATATCGGCGCGCGTCAAGACTTCTTCGAGCAGCGGCAGGGCGCGGCGGATGTGATCGCGCGAGGCGAGTTCCGGTACCACGCCGCCGTACTCTTCGTGCATGGCCACCTGCGAATGCAGGGCATGGGACAGCAGGCCGCGCTCGGTGTCGTACAGAGCCAGGCCGGTTTCATCGCAGGAGGATTCGACGCCGAGGACAATCATGGTAGGGAAAAGGTAAAGCGGAATCTGCCATTGTACCGTAGGGTGGGCGGGTTTTCCGCCCACGCGTTCAGGCAGCGCAAAGATGGACGATACGGCAATTTATCCGAGATTGAACGTGCCTTCGGCGGAAGCCTTTATGGCCGCTGCAACAGTTCCCGATGCGCGCTCCGCAGCATTGCCTCAGTCTCTTCCCACCCGATACACCCATCCGTCACCGAACACCCATACTTCAACTGCGACAAATCCTCCGGAATCGCCTGCGCCCCACTGACGATATTCGACTCGATCATCACCCCCACCAGCGACTGGGTCCCGTGCTTGATCTGCTGAATCACATCCGACATCACCAGCGGCTGCAGTTCCGGCTTTTTATAGCTGTTTGCATGCGAGCAATCCACCACCAGGTTGGCCGGCAACCCGGCTTTCTTGAGCGCACCCTCTGCAATCGCCACCGACACCGAATCGTAATTCGGCCGCCCACCGCCGCCACGCAGCACCACATGACCATAAGCATTGCCGCTGGTACGCACGATCGACACCGTGCCTTGGCCATTGATGCCCAGGAAGGCGTGTGGATTGGCCGAGGACAGCACCGCATTGATCGCAATGCTGACGTCGCCGTCGGTGCCGTTCTTGAAGCCAACTGGCGTCGACAGGCCCGACGACATCTCGCGATGCGTTTGCGATTCGGTGGTGCGCGCGCCGATCGCGGTCCAGGCGATCAGGTCGCCCAGGTATTGCGGCGAGATGGGGTCCAGCGCTTCGGTCGCGGTCGGCAAGCCGAGTTCGCATACGTCGAGCAGGAAGCGGCGCGCGCGTTCCATGCCGACGTCGACGCGGAAGGAATCGTCCATGAAGGGGTCGTTGATATACCCCTTCCAGCCGGTGGTGGTGCGCGGCTTCTCGAAATACACGCGCATCACCAGCACCATCGTGTCCGCCACTTCCTCCTGCAGCGCCTTGAGGCGGCGCGCATAATCCAGGCCCGCTTCCGGGTCGTGGATCGAGCAGGGGCCAACGACCACGAACAGGCGCTTGTCCTTGCGGTCGAGAATATTGCGCAGCGTTTCGCGGCCGTTCATCACGGTGGCGAAGGCGCTGTCGCTCAAGGGAAGCGTCGTGTGCAGCTCGGTCGGCGTCGGCATCCGGGCGAAGGAGCTGACATTGGTATTTTCGATGGCGGGCGTGTTGATCATGGTGCGATGATGTGGGATGGACTCACCAGTGTAGACCGAAATTGCTGCACTTGCACAAGACGAATGCCAAAATACCGGCGCCGGCGCCGGCGTTGTATGCTTGCGCTTATGGACAAGAGCACAGAACGATTTGCCGCGGCCCCCTTTATCAAGGAAATAGGCCGCGGCGTAAAAGGCGCGCGCAGCATGTCGCGTGACGATGCACGGCTGCTGTATGCCGCCATGCTCGAAGGCCGGGTCTCCGACCTGGAACTCGGCGCGATCCTGCTGGCAATGCGCATCAAGGGCGAGTCGGTCGAGGAACTGGCCGGCTTCATGGACGCGGCGGAACGATCCTTCGTACCCTTGCCGTCGCCGCCAGGACCGTATGCCCCGGTCCTGATCCCGAGCTACAACGGCGCACGCAAGCTGGCCAACCTGACGCCCCTGCTGGCGCTGCTGCTGGCGCGCGAAGGCGTGCCGGTGCTGGTGCATGGCGTGCGAAACGATCCCGGGCGCATCACGACCGCCGAGATTCTGGCCGAGCTTGGCCTGGCCGAAGCGGGTACCTCGAGCGATATCCTGGACGCCATTGCGCTGGGCCGGCCCGCGTTCATTCCGATCGAGCGCCTGGCGCCGGAATTAGCGCAGCAATTGTCGCTACGCCGCATCCTGGGCGTACGCAATTCGACCCATACGCTGGTCAAGATCCTGCAGCCTTTCGAGGGACCGGCATTGCGGCTGGTTTCGTACACGCATCCGGAATACCTGGAAACCTTGGGAAGCTACTTCACGACGGCCGCGCCGGTCGAGCGGGGCGATGCCTTCCTGATGCGCGGCACCGAAGGCGAGACGGTAGCCAACCCGCACCGCGCCCAGCAGATCGACTGGTTCCATGGCGGCGAACGGACCTTGCTGGCCGAGCGCGACGCGCCGGCCGACGAGCTGGCCGCCGTGCCGGAGGCGCGCGACGCCGCCACGACCGCCGCCTGGATCGCGGCGGCGCTGCGCGGTGACGTCGCGATTCCGCGGCCGATCCTGGCGCAGGTGGCGCACTGCGTACAGGTTGCGCGCTCGCTGCGCGCCTGAGCTGACGCGCTGCGTAAGCTTCGTCTGCTGCGCACGTGATTGTGTAGGGTGGGCGGCTCCACCGCAATGCTTGAATAGCCGAGCGCCTGATGCCGCCCACGCGTTCAACTCCCCTTCGCGCATAGAGACGGGCTGCTCACCCCCGGTTTGAACGCGTGGGCGGCAATAACTGCCCAGGCTGCTCACATCATCCGGTAAAGCCGCCCACCCTACGGCCACCGATGCGCCTGCCAGCTTTCGCCGAACCCCTCAAGCGTTTACAATGGCCGGTTTGGCGATTCTCAAAGCACCCCCAGCATGGCAAAACACTACGATGTAGCAGTAATCGGCGCAGGCGCCGCCGGCATGATGTGCGCCGCCGTCGCGAGCCAGCGCGGCAAGCGCGTGGTGCTGCTCGACCATGCCACGCGGCTCGCCGAAAAGATCCGCATCTCCGGCGGCGGCCGCTGCAATTTCACCAACGTCAACGCCGGCCCGGCTAACTTCCTGTCCGAGAACCCGCACTTTTGCCGCAGTGCCTTGTCGCGTTATACGGCCCAGGATTTCCTGGCCCTGGTAAAAAAGCACCGCATCGCGCACCACGAAAAGCACAAGGGCCAGCTGTTCTGCAACGACTCGTCCGAGCAGATCATCGGGATGCTGCGCGCCGAATGCCAGCAGGGCGACGTCAGCTGGCGCATGCCCTGCAAGGTCGGCAGCATTGAGAAAACCGGCACCGGTTTCCACGTCACGGCGGAGGGTGGCGACATCAGCTGCGACAGCCTGGTGGTGGCCACCGGCGGCCTGTCGATCCCGAAGATCGGCGCGACCGACCTCGGCTATCGCATCGCCCGGCAGTTCGATCTGGGGATCGTCGAACCGCGCCCCGGCCTGGTGCCGCTGACCTTCGATGGCCCCAGCTGGGAAGCCTTCGTGCCGCTGGCCGGCATCGCGCTCGAAGTCGAGGTCAGCACCGGCGGCGCCAAACCCAAGGGGAAGGGCGGCGCCAAGGGCAAGAACGGTGGGCATTTCCGTGAGGACTTGCTGTTCACCCACCGCGGCCTGTCCGGCCCGGCCATCCTGCAAATCTCCAGCTACTGGCAACCCGGCACCCCGATCGTGCTGAACCTGCTGCCGGAAATGGATGTCGCAGAAGAGCTGATCGGCATGAAAACCACGGTCAAGAAGCAGCTTGGCAATGTGCTGTCGCAATGGCTGCCGGCGCGCCTGGCCGAAGGCCTGCTGCTCGCCAATGGTTTCGCGCCGGATGCCAGGCTGGCGGACATGGCCGACGCGAAACTGCGCACGCTGGGCGATGCCATCAATCGCTGGGCCATCGTGCCGACCGGCTCGGAAGGCTACAAGAAGGCCGAGGTCACCCTGGGCGGTGTCGACACCCGCGAACTGTCCCAGCAAACCATGATGGCAAACAAGGTGTCGGGCCTGTACTTCATCGGCGAGACGGTCGACGTCACCGGCTGGCTGGGCGGCTATAACTTCCAGTGGGCGTGGGCGTCGGCCTATGTCGCCGGCAGCAGTGTTTGACGACGTGGCAATTGTGAAACAACTTGATAAAACCTTCCCTTGACGAGTAATCAGTGCTAGAATTTCGTTCTTCCCTAAATCCAACGGTTTGATTTTTACATGACCACTATCCGCCTTAAAGAAAACGAGCCGTTCGAAGTCGCAATGCGTCGCTTCAAGCGCACCATCGAAAAAACTGGTCTGCTGACCGAACTGCGCGCACGCGAGTTCTACGAAAAGCCAACTGCAGAGCGCAAGCGCAAGCTGGCCGCCGCAGTGAAGCGTCACTACAAGCGTATCCGCAGCCAGCAGCTGCCGAAGAAGCTGTACTAATCAGACTGCACTGACGGCTTGTTCCGGCGACGTTTTGTCCCGGCGAGCCGCTGAGCGTCCACAAGCCCGCTCCGGTTGTCACCGCGGCGGGTTTTGTCGTTTATACCCATACAATTTAATTCAAGCGGAGAATCCATGAGCCTGAAAGCACAAATCACTGAGGACATGAAAGCGGCCATGCGCGCCAAGGAAAGCGGCCGCCTGGCCACCATCCGCCTGATCCTCGCCGAGATCAAGCGCAAGGAAGTGGATGAGCAGATCGAAGTCGACGACACCCAGACCCTGGCCATCGTCGAAAAGATGATCAAGCAGCGCAAGGATTCGATCACCCAGTTCGAAGCGGGCGGCCGCGCCGACCTGGCGGACATCGAGAAGGCCGAGCTGGTCATTCTGTCGGGCTATATGCCAGCTGGACTGTCGGACGAGGAAATCGCTGCCGAGGTGACGGCTGCAGTGGCATCGACCGGCGCCGCCGGTCCGCAGGACATGGGCAAGGTGATGGGCGTGCTGAAGCCGAAGCTGGCTGGCCGTGCCGATATGACCGTGGTGTCGGGGCTCGTGAAGAAGGCATTGTCCGGCGGCTGAGCATCATCTAGTTGAACGCGCGCACGGCAGATCCGTGCACTCCTATACACGTCAAGGCAGTAAGGTTCGATAAAGCCTTTTGTAGGGTGGGCGGTCCCCGCCCACGCGTTCAACCAGCGCCTGAGCGGCCACGATGCGGATTCCCGACAACCAAGCCCATCCGCACCCCTGCCTTGTCATAAATCAATTTGCAGTCACCGCTGCGGTATAGTCTGAGTTGAGAAAAACACTGAGTACCTCCTAGTGATTCCGCAATCCTTCATTACCGATTTGCTCAATCGTGTCGACATCGTCGACATCGTTGGCCGCTACGTCCAGCTGAAAAAGGGCGGGGCCAACTACATGGGCCTGTGCCCATTCCACAACGAAAAGTCCCCCAGCTTCACGGTTAGTCCGACCAAGCAGTTCTACCATTGCTTCGGCTGCGGCGCCCACGGCACCTCGATCGGTTTCCTGATCGAATACTCGGGCATGGGCTTCGTCGACGCCGTCAAGGACCTGGCCCAGAACGTGGGCATGGTGGTCCCGGACCAGGACGACAAGATCCCGCCCCAGCAGCGCGCCGCCCAGCAAGCCCAGTCGCTGGCGATGACCGACGCCCTGAGCCAGGCCTGCGCCTACTACCGCGCTCAGCTACGCGAAGCCCCCAACGCCATCGCCTATCTCAAGAACCGCGGCCTCACCGGCGAAGTCGCGGCCCGCTTCGGCATGGGCTACGCCCCTGGCGGCTGGGACAACCTGCGCTCGGTCTTCTCTGACTACGATGCGCTGGCGCTGGTCGAGTCCGGCCTGGTGATCGACAAGGTCGACGAGGACGGCAACAACAAGAAACGCTACGACCGCTTCCGCGAACGGGTGATGTTCCCGATCCGTAACACCAAAGGACAGGTGATCGGCTTCGGTGGCCGCGTGCTCGACGGCGGCGAACCGAAATACCTGAACTCGCCGGAAACCCCGCTGTTCCAGAAAGGCCTGGAACTGTACGGACTGTTCGAAGCAAGACAAAGCATCCGCGACGCCGGCTACGTCCTGGTGACGGAAGGCTATATGGACGTCGTCGCCCTGGCCCAGCTCGGTTTCCCCCAAGCCGTGGCAACCCTTGGCACCGCCTGCACCAGTACCCACGTACAAAAGCTGCTGCGTCAGACCGACAACGTGATCTTCAGCTTTGACGGCGACAAGGCCGGCCGCCGCGCCGCGCGCCGCGCGCTGGAAGCCTGCCTGCCGCAAGTGAGCGACAACAAGACCATCAAGTTCCTGTTCCTGCCGCAAGAACACGACCCGGACAGTTTCGTGCGCGAGCGTGGTGCCGAGGCATTTGACCAGGAAATCCACGACGCGATGCCGCTTTCCCAGTTCCTGCTGCGTGAAGTGACGACCGAACACGACCTCGACACGCCGGAAGGCCGCGCCCATGCCCAGTTCGAGGCCAAGCCGCTGCTGCAAAGCATGACGCCATCCGCCCTGCGCCTGCAGATCGTGCGCGGCCTGGCGAACCTGACGGAATCGACGTCGGCCGAGATCGAATCGCTGTTCGAATTGTCCAAGCCGGTATCGGTAGTGCGCCGCGCACCGCCGCGCCAGGGCCGGCCCAAGCCGGTGGGGCTGGAACTGCAGATGCTGCGCATCCTGGTCTCGCATCCGCAGCTGGCATTGCAGCTCGACGAGACTGCGCAACAGTCCCTTGACTATTTCGGGCAGGAAGCGGCAGATAGTCTGCGCCACCTGGTCGGCATGGCGCAGGCGCTGGGCGAGTACGGTACGTTCGCCGCCTTGTCACAACAATTGAAAGAAGTGACGGCAGAATACGACAGTTTGATTGCAGAAATCGCTGCCGAGCCGGAAACTGATATTGAGGCAGATCGCGTCTGGCTGCGCAGCGCTGTGGTCCAAATCAAGAAGGATTCGTTAAAACAAGAACTTAACCAGTTGTTTTCTTCCGGGCTGACCCCAGATCAGGTAAGCGCTCGCTATCGCGAAATTACCGCCCAGCTCGACGTTCTGGATCGCGCGGCAGCGGCAGACATGGCGCCCCGGTAATGAGACCAGACGGCCACGAGTGTGGCTATT
>Ga0265780_10006201_pt1 | contig 14895 bp, 9 predicted proteins | sample P1T30metagenome_FD_192432 | JGI IMG/M metagenome (GOLD analysis project Ga0265780, IMG submission 192432) | Plant litter microbial communities from East Loma Ridge, Irvine, California - P1 T30 | ecosystem: Environmental > Terrestrial > Plant litter > Unclassified | place: USA: California... | reverse complement strand
GGGGGTGAAGAATTTCGGTGAGTTCGAGTTCTGGTTCGCAATCCTCAAGGTGGCCGCGATCCTTGGCTTCATCGCCATCGGTGCGGCGCTTCTGCTGGGCTGGTTGCCGGATGCGACGTCGCCGGGCCTTTCCAATTTCACCGGCAACGGCGGCTTTGCCCCGACCGGGCTGGCCGGCGTGGGCGCGGCGCTGCTGGTGGTGATCTTCGCCTTTGGCGGCACCGAAATCGTGGCGGTCGCCGCAGCCGAAACCGAGGATCCCGAGCGCAGCATCGCGCGCGCGATCCGCACCGTGGCGTGGCGCATCCTGGTGTTCTACATCGGTTCGCTGAGCGTCATCATCGCGGTGGTGCCATGGACCAGCGAGGCGCTGAAGTCGCCATTCGCCGCCGTCCTGGAAGCGGCCAATATCCCCGGTGCCGGTACGGCCATCACGCTGGTTGCGGTGATCGCCCTGCTGTCGGCGCTCAATGCCAATCTGTATGGTGCGTCGCGGATGATCTTCTCGCTGGCACAGCGCCATGAGGCACCCGCAGTGCTGGGCTGGGCCGACCGTCGCCAGGTGCCGGTGCTGGCGGTGCTGGCCAGCGTCCTGTTCGGCTTCGCCGCCACGGTGATGGAACTGCTGTTCCCGGACAGGGTGCTGCCGGTGCTGCTGAACATCGTCGGTTCCACCTGCCTGCTGGTGTGGACGTTGTCGTTGCTGTCGCAGCTCGTGCTGCGTCGGCGGGCGGACCGCGCCGGTGTGTCGCTGCCGTTCCGGATGGCTGCTTTCCCCTGGTTGACGGCCTTGGCGCTGGGCATCCTGGCGCTGATCTTCGCGCTGCTGCTGTACGGCGACCAGACCCGCCTGCAGTTCCTGTCGATGGTGGTGCTGACCCTGTTCATCGCCGGCTGCAGCGCCACCGCCCGGCGTCTGCGCGGCAGCGCAGGCTGAGCGGCCATGAAGGCGTAGCGATCCGTACCGCTACGCCTGGGACGCTGTCAGTCACGGCGGTCCATGGCGGCTGAGCCGTTGCCACCGCCACCGCCCAGCAGGCACAGAGCGAATTCCGCCGAACACGTGAAGATGTTCTGGGTGACTATGCAGGTGGCGTATTGAATGCCGCAGTCGATGATGCCGCGTTGCTCGGCGTTGTTCTGCGCAAAGGCTGCCGGCGCGGCAAGGAACCCGGTGAGCAGGGCGATGGCGGGCAGTGTTCTGATGCGTTTCATGGAATGTCTCCACTAGTGACGAGAGGCTCCCTGCGCTGCAGGAAGCGGGCGTGCCCCGATTGATGCGGGGCCGTTCCGGGCTGTCGCGCCGGAACGTGCCAGCATCGTCCCGCTACCGCCGCATCAGACCCATCAGGGAAGCAGGTGCGCACCCGTCAGGGGCCTGCGTGCCTGTTTGTCGTCGTTCTTCATGATGGCGATGGCGAACGACTGCCCATGACGCACAAGGCCCGCTTGCGCGGGCCTTGTGGTTGACCGTGGATGCCCCGGGAGGCCGATCAGGCGTCGACTTCGTCATCCTTGTACGCATCGACCGGGATGCAGGCGCACATCACGTTCTTGTCGCCGTACACGTTGTCCACCCGGGCCACCGGCGGCCAGTACTTGGACTGCTTCAGGCTGGCCAGCGGGAACGCCGCCAATTCGCGCGGGTAGGCGTGGGTCCACTCGCTTGCGGTCACGGCGGTGGCCGTGTGCGGTGCGTTCTTCAGCGGATTGTCCTCACGCTCCAGGCGGCCATCTTCGATCGCGGCGATCTCTTCGCGGATCTGGATCATCGCGTCGATGAAGCGATCCAGTTCGTGCTGGGATTCGCTTTCAGTCGGCTCCACCATCAACGTGCCGGCGACCGGGAAACTCAGCGTCGGCGCGTGGAAGCCGAAATCGATCAGCCGCTTGGCGATGTCCTCGGCGCCGATGCCGCTGGTCTTTTCCAGCGGGCGCACGTCCAGGATGCACTCATGTGCCACCAGCCCGTTACGGCCGGTGTACAGGGTCTTGAAGTGCGGGGCCAGGCGGGTGGCGATGTAGTTGGCGTTGAGCAGGGCGACCTGGGTCGCCTTGCGCAGGCCTTCGCTGCCCATCAGCGTGATGTACATCCAGCTGATAGGCAGGATCGACGCGCTGCCGAAGGACGCCGCCGAGACCATGCCGACATCCCCTTCGCCACCGAGGACGCGCGGCAGGAATGGGGCCAGGTGCGACTTCACCGCGCAGGGACCGACGCCGGGACCACCGCCGCCATGCGGGATGCAGAAGGTCTTGTGCAGGTTCAGGTGCGACACGTCCGAGCCCCACTTGCCCGGCTTGGCCACGCCGACCAGCGCGTTCATGTTGGCCCCATCGGTGTACACCTGGCCGCCGTGCTGGTGGATGATCTCGCAGATCTCCACGATCTCTTCCTCGAACACGCCGTGCGTGGACGGGTAGGTGACCATCAGCGCGGCAAGGCGGTCGCTGTACTTTTCCGCATTGCGGCGGATGTCGTCGACATCGACGTTGCCGTTGGCATCGGTCTTTGTGACCACGACCTTCATGCCGCACATCTGCGCCGATGCCGGATTGGTGCCATGCGCCGAATCCGGGATCAGGCAGATGTCACGGTGGTCATCGCCGCGCGAACGGTGATACGCGCGGATCGCCAGCAGGCCGGCGTACTCACCCTGCGCGCCGGAATTGGGCTGCAGGCTCACCGCGTCGTAGCCGGTGCATTCCACCAGCATGGCTTCCAGGCCCTCGATCAGCGCCTTGTAGCCCACGGCCTGGTCGGCCGGCACCAGCGGATGGATGTTGCCGAACTCCGGCCAGGTCACCGGGATCATCTCGGCGGTGGCGTTGAGCTTCATGGTGCACGAACCCAGCGGGATCATCGTGCGGTCCATCGCCAGGTCCTTGTCGGCCAGCGAACGCAGGTAGCGCAGCAGTTCGTGCTCGCTGTGGTGGGTGTTGAACACCGGGTGGGTCAGGAAAGCGCTGCGGCGGGCCAGGTCGGCCGGGATGGCGTCGGCAGTGCTGTCGTCCAGCGCATCCACGTCGGCCTGTGCACCGAATACCGCGGCCAGTGCGACCACGTCCTCGCGGGTGGCGGTTTCGTCCAGGCTGATGCTGACCGAGCTGCTGTCGATGGCGCGCAGGTTGTAGCCGGCCGCGCGCGCGGCGCCGTGGATGGCGGCGGCGTCGATGCCGGTCACGTGCAGCGTATCGAAGAAGTCGCTGCCGACGGCCACGCCGTTGCTGCGCAGGGCAGCGGCCAGGATCGCCGCCAGGCGGTGGGTGCGCCGGGCGATGCGGGTCAGTCCGTCCGGGCCGTGGTACACCGCGTACATCGAGGCCATCACCGCCAGCAGCACCTGGGCGGTACAGATGTTGGAGGTGGCCTTTTCGCGGCGGATGTGCTGCTCGCGGGTCTGCAGGGTGAGGCGGTAGGCGGGATTGCCCTGCGCATCGATGGAGACCCCGATCAGGCGGCCCGGCATCGAGCGCTTGTAGGCATCACGGCAGGCCATGAAGGCGGCATGCGGGCCACCGAAGCCGAACGGCACGCCGAAGCGCTGGCTGTTGCCGACCACGATGTCCGCGCCCCATTCGCCGGGAGCCGCCAGCAGGGTCAATGCGAGCAGATCGGTCGCCACCGCGACGAGGCCGCCGCGGGCGTGCACGGCATCGACCAGCGCTTTGTGGTCGGCCACCTGGCCGAAGGTGTCCGGGTACTGCAGCAGCAGGCCGAAGGCCTCCGCTTCCAGCGCTTCGGCCGGGGTACCCACGCGCAGCACGATGCCCAGCGGTTCGGCGCGGGTGCGCAGCAGTTCCAGCGTCTGCGGATGCACCGCGTCATGCACGAAGAACGTTTCCGACTTCGACTTGGCCGAACGCTTGGCCAGGGTCATCGCTTCGGCCGCCGCAGTGGCTTCGTCCAGCAGCGAGGCGTTGGCGATTTCCATGCCGGTCAGGTCCGCGCACAGCGTCTGGAAATTGATCAGCGCTTCCATGCGGCCCTGCGAGATCTCAGCCTGGTACGGCGTGTAGGCGGTGTACCACGCCGGGTTTTCGAGGATGTTGCGCAGGATGACGTTCGGCGTGTGGGTGCCGTAGTAGCCCTGGCCGATGAAGCTGCGCAGCACGGTGTTCTGGTCGGCGATGGCGCGGATCTTGGCCAGTGCCTGCACTTCGGTGATCGATTCGGGCAGCGCCAGCGGCGCAGGCGACTTGATCCGGGCCGGCACGATGGCGTCGGTCAGCGCATCCAGCGAGGCATGGCCGACCACGCTCAGCATCTGCGCGATCTCCGCATCGTTGGGGCCGATGTGGCGCTCGACGAACGCGTTGTGGTGTTCAAGCTCGCGCAACGAAGGGGTGTTCTGGGACATGGCGAAGGATCCGTCGGGAAAGGGCACGCACGTGGGCAGGCTGCCGATCAGCAGCCTGCGGGGGCGCCCCTCTGTCCTTTTGCCTGAGAGTTTGGAAGCACGCATGTGCGCGGCTTCGTGCCCCTTCGGCGCCGGATCGAACCGGTCTCTCCAGAGTTTTGATGCGGGTGGTCACGGGCCTGAGCGATTACGGGCGTTTGCGCCTTCGGCAGCGGTGTCCTGCTTCTCCCACCTTGTTGCCCCCCGATTATAGCGGTCGGCCCCCACGGATGCGCGGCTGGATGGGGTCAGGGACCAGACGTTTTCGGACCGGACCGAATGGCAAAGGCGAACGCTACGGTCTATCATGGCGCACTACTCGTATTCATCCGGCGCCGCCCTTCTGTCTCTTCTGGACACGGGCTGGCGCCTGCCGCGCATGGCCTGCGCGGAACCTCCGGACGCTCCCATGACTGCCGCCTCGCCTTCGACCCGCCGTCTGGCCCTGCTGCTCGCAGGCCTGGCGATGTTCGGCCCGTTCTCCATCGACACCATTTTCCCGGCGTTCCCGCAGCTGGCGCAGCGGCTCGGGGTGGATGAAGTAGCGGTGCAGCAGACCGTCAGCGTCTACCTGCTGTTCTATGGGCTGATGAGCCTGGCGCACGGCCCCCTTTCCGATGCCTGGGGGCGCAAGCGGGTGATCCTCGGCGGGCTGGTGGTGTTCGTGGGCGCCTCGGTCGGCTGCGCGCTGTCCACCGACCTGACCACGCTGCTGATGTTCCGCGCGCTGCAGGGCCTGTCGGCCGGCGTCGGCATGATCGTCGGCCGCGCGGTGATCCGTGACCTGTACCACGGCCACGATGCGCAGCGGTTGATGAGCCAGGTATCGATGATCTTCGGCATCGCACCGGCCATCGCGCCGATCATCGGCGGCTGGATCCTGCTCAGCGGTGCCGGCTGGCCGCTGATCTTCTGGTTCCTGGTGGTGTTCTCGCTGCTGCTGCTGGTGGCCACCGCGCGATTCCTGCCGGAAACCCACCCGATCGACGCGCGCACGCCGCTGTCGCCGCGCGGGCTGGTGCGCGATTACCTGCGGATCGGCTCGAACCCGCGCTTCATGCGGCTGGCGCTGGCCGGCAGCATCAACTTCGGTGGCATCTTCCTGTATATCGCGTCCGCGCCGACGTTCGTGATGCAGCACCTGCGGTTGGGCGAGGGCGGATTCGCCTGGCTGTTCATCCCGACCATCGGCGGCATGACGGCCGGTTCGTTCCTGTCCGGGCGCATGGCCGGCCGTACCACGCCGACCCGCCAGGTCAGCATCGGTTTCATCTGCTGTGCGGGTTCGGCCGTGCTGAACATCGGCTACGTTGCCACGGCCCCGCAGCTGGTGCTGCCGTGGGCGGTGCTGCCGATCTTCATCGGTGGCCTGGGCATGGCGCTGATCTTCCCGATCCTGGCGTTGGCGGTGCTGGACATGTATCCGCACCAGCGCGGGCTGGCCTCGTCATTGCAGGCGTTCCTGCAACTGATGGTGAGCACGCTGGTGGCCGGGCTGGTGTCCCCGCTGCTCAGCCATTCGCCGCTGCAGCTGGCGCTGGGCCAGGCGGCCTTCTTCGCGGTGGGCTTCCTGTTCTGGTACTGGGAACACCGGCGCGAGCGCGCTGCGGAGGCGCTGCGGGTGGCCGCAGGCGGGGGCGCGCCGTGAAGCAGGTCAGCGCGCGGCGTGCGGTATCCTTGCCGCCCCGATTGCCCGTACTCCCCTGATGTCGACCACCTCCAAACTGCGCCGTGACATCCGCCGGCGACGCGAAACCCAGGCCGCCAACCGCGAAGCCGCGCACGCCTCACCGGTCGAGCCGCATGCCGAACTGCGCGACCAGCAGCGCACGCTGCTGGCTGGCGTGGTGCGCCGCGATGGCGAATGGGTGCTGGGCATGGATGGCCGAATCGCCGGCCAGAGTGAGAGTGCCGCCCAGGTGCTGGCCTTGATCATGCAGGCCGGCGAACTGCACGAACGCAAGGGTACCCCGGTGCGGCTGGTGTACTCGGACGCGCTGCGCGACGCCGCGCAGGCCGAGGCCAATGCGCAGGGGCTCAGTTTCGATGAGTTCAAGGACGCGCTTGCCGCGAAGATGGCGGCCGGCAAGGCCAACTGATCAGGCGTTGCATGGAGTCCGAAGGTAACGCCGAGCCCTGCTCGGCGCTACCGGATTCCGGGTGTATCGATCAGCGTTGCGCGGGCGCTGCCGGTGCAGCAGGCGCCGCGGCGCTGGCCTGCCAACCGCAGACCTGGCCCTGGTTCTGTTCCTTCAGCCAGGCATTGACCGGGGTGAAGTATTCGATCATCGGGCCCGCATCGAGCTTGTCACCGCCGGTGAGTTCCTTCAGCGTTGCCTGCCACGGCTGGCTGGCGCCCTTGCTCAGCATCGACCAGAACTTCTGCCCGGCTTCCTTGTTGCCGTAGAAGCTGCACTCGTGCAGCGGACCCTTGTAGCCGGATGCATCGCACAGGCCCTTGTAGAACTGGAACTGCAGGATGCGCGCAAGGAAGTAGCGCGTGTACGGCGTGTTGCCCGGTACGTGGTACTTGGCGCCCGGGTCGAAGAACTCCTCGCCACGGGTGGTCGGCGGGGCGACGCCCTGGTAACGCGCCTTCAGGTCCCACCAGGCTTTGTTGTAGTTGTCCGGGGTGATCGAGCCATCGAACACGCCCCAGCGCCAGCGGTCGATCATCAGGCCGAACGGCAGGAAGGCCACGCCGGACAGTGCCATGCGCATCTGGTTGTTGATCACCGCTTCGCGGCTCTCTTCGGGCTTGTCGACCAGACCGATGGAATTGAGGTACTTCGGCGTCATCGCCAGCACGATGGTGTCACCGATCGCTTCATGGAAGCCATCGTTGGCACCGCCCTGGAACAGCGGCGGCAGCGGGTTGTAGGCCAGGTCGTAATAGATGTGGCCCAGCTCGTGGTAGATCGTGGTGAAGTTCTCTTCGTTCGGCTTGATGCACATCTTGGTGCGCACATCGCCGTCCATGTTCATGTCCCAGGCGCTGGCATGGCAGACCACGTCGCGGTCCTGCGGTTTGATGAACTGGGTGTTTTCCCAGTAGGACTTCGGTAGCGCCGGCATGCCCAGCGATACGTAGAAGTCCTGCGCGCGTTCGGTCATCTGCCGTGCGGTGCGCAGTTCGGCTTCGCGCTGCGCCTTGTACAGGCCTTCCACGTTGGCGGTGCTGCCGGCCTTGGCCAGCGCGCCGCTGAGGTTGCCCTGGTACTGCTTTTCCAGTGCAGCGGTGATGTCCAGGCTGCCGGCGCCGGGATACGGCTGCAGCTGGTCCCACAGGTTGGACCAGTCCTGCTGCCACATGTTGCCGGTCAGGTGGGCGGCGATCAGCCCATTGCCCACTTCGGCCTTGTCCTTGCCATAGGTGGCGTCCAGCTTGCCGCGTGCATAGCAGTGCAGCTGCTCGTACATCGGCTTGACCTGTTCCCACAGGCGGTCGGTTTCCGGTCCGATCTGCTCTGGCGGCATGTCATAGCCACTGCGCCACATCTGCCCGGCATCGGCGAAGCCCAGGCCCTTGGCGCCTTCGTTCACCAGGCCGACGAACTGCTGGTAGTCGCCACGCATGTTCTTGGTGGTGCCGTGCCAGCCCTGCCACGCATCCAGCTGCTGGTCGTAGTCGCGGCTGCTGGACAGCACCTGTTCCAGGTCGCCGAGCTGGCGGCAGGAGCTCGGATCGTTGGCATCGGTGCAGTACTTGCCAGCGCCATAACTGCCTTCCATGCGGGTGGCGATCTGGGTCAGCTGCGCCAGCTTGGCCGGGTCGCGCGGGGCGGGCATCGAAGACATCAGCTTGAGCAGCTGCAGGGCGCGCCTGCTGTCATCGTACATCGGCTGACCTTCGAACTTCGCTGCCTGTTCGATCCAGCTGTTGAGCTGGGTCAACGAGCGCTCGTTGGCCTTGGCCGCCACGCGCTCGGAATCACTGTTGATATAGGTCGAGGACAACCACTGCGCCGAGGTCATCTCCGGGTACGCGGCCTTGTATTCGGCATTGATGCGGGCCACGAACTGGTCGGCGGTTTCGCCGGCCGGCGCGGTTGCGGTTGCCGATACGGTGCCCGGGGTGGGCTCCTTCTTGCAGGCGACCAGCGACAGCGTGGCGGCGGCGATTGCCGAAGCCAGCAGGAGATGACGGTGTTTCACGGGTGGTCCTTGGGCGGTGAACGACCGCTGAAGGCTAGTGGGCCGGGCCCGCTGCCGCAAGGGGCAGAGGTCGGGGGCGCCGGAGGCACCTGCCGATGATCACCCCTCGCAGGCGGCAAAAAGGTCCCGCTGCGGCGCGTACAGGGCCGTACGTACCTGCATCAATCCGAGCACCGATGAAAACAGCGCATCGTGGTCGGTGTACCGGCCAGCGCGCTGGCGCACGCACTCCAGGTCCAGCCCGCGGTTGCGCGCGAACGAAGGCGAGAACCACATCGTCATCGGGACATGGGTCTGCTCTTCCGGCGCGATTGCGTACGGAATCCCATGCAGGAACAGGCCTTTCTCGCCCAGCGATTCCCCGTGGTCGGACACGTAGATCATCGCCGTGTCGTAGTCTTCCATGCCCTGCAGCGTACCAATGGCCTGGGCAAGCACGTGGTCGGTGTACAGCAGCGCATTGTCGTAGCTGTTGGCGATCTGGTCGCGGGTGCAACGTCCCAGGTCGACGGTATCGCAGGTAGGGGTGAAGCGGCGGAAGCGCGGCGGATAGCGCTCGAAGTAGGCCGGGCCGTGGTTGCCCAGCTGATGCAGCACGATGACCCGGTCACCGGGTTTCGCGCGCGCTTGTGCGGGAAGGTCCTGCAGCAGGATCTCGTCCAGGCAGCGCCCGTTGGCGCAAAGCCCCGGCGTGTTTGCATCGGCCAGTGACTGCAACGGCAGCCCTTCGCAGACGCCTTTGCAGCCGGACTGGTTATCGCGCCACAGTACGCCGATGCCGGCGTGGTCCAGTACATGCAGCAGTGATTGGTGCGCACGGATCTTCTTCTCGTCATAGTCGCCACGTCCCCAGGGCGAGAACATGCAAGGCACCGACACTTCGGTGCTGGTACCGCAGGAATGCATGTCGGGGAAGTTGATCACCGGCTTCTGCGCCAGCTCCGGGGTGGTCTGGCGGCTGCCGCCATTCAGGCCCCAGTTCTGCGCACGCGCGGTTTCGCCGAGGACGACCAGCAGCAGCCGCGGCCTGCTGCCCGACGCGTGGTGCATGGCCTGTGCATCGACGCCAATCGGCAGTTTGGGCGCGCGCTGCACCGGGTTGTCGCCGCGCAGCGCACGAGGCAAGCCCAGCAGCACGTTGGCCGGGGTCGCCAGGTAACGCACTTCACGCTGGCTGCGCATCAAGGCGGAAATCTCCTGGAACGACAGCAATGCGCCGCCCACTGCAACGCCGGCTGCCAGCAGCAGGAAGCCTGCGCGCCACGACATCGCGCCCGTCCAGCGTCGGTCGGTGAGCTGCAGGCGCCAGACCGCAAGCGTGGGCACCAGCCCCAGCAGCAACGGACCGGCCAGCGACGCGGTCAGCAGTTCGCTGCTTTCGCGGCGGTCGGTGGCCAGCACGTTGCGCAGCATGTCCGCATCCAGGTAGATGTGGTAACGGCCCATGTAGTGGGAAGCCAGCATCGTCAGCATCAGCAGCGTGCTGACCACCACCTTGGCATTCCAGCGCCAGACCAGCAGGCCAAGCAGGAAGGCATGCGTGCCCAGCAGCAGGAGCAGCAGCGACAGCGCATAGCGGAGGCTGCCGGGATGGGTGGCCATCGCGCTGTTCCAGAACAGCCCATTGCCGGCGATGGCGAAGAACAGGCTGGCCAGCGCAATCAGCGCCTCGGTGGAGAGCCGCGGCCGGCCTTGCAGCCAGGCGACGGCGGGCAGGCGCAGGGTGCGAGTGACGGTGGCGTTCATGCGCGCGCTCCCGCCGGGCGTGCGAGCGGGCGCCGCAGATAGCCGTTCAGGAGTGCGTAAAGGCCCAGCGACAGCAGCCAGCACACGATCAGGGTGGCGACGTCGTGCGACATGAAATGCGCGCCACGAAGCTGCTGGGCAAGCCCCAGCGCCATGCCGGCGAGCAGCCCGATGGCCAGTCCGCGCCAGCGCCATGCCGGTCGCCAGAGCAGCGCGAAGAAGTACAGGCTCACCCACGCATAGCCCGCACTGGCCTGGCCGGCGGGAAAGCAGGCAGCGGCGGGCAGGACGGCGGGGCGGGCCTGCAGCAGGCCGACGAACGGGCGCTCGCCTCCGTAACGCACAAGGTCCCAGGGGCAATCCATGTGGGTAAGCGATTTCAGCAGCGATACCGCGCCGGTGCCCAGCGCGATGGCCAGCACCAGATACGACAGCGCCCAGCGCAGGCGGCGATCCTTGCCACGGCGCCACTGGTACAAGCACAGCATCAGTGCCGTAAGCGTGGCAGCGACGCTGAGCCACTTGCCCCCCTTGTGCATCAGCGTGCTGGTCATCCACGCTTCGCGCAGCAGCCATTGGTGGCCTTCCAGTGCGAAGATGCGATCGGCGATCCACTGGTCGCCGCCCAGCACCAGCACGCTGGAAAGCAGGGATGCGGCGATCAAGGGCAACCAGAGATGGCGTGCAGTGAATCCGCTGCCTGCGGTCTGCCGAACGCGTGGGAGTGGATATGCGGGAACAGCGGTGCGGTGCATGGTCAAGGCCATCTGAGAATCTGCGGCCATGCTAGGGAGCATGCTGTCGGAGAAAAATCGGAGCCCCGTTCGCCTTTGGTTAAAGCGCGAATGCGTGGCGCTTTCGATCATTCTTCGGCGTTGCTGGCACCGCTCATCGCTGCATGACAGTCGCTGGACCATGCGGTTCCCGGCACCAGTTGCCACCGGTTGCGGTTGGACATGCCGATGTCGATGACCTGCGCGGTATCCACGCAGGGGCTCATCGCCGCATCCAGCACCAGCAGCCAGCGTGCCTGCGGTGCAGCAGCAAGCCAGCGGCCCGCATCACGCCACTGCAGGTCCCACGGTCGCTTGAAGCCGAACTCGCGTGCCGGTCGGTCGGCCTGCAGCAGGTTCTGTTCGCGCCAGGCCAGCAGGCCCAGCTCTGCCTGCGGTCCGATACGCTCCCCCGCGCGCTGCATCAGGTCCGAAGCGGAGGCGTAGGGGTCCACCGCGGGCAGCAGCAGCACGCCGTACACGCACCACAGCAGGCTGTGGGTCAACAACACCAGCAATGCTGCGCGGCGTTGCCGCAGCCATGCACACATGCCGAGCACAGCGGCTCCCAGGCCAAGCAGGCTCCCGCCCAGCACGGGCAGCAGACCGATCGGCATCGCACGTCGTTCCAGTTGCGCCAGCGCCCAGGGCGCGCCGTGCAGCAGCAGGGCACCGACTGTGAATGACAGCAGCCCCAGCGCGATGCTGTAGGCCAGAAGGTAGCGACGCACACTGATCCGGCGCAGCAGGCCGGGCAACAGCGGGGCACTGGCCAGTGCCAGCGCGGGCAACATCGGCAGCACGTAGACCTCGCGCTTGCCTGCGCTGATGGTGAAGAACAGCAGCACCAGCGCGGCCCAGCCCAGCAGCAGCCAGAAGCGTGCATCGGTACGACGCAGCCGCCGCCACCACGGCCGCTCCAGCCAGGGCAGCAGCAGACTGCCGGGCAGCCACAGCGTCAGCATCACCTGCAGGTAGTACCAGGCAGGTTGCAGGTGATGCCAGGCATGGGCGTAACGCGTGGCCGTCTGCTTGAACAGCAACTCGTGCGCGTAGGCCTGCAGGGCAGGGTCGGGATGGTGCAGCAGGGCCCAACCCAGCGGCGCCAGCCAGAAGGCGGTGCCGAGCAGGAAAGCGGGAATGAGCCACGCCAGCGTCGCCGGGGCCGGGCCAGGCGCGTCCCGGCAGTGCCTGCGCCGGTACTGCAGCCGCCACGCCCACCACGGCAGCACGATCAGCAGGGGCAGGAAACCGACCCCCTTGGTGACCGTGCCCACCCCGGCGGCGATGCCGGCCAGCCACAGTGCGGGCAGGTTGGGACGTTCGCACAGGTGCCGCAGGAGGCCCCACAACGACGCGGTGGTCATCGCCACCAGCACCATGTCGATCTGCGCGCGCTTGGCCATCAGGCCGAACTGCAGACTGCAGAACAGGGCCGCCATGGCATAGGGCGCCAACTGCGGCGACCACAGCCGACGTGCCAGGTCAGCCACCAGCCACAGGCTGAGCAGGGCGGCCAGCAGGGAGGGCAGCAGGAAGCTGCCCTTCCAGTCCAGCAACTGGTGCGCCGCGGCCTGCATCCACATGTACACCGGTGGTTTTTCGGCATAGAACTCGCTGCCCCGGTGTGGCACCAGCCACTGGCCGGAGTCGACCATGGCACGCGCGGCCAGCACGAACCGTGGCTCGTCCGGCGGTTGTGGCAGGCGCCTGCCGATGCCGGCAGCCAGCGCGACCACGGACAGCAGCCAGAGCAGGGGCAGACGCCAGCGCGCGCGGGGGGAGGAAGGCAGGGCCAAAGGGGGCGTCCGGGTAAAGCCGGACTATCCACCCGGGCGCGTGGGAAAATCGTCGGAAGCGCGGGGGCACGGGATTCCGACACCGGCGGCGCTACCATGCAGGGAATTACGGGATGGGTACGCGCATGCGTCTGCTGGTGATCGAAGACAATCGGCAACTGGTCGCCAACCTGTTCGACTACTTCGAGTCGCGCGGGCATGTGCTGGACGTAGCGCCGGACGGCATCACCGGGCTGCACCTGGCCACCACGCAGGTCTACGACGCGCTGATCCTGGACTGGATGCTGCCGCGCATGGAGGGCCCTGAGGTGCTGCGTCGCCTGCGCGCCGAACACGCCTCGGAAGTGCCGGTGATCATGCTGACGGCCCGCGATGAACTGCCCGACAAGATCGCCGGCTTCCGCGCCGGCGCCGATGACTACCTGACCAAGCCCTTCGCATTGCCCGAGCTGGAAGTCCGGCTGGACGCGCTGCTGTTGCGCGCGCAGGGGCGCAACCCACGCAAACGCCTGCAGGTGGCCGACCTGGTGCTGGACCTGGCCACGCTGGAAGCCCAGCGTGCAGGCCAGGTGCTGCACCTGTATCCGGCCTGCCGCAAACTGCTGGAGGTCCTGATGCGTGCCAGTCCCGCCGCCGTGACGCGGCAGCAGCTGGAGTTCGCGCTGTGGGGCGATGAACCGCCGGATGGGGACCTGCTCAGATCCCATGTCTACGAACTGCGCCGCAGCGTGGACGGACCTTTCGCGCGCAAGCTGGTGCACACCCTGCCGCGCGTAGGCTATCGCTTGGCCGTGCAGGAAGGAGAGGCCACCGATGGCCGCTAGGCCCGCCCCCCTGTATCGGCGCGTGCTGGGCTGGCTGCTGACCTACCTTGCGCTGATTTCGCTGGCGGTGTTCGGCGTGGGCAACAACGTGCATGAACATGCCGAACACGCGGCGTGGCGCGCGCTGCTGAACTCCGAGCTGGACAGCATCATCCTGCACAGCAAAGATGATCCGGACTACCGCTGGCAGGATTCGGACACGCTCAGCCTGTTCCGTCTGGACCAGCCGGGCACCCCGGCAACGCTGCGCGGACTGCACCCCGGGCTGCATGACGGCATTCCGATCGGCGAGCGCAAGGCAGCAGTGATGGTGCGGCAGACCGACACCATGGGCCGGCTGGCCCTGGCCCTGGATATCTCCGACTTCGAAGCGCTGGAGCAGTTCGCCACGCGCTGGGTGCTGCTGGCCGGGCTGGTGATGGTGATCGTCACGGTGATCATGGCGCGCCTGGGCATGCAGCGGGTGGTACGCCCGTTGAGCCAGCTGGCCGGCGATATCGCCGCGCTGAAGCCGGGGGCGCCGGGGCAGCGCATCGTCGTGGATCCGCGTGGAAGCGCCGAGCTGCATACCATTGCCAATTCCCTCAACGATTACCTGGCGCGCAACGAGCAGTTCGTCGAGCGCGAACGGGTGTTCATCAGCACCGCCAGCCATGAGCTGCGTACGCCGGTGGCGGTGATCACCGGGGCGGCTGAGCTGGCGCTGGAACAGCCTGGCCTGCCCGAGCGCGCGCGCCAGCAGGTGCTGCGCGTGCAACGCACCGCCGGCGACATGGAGGCACTGATCGAACTGCTGCTGGTGCTGGCGCGCGATCCGGCGCGGCTCGCCGCGCGTGCCGAGCGCATCGCGCTGGACCAGCTGTTGCCACAGATCATCGACGACCATCGCCACCTGCTGGGCGACAAAGACCTCACCGTCGGCCTGCGGGCTGCGCCGGTCGACCTGGTGGCACCGCTTGCGGTAGTGCAGGCGGCGATCGGCAACCTGTTGCGCAACGCCATCGAAAACAGCGGGCGGGGGAACATCCAGCTGGAACTCTCATCCGGCGGCGTGCTGACCCTGCGCGATCCCGGGCACGGCATGAGCCCGGAGGAGATCGCCGCGATCCACGCGAGGATGGCGCGCGGGTTGCGCAACGAACACGGCGGCATCGGCCTGGAGCTGGTCGCACGCCTGTGCGAACACCTGGGCTGGACG
>Ga0265780_10006200_pt1 | contig 14896 bp, 11 predicted proteins | sample P1T30metagenome_FD_192432 | JGI IMG/M metagenome (GOLD analysis project Ga0265780, IMG submission 192432) | Plant litter microbial communities from East Loma Ridge, Irvine, California - P1 T30 | ecosystem: Environmental > Terrestrial > Plant litter > Unclassified | place: USA: California... | reverse complement strand
ACCGTGGGCGGCAAGTCGGCGGGGAAAGAAGCCAATAAGTCGGCTTCCAATTCTTCGTCCAGCATGTCGGACTTGGTGATGGCGAGCAGGCGCTTTTTGTCCAGCAGTTCGGGGTTGTACTGCTCCAACTCGCCTAGCAAAATGGCGTATTCGGCGGCGATGTCCTTGCTGTCGCAGCTTATCATGAAGAGCAGCATGGAGTTGCGCTCGATGTGGCGCAAGAAGCGCGTACCTAGGCCCTTACCCTCAGCTGCGCCCTCAATAATGCCCGGAATATCGGCCATCACAAACGACTTGAAATCGCGGTAAGCCACCACGCCCAGGTTAGGCACCAGCGTAGTAAAGGCGTAATCCGCGATTTTGGGCTTAGCGGCCGAAACGACTGATAGCAAGGTGCTTTTACCAGCGTTGGGGAAGCCTACCAAGCCTACGTCGGCTAGCAGCTTCAACTCCAGAATCACCTGCTCCTCGATGCCAGGCTCGCCGGGCTGCGCATATTGCGGGGCTTGGTTGGTGGAGGTTTTGAAGTGGTCGTTGCCCAGCCCGCCGCGCCCGCCGGGCGTGAGGATGAGGCGCTGGCCGTTCTCGGTAATTTCAAGCTTGACCTCGCCGGTTTCGGCGTCGCGAGCCACGGTGCCAAGCGGCACCTGTATCACGATATCCTCGCCTTGCGCGCCGGAGCGCAGGTTTGGGCCGCCGCCTTCGCCATCTTGGGCGAAGAGGTGCTTGCGGTATTGCAGGTGCAACAGCGTCCAGAGCTGCGAGCTGCCTTCCAGGATGATGTGGCCGCCGCGGCCACCGTCGCCACCGTCGGGGCCACCGTTGGGCAGGCCCTTCGCCCGGAAAAAGTGGTGCGAGCCTGCGCCCCCTTTGCCCGAGCGGCAGGTAATTTTTACGTAGTCGATGAAATTATTATTAGCCACTGCGGTAGAGTGTTGAGTTATGAGTGTTGAGTTATGAGTTGGCTGAGTTACGCCCCAAAGAAATGAGTTATGAATCTCAGGCTATGGCCCGAAACTCATAACTCAAAACTCTCAACTCATACTTGGCGAAGCCTACGCTTTTACCTCGCGGGTCGCCTCGGCGGGCGATTCGGTTTTGGCCGGCTCGCTGCGGTCAATGATAGCGCAGATTTGCTGGAAGATAGTTTCTATCTCCCCGATACCGTTGAGGGAGTGAAACTTACCTTGCTGCTCGTAATAGCCAGCTACTTGCGCAGTTTCGGTGTTGTAGACCTGCACGCGACGGCGGATTTTGGTTTCGTCCTGGTCATCGGGGCGGCCGCTGGTTTTGCCGCGCTCAAGCAGGCGCGTCACCAGCTCCTCTTCCTTTACTTCGAGGGCAATCATGCAGGCCACGCCCGTGCCGTGCTGCGCCAGCAGCTGGTCGAGGCTTTCGGCCTGGGCCGTAGTGCGGGGGAAGCCATCGAAGATGAAGCCAGCAGCTTGCTTGTTTTTCGCCAAAGCGTTGCCAATCATGCCGATAACTACTTCATCGGGCACGAGCAGACCTTCGTCCATCAGCTTTTTAGCCTTCAAACCTAGCTCAGTGCCTTCGGCAATCTGGGCCCGAAGCAGGTCGCCCGTACTCAGGTGCACCAGGTTGTACTGCGCGATAAGTTTTTGGCTCTGAGTACCTTTGCCCGCGCCGGGCGGGCCAAAGAGGACGATGTTGTGCATGGCAACAAAAGATATAGCAGGCGGGGGGACGCCGGTGCGGGGAGTAATAATTAGGTAAAGGTACGGCTAGGCGGCCACGTACACATCGGGCAGGTTGCGGCCCAGGCCATCGTAGTCGAGGCCGTAGCCCACCACAAAATCGTTGGGAATCTCCAGGGCCATGTATTTCAAATTCAGCTCGTAGCGCAGGCTGGCCGGCTTGTAGAACATGGCCGCGATTTCGATAGAGGCCGGCTTGTTGGCTTCCAGTGAGGGCAGCAGGTGGTGCAGAGTTGTGCCCGTATCCACTATATCTTCGACTAAAATGATGTCGCGGCCCTGCACGTCTTCGCGCAAGCCTAAGATTTCCTGTATTTTACCCGTGCTTTCAGTACCTTCATAAGACGCGACGCGGATGAAGACAATCTCGCACTCGCCAGTGAAGCGCTTGAGCAAATCGGTGGCAAACATGAACCCGCCCGTGAGCACCACCACGAACAGCGGGCGGCGGCCGGCGTAGTCGGCATTGAGGCGGGCGGCCACCTGGTCGATGGCCTCCGCTATTTTAGAGGCCGACAAATACGGCTGAAAAGCCTTGCCGTGGAGGGTAATAAGGGATTGACCCATGCGATATAAAACAGCCCGAGCGGCCGATTGGGGTGCAAAGGTACCGCAGATTCAAACGGATTTTTAGGATTGAACGGATACGCCTGCCTGCGGCAGGCTGGCTGGGTGGGTTTTAGGCCTAATGGGGCTTTGTCATTGCGAGCATGTTGCGCATCAAGCAAGCACGAAGCCATTACATCTGGATGGTACCCAAACGGCGCGGCTGAACTAGTGCGATGGCTTCGTCTTTGCTTGATGCGCAACATGCTCGCAATGACAAATGGCTTTTACGCAGTTTTTCTTATTTGACAACTGCCTGATATACGGCGTATAACGTTAGTTTGGTAGCGGTTGCGCTCGCTTGCGCAAAGCGTATGGGCGGCAGGCGCAGCTCAGCGCGCTCTTTCAGTGGCACTGGGGCTACGCTGGCTGCGCCACCTTCGCGCGCTATGTGGGGGGCGATGACCAGCGACACGATGCTCATGAGCTTGATGAGGATATTCATACTCGGGCCGCTGGTGTCTTTGAAGGGGTCGCCCACGGTGTCGCCGGTTACGCTGGCTTTGTGGGCGTCGGAGCCTTTGAACTCCATTTTGCCGTTGACCATAACGCCCTTCTCGAACGACTTTTTGGCATTGTCCCAGGCGCCGCCGGCGTTGCTCTGAAACATGGCCATGAGCACGCCGCTGACCGTGACGCCCGCCAGCGTGCCGCCCAGCACCTCGGGGCCGAAGGCAAAACCGATGACGATGGGCGTGAGCAAGGCGATTGCGCCCGGCGCGACCATCTTTTTAATGGCGGCCTGCGTGCTGATGGCCACGCACTTCTCGTATTCAGGGCGGGCGGTGCCTTCCATGATGCCGGGAATTTCGCGGAACTGCCGGCGCACTTCCTGCACCATGGCCATGGCGGCCTGCCCCACCGCCGTGATGGCCAGCGCCGAAAAGATGAACGGTATCATGGCGCCCACGAACAGGCCGGCCAGCACAGGTGCTTCCGAAATGTCGATGGAATCGATGTGAGCCGTGCCCATAAAGGCGGCAAATAGCGCCAGCGACGTGAGCGCCGCCGAGGCAATGGCAAAGCCCTTGCCGGTGGCGGCCGTGGTGTTGCCCACGGCGTCGAGCACATCGGTGCGCTCGCGTACTTCCTTGGGCAGCTCGCTCATTTCGGCGATGCCGCCCGCGTTGTCGGCGATGGGGCCGAAGGCGTCGATGGCCAGCTGCATGGCGGTGGTGGCCATCATGCCGGCCGCCGCGATGGCCACGCCGTAGAGGCCGGCGGCCTTGTAGCTCAGCACGATACCCGCCGCCAGTACCAGGATAGGCAGCACGGTGCTTTCCATACCTACCGCCAAGCCACCGATGACGGTGGTGGCGTGGCCGGTACTGCTTTGCTGCACGATGCTCATGACCGGGCGCTTGCCCATGGCGGTGTAATACTCGGTGATGATGCTCATGAGCGTGCCCACGGCCAGCCCGACGAGCACGGCATAGAAGACGTGGTTGGCGTCGAAGGTGTAGCCGCGAATGGTGATATCGCCGAGTGGCAACAGCCACTTTATCAAGAAGTAAGAGAATACTGCCGACACGACTACCGAGGCGTAATTGCCGAAGTTGAGGGCGCCCTGCACGCTGCCGCCCTCCTTTACCCGCACCAGCAAAATACCCGCGAGCGAGGCCAAAATACCCATTCCGGCCACCGCCATCGGCAGCAAAATGGGCGACAGGCCGCCAAACTGGTCGGGGCTACCGAGGTGCACTTCGCGGCCCAGCACCATGGTGGCCAAAATAGTGGCTACGTAGGAGCCAAACAGGTCGGCCCCCATACCGGCCACGTCGCCCACGTTATCGCCTACGTTGTCGGCAATGGTGGCGGGGTTGCGCGGGTCGTCTTCCGGAATACCGGCCTCGACCTTGCCCACGAGGTCGGCGCCCACGTCGGCCGCTTTGGTGTAAATGCCGCCGCCCACGCGGGCAAACAGCGCGATGCTTTCGGCGCCGAGCGAAAAGCCGGTGAGGACTTCGAGCGCTTTTTCCATCTCCGCGCCGGTGGCTAGCCCGCTCGGCACGAACAGCTTATAAAAAACGATAAACAATGCCCCCAGCCCGAGCACCGCCAGCCCGGCCACGCCCATGCCCATGACCGAGCCGCCCGAAAAGGACACGTTTAAGGCCTGGCTGAGCGAGGTGCGGGCCGCCTGCGCGGTGCGCACGTTGGCCTTGGTCGCGATTTTCATCCCGATGAAGCCCGCCGTGGCCGAAAACACGGCCCCAATGAGAAAGGCGATGATAATGACCGGGCTGGACTTCTCGCCCGTGAAGCCTAAATAGCCTAAAAACAGGCTCGCAATGAGCGCGAACAAGGCCAGCACCCGGTACTCCGCTTTTAGAAAGGCGATGGCCCCGTCGGCGATGTAGCCGGCGATGGTACGCATTTTTTCGTCGCCGGCATCTTGGCGGGCTACCCAGCCGGCCCGCAGCCAGGTATAAAGCAGCGCCAACAGGCCGAGCGCGGGCACGGCGTAGACAATGGGAGGCATAAGCTGAGGGGCTAGTGGTGGGACAAAAAGAGCGGGGTAAATATGGCGGATATAAACCAAAATTTATATATCCACCCTATTTACCCCGCTCCTCGTCTGGCCCGGCCCCAGCGCTACCGAATATTGGTATCCGCGATGAGGTAGAGCGGGCGCTGGCGCACGTCGGCCGAGAGGCGGCCAATGTACTCGCCGATGATGCCGATGGCGATGAGCTGCACGCCGCCCATGAAGAGCACGCTTATCATGAGCGAGGCCCAGCCGGGCTGGTAGTCGCGCGAGCCGAAGCGCGAATACAGCGTGTAGAGCATGATGAGAAACGCCACACCCGACACTACGAAACCGCTGAGCGAAGCCAGCTTGAGCGGAAAATCGGAAAAGGCCGTGATGCCGTCGATGGCCAAGCGCAGCATTTTGCTGTAGGTGTAGCCAGTTTCGCCGCCGGCCCGCTGGGCGCGGTCATACTCCACGAAGGTTTGGCGGAAGCCAATCCAGGAAATCTGGCCGCGCAGGAATTTGCTTTGCTCGGGCATCAGCTTGAGCGCCTCGACTACCTTGCGGGAGATAATGCGGAAGTCGCCGGTATCAACCGGAATATCGACGTGCGTGATGGCGGCCAGCATTCGGTAGAATAGCTTGGCAGTCATGAGCTTGGCGGCACTTTCACCGGGGCGCGAGAGGCGCTTGGCATACACCACCTCGTAGCCGCTGCGCAGCTTTTCGTAGAGCTGCGGAATGAGTTCGGGCGGGTCTTGCAGGTCGGCATCTATGATGACGACGGCCTCGCCGACGGCGTGGTCAAGGCCGGCCGAAACGGCTATCTGGTGTCCAAAATTGCGGCTTAGGTCGATGTAGCGCACGTGGGGGTCGCGGTAACTCAGGCCGTGCACCAGGGCCAGCGTGCCATCGCGCGAGCCGTCGTTGATGAAGATAAACTCATAGCTCACGCCCATGCCATCGACCACGGCTTTGAGGCGCTCGTAAAGGGCGTATACGTTGGCCTCCTCGTTGTAGAGAGGCACAATAATAGAGAGGCTAAGTGTAGGTGGTGGCGTGTTTTCAGCTGTCATACAAGGGCTTCACTGCCGGGCTGGGGGCCGGTTACTAGCGCGGCTCCCCGACAGGCAAGGTAGACTGCTTCCAGAAAGGACGCAGTCAGTCAGGCGCAAATTTAGGGCCTGACTTTAGCTTTCGCAGCCCATGCCCGTCCGGCTACAGCTCGCGCAGCAGCGCTTGGTAAAGGCGCAGCATGCTGTCGATGTCGCGCTTATCTACGATTTCGTCGGGCGTGTGCACGTGGTCTTCGGGCGCACCCACGAAGCACCAATCCCAGGGCATATCGCTGCGCTGTAATTCTTTGGCATCGGAGCCGCCGGAGCTTTCCACCTCCAGCTGGTGCGGCACGCCGCTGGCCGCCGCAATGCGCCGGATGCGCTCGACGTAGCTGCGGCGCGGAATGAGTGAATCGCGCAGCGAAATGACGCAGCCGCCCCCCGGCCGCACGCCCGCAGTCACCCAGGTAATGTCGCAGATAAGGGCCTGGCGCACGCCGTAGGTGTCGTAGATGTAGCGCGCCAGGTAGGGCACCGAGCCGCCGCCGTGCTCCTCGCCGCACGAAAAGGCAATGATACCGTGCTCCAGGGTTTCGGCCAGGCGCAGGGCGGCCCACACGCCGAGGCGATTGTCGAGGTAGCAGCTCTGCACGGTGGTGTCGGCTTCGCGAAAATCGCAGGCGTAGGTGAGGCTGGTGCCGCGCTCGATGTCGCGGCTGAACTCATAGCCCAGGCGCTCGGTTTCTTTCTCAGCTTTCTCCTTTACCGTTAGCGTACAGCTGATTTCTCCTTGCGAATCGTGCCCCACCAACCGGTAGCCAATTTTGCAGTCGGGGCCACCGATAGGAACCAGTTCGCGCCCGTAGCGCACCGTGAAGCCGATGCTATCCAGATGCGCAAATACGGCCGTGCGCGGCTGCCCAAATACCAGCAGCAGGCAGTCCTGAAACCGGGCTTCGTCGTGCAGCACCTGGGGTGGGTGCGCCCAGCTAGCCGCGTGCTGGCGCACGTAGTCGAGCACGAAGCGCGTGAGGCCCGCCTCGTCGCCCGACGGGGCCCGAAATTCGCAGAGCGTTTGAAGTAATTGCATGAGTGATACGTATGCCTGAAAACCCGTCAAAGCTAGGTTTGCCGCCGTACTTTCGTAGAGCCGTAGTGCGCCTTTGGGGCGTAGCCCGGTGGCTTTCTGTCGATTTTATACTGTCTATGCCCACCCCGTTTCGGTTTTCGCGCCTGTTTTTGCTGCTCTTCCTGCTTGGCTCGCTGGCCCCTGGCTACGCCCAGGCGCAGCAGGATACGAGTGCGCTAAAAGCGCCCCCGATTCGCAACGTGGACCTTGATAACGTGGACGTGCTGCCCAACACCGACACCAAGGGCTGGCTGCTGCTCGACAAAGACATTCAGCTGGAGCTCGACGGGGCCGTGCAGAATCTCTATAATTTCAAGTACGACAAGGCCGAAAAGCAATTCCGGTCGTTGCGGCGGCGCTACCCGCACCACCCCATGCCGTACTTTCTCATGGGCCTGAGCAACTGGTGGAAAATCATGCCCACCAACTTCCAGACCAAGCAGTACGACAAGATTTTTGAGGCTTACATGGACACGGCCAACACCTATGGCGAGCAACTCGCCAAGGCCGACCCTAACAACTACGAGGCGTATTTTTTCCTGTCGGCTTCCAATGCCTTCAGCGCCCGCCTTAATGCCGAGCGCCACAACTGGCGCAAGGCTACCTTCAGCAGCAAGCGCGCCCTCAACTACTTGCAGAAGAGCAAGGAAGCCAACGGCCTGAGCCCCGAGTTTTTATTCGGCGACGCGCTGTTTAATTACTATTCGGTCTGGATTCCGGAGAACTACCCGCTGCTCAAGCCCGTGCTGCTGTTCTTCCCCAAGGGCAACAAGCAGTTGGGCCTCAAGCAGCTACGCACCGTGGCCGACAATGCCTTTTATACGGGCGTAGAGGCGCGGGTGTTCCTGATGAAGCTGCTGCACAACGACGAGCACCAGACCGGCTCGGCACTGCCCATGGCCCAGGCCCTCGCCAAGAAATACCCTGACAATGGCTATTTTGAGCGCTTTTATGCCCTACTGTGCTTCGACCAGGCGCAGTTTGCCGAGTGCGAGCGCATGAGCCGCGACATTCTGGAGAAGATAAGCGCGGGGATGCCCGGCTACGAGGCGGCCAGCGGGCGCTACGCCAGCTACTTCATGGGCTATCTCATGCAGTTCAAGTACAAGGATGTGGCCAAAGCCAAGGACTACTACCAGCGCTGCATCGTGTTTGCCGAAAGCAACGGCGAAACGGAGGGTGGCTTTTACCTCTTCGCCAACGCCAGCCTGGCCAAGCTCGCCGACCAAACCAACGACAAACCGGGCGCCCGGCGCTACTACTCGGTAGTGGTAGACAAGGCCGACCACAAATCGTCGCAGTACAAGGAGGCCAAGGCCTGGCTAAAGAAAAACAAAGGTTAGCTTATGGCGCTCGGCTTAAATGACCTGCTGCTCACCCCTATTTACCTGGGCATTTTTTATGCCCTGGCATTCGCGGTGCGCGACAAGATTACCAATGTATATACCCGCCCCTATTTCATTCCGGCGCTAACCCTCAAGTTTGTGGGGGCCATCGCGCTGGGGCTTATCTATACTTATTATTACCCCGGAGGCGATACTATCAACTATTATAACCAGAGCACTATCATCTACCACACGTTTGGCGAGTCGTTTATCGACGGCATCAAGCTACTGATTACCAACGGCGACTACGACCCCAGCATTGCTAAGTATACCAGCCAGTTTTACTGGTTTGGGCGCGGCAATACCGAGTATTTTGTGGTGCGGGTAGCTGGTTTTTTCTCCATTCTGGATTTCAATACCTACACGGTTACGGGCCTGTTTTTCGCGCTAATCAGTTTTAGCGGCATCTGGGCCATGTACATGACGTTTGCCAAGATTCGGCCGGCCATTTACAAAGAGCTGGCGGTGGCCGTGTTCTTTATCCCGTCGGTATTTTTCTGGGGCTCCGGCCTGATGAAGGACTCGCTGTGCCTGGGCTCGCTGGGCTGGATATTCTACGCCTTTTACCGGGGCGCCATCGAAAAACGCGACATTCTGCGGTGCATTATCATCGGGCTTATTGCCTCGGTACCTATCATTTACACCAAGATTTACATTTTGCTGGCTTTCATGCCCCCGGCGCTACTGTGGGTGGTGAATGAGAACAACGCCCGCATTCGCAACCCCACAGTACGGCTGTTAGTTAAGCCACTTTTTTTCACCGTAGGAGGGGCACTGGCTTTCTTCGCGGCTACCCGGCTGATGGGAGGTGACAGCCTAGACCTCGATAAAATCGGGGAGCGCAGCAAAATCACGTCCGAGTACCTGTATAGAATCAGCGTTCAGCAGCAAGGGTCGGCTTACCATTTGGGCGAGCTCGACGGCTCGTTCAGCAGCATGGTCAAGCTCGCGCCGCAGGCTATTGTCGTTTCGCTGTTCAGGCCATTTCTCTGGGAGGCCCGCAACCCGGTTATGCTGTTATCAGCGCTGGAAGCGCTTTACTTTCTGGCATTTACAGTCCGTATTTTTTATAAGAACGGTTTCATCCGCACGCTCCGGCTCATCGCCAGCCAGCCGGTACTTACGCTCTGCTTCGTGTTTTCGCTGGTTTTCGCGTTTGCCGTGGGCACCTCCACGTCTAACTTCGGCACGTTGGTGCGCTACAAAATTCCGCTCATGCCCTTCTACCTGTGCGGGCTACTTATTACCCAAAATATGAGCGAACGCACGAAGGCCAAGCGCAGCGCTGCCAGCCAGCTGCGGCCCGCTTTGCGGTAGCAGTTCTTTTTCTTTCTTTACCGGGTGCCGTTGCGGCGGCGTGCGGCGCGGTACTCGCTCAAGGTGGGGTGCGACCACAGACGCGATTCGCCAGCCGGGGCGGGCTGCAAGCGCAAGGTGCCAGCTAGGGCATCGCGCACGGCCTGCGCCAGCAGCGGCAGCCCGGCCGCCAGCTGTAGCAGCGGATAGGTGGTAAAATTATCGTCCGGCGTAGGCTTGATGAGCGCCTGGTACAGGATGCCGCCCGTATCGATACCCGCATCGACCAAGTGTACGCTCACGCCGCAGTGTTCGGGGTCGTTGTTGGCCAAGGCCCAGTACCCGCCGTGCACACCCCGGTACAGCGGCGTGATGCCGGCGTGCGTATTCAAAAACGGGCAGCTGAGGCTGGTGAGCACCTTTTTAGCGATGATGCGCGTGCCATTTACTACCACCACGTCGGGCTGTAGCTCTTGCAGCAGCGCAATGCACTCGGGCGAATTGACCGACGGCACAGCGCTGAGGCGGTCGGCGGGCAGAGGCTTGGCTTGCAGCCCGTGCTGCGCCCGAATGGTAGCCTGCCGAGCTTGCGACTGCTTACCCAGCGGCCCGGCCACCAGCAGCTTAAACAGGATTTGGCCCGCCACCACCGGCCAGCCCAGCTTTTCGGCCCGGCGGCGCAGCAGCTGCCGCTGGCTTACGGGCGTTTCCACGATGATGCGGTGCACCCCAAACTCCTGGTCGAGGTAGTGAAACAGAATATCGGTAGACTCGCCGGGGCCGGCTAGGATAACGATTTTCTTGGGGGCAGGAGTAGCAGGTGTCATACTGGTTATGAAAGCAAATGCAGGGTGGGTGTAGAGACGCATCCTTGCGTCTTGTCGTTGTTGGGCTTACCTAACGTGAGACGCAAGAATGCGTCCCTACACCCGCCGTCTGTACTGCTATTAATAAAACAAGAATTAGGAGCAGCCCACCATTAGCGATTAGTCAACTGCGCTAGCTCATCAGCCAGCTCGGCCATTGTTTGGGTACGAAAACCGTGCTGCCGTTGCAGCGCCCGGAAGTGCGCGGCAATCTGGCGCAACACAGCCATGTTTTGCGGCAAATTCGCTCCAAAATTGTGTGGATGCCACCACAAATGAAACACCTCACCCTGCTGGGCGGCGTGCGTCATACCGCCCAAAATGCGGCGCAGGCGCAAGCCCTCCAGCGGAGCCAGCCGCCCCGACCACGGCCGTAAAAACCGGCTGGCCGGGATATTTACTGGCTGGTTTTTAGCTAGTTCGGCTGGCTTGTAGGTATTGGGGCCGGAGACGCTGACGTAGGCATCAAGTAGGCGGGCGGCGCGCTGCCAGGGCGTTTGGGCGGCTTCGCTCTGCTTTTGGTACATCCAGGCGGCCTCGTTGCCGCGGTAGCTCGTGATGCCTAATTCCTGGCAAATACTGAGGTACGCCGCATTGTATTGATTGCGCGGAAAAACCAGGCTACGAAGGATATAGCCCTGCTGCGAGGCCACGGCCACCGCCGCCGTGAGGTCGGCCCGAAAGTCTTCGGGCGTCTGGCCCGGCTCGAGGCAGTAGTAGTGCGAAAACGTGTGCGTAGCCACCTCCTGCCCCGGCACCTGGGCTATCTGCTTCACCAGCTCATGGCCGTAGTAATAAGGGTCGGCAGCTTCGTCGGGGCCGAGTTCAGGCAGAGCTACGTAGTTGGAGAGGTTACCGTCGGTGTAAGCCGGACGGCGCTCGGGCAGGCCCGCCAGCAGGTCGGCTTTGTTACCAAAAAACAGCAGCCCCACCGTGGCCCAGGTTACGTGCAGGCCAAACTCCTCAAACAAGGCCAGCATGGCCGGAATAGCCCGACGTGCGCCCAGCACGTTGGTGCCGTAGGTTTCCTTGGTTTGCAGGTCACGCACGCCCCACATTAGCTCAAAATCGAGCGAAATCACGAAGGTGCCGGGGGCAGCGGGTGGGCGGGTAGTCGTCATTTAAGCGGGCTCCGGGGCTTCAAACAAGGCGATAAAATTGGGCGTATTCGACTGCACCGAATACCGCTCGACGATGGTGCGGCGGGCGGCGGCCCCTAGCTGGGCCCGCAGCACTGGCTGCGCCAGTAGCTGCTGCAAAGCCGCGTACCACTGCGCGGGCGTGTCGCACACAAAGCCATTGTGGCCGTCGGCCACTACCTCGGTATTCATGCCTACCGGCGACACCAGCGCCGGAATACCTAAGGCCATGTATTGCAGGGCTTTAAAAGCGCATTTACCCCGCGCCCAGGGGTCATCCACGAGTGGCATCAGCCCGACGTGAAACGTGAGCAGGTCGGCAATTTCGGTATCCTTACGCCAGGGGCGGAAGCGGAAGCCGCGCAGGCCGGGGTCGGGCGGCGGCTGGTTGGCGATGACGCAAAACTCGAAGTCGTGGCCCTCAGCTTCGAGCTGGCGCAGCACGGGCCAAATCAGGTCAAGGTGGCGCAGGGTGGTGTGCGTGCCCGTCCAGCCGATGACGAGGCGGCCGGCCTGGCGCTGGTCGCGTACCTGGTTGTGCAGGCGGTCGGTGTCGAGGGTGGTAGGATTGATGAGCGCGGCAGGGTTGAACTGCCGGGCGTAGTCGCGCAGGTAGGCATTGCCGCAGCTGTTTTTCCAGGCCCAGCGGCACAGGCTGCTTATCTTTTGCTGGTACTTGAGGCGGCCGATAATACCCGCGTCGGCCGCCGGGTCCTTTAGCCAGATGGCATCATCGAAGTCGTAGATAATGCGCTTGCCCAGCACCTTGGCCATTGCCCATTCCAGCACGGGCGGCCCGATGGGCGCGGCCTCCCGGTGGATAAAAACCACGTCGTAGCGGGGCACAGTGGCTAGCAGCGCCAGCCGCCGCCCAAAACCCGCCAAGATGCCCAGCACCTTGGCGGCCGTCTGCCCTGGCTTGTAGATAATCTGCCAGGTGGCCTCGTTCAGGAAGGGCGCTACGTGGTACTGATGGCCGCGCGCGGGCAATAAATCCAGGTATTGCTCGAATCGAAATCGCTGGGAAGGCGCCCGCCCCGGCGGGTAGGGAACCACAAAAAGGATGCGCAAAACTAGCTGGGTAAGGTCGGCGATAGAGCCGCAAAGGTACGCCCGCCGCTACGCCCCTTCCCCACCCAGCACCTGCCGGTAGCAGGCGCCCAGGGCCTCGTAGGTGTTGGCGGGCGCGAATTTCTGGCGCACGTAGGCGCGGCTGGCGGCGGCGAACTGCTGGCGCAGCCCGGCGCTGGTGGCCAGTCGCACGATGGCCGCACTCAGGGCTGGCACGTCGCGGTTGGGCACCAGCAGGCCCGAGCGCTCGTGCTCGAACAGCTCGGCCGGGCCGCCGCAATCGGTGGCAATCAGGGGCGTGCCGTAAAACAACGCGTCGAGGCAGGTGAGCGAAAAGGATTCTGATTCTGAGGCGTTCAGCACGATATCGGCCTCTTTCATGCGCGCTTCTACGTCGGTCACGAAACTGCCGAAGCTGACGATGGCCTCCAACCCAGCCGCCCGGCTGGCATCTTCCAGCTGCCGCCGAAAAGCGCGGTTTTTGTCCAGGCCCATGTCGCCGCCCACAAAATGCAGCCGTAGCTGCGGGCATTGCGCATAGGCGGCCTGAAAGGCTTGCAAGGCCAAATCCTGCCCTTTGCCCTGCATATAGTTGCTCAGGTACAGCAGGTGCACGGTGCCGTCGGGGCGCGGCGGGTGGGTGGGCACGGGGTAGCGCTCGGCACCCGGCAGCGGGTCGTACACAACCCGGATGTGGCGGGCGGGCCCAAAATAGCGGCGCACAGCATCTGACACGCAGATTAGCTGGTCGGCCCCGCGCTCGGCCAACCAGCGCCAGGTGCGGGCGAGCGGCTGCGGAAAATTTTGCGGCATAAACCGCACGTGCGTGAGCAGCCGCAGCTTGCCCAGACTCAGCAGTTTGGCTACGTAACCAGTGAGGTTATAAAAATCATTCTGGTGCACTATGTCGGCCCGCGTGCGGCGAGCCAGTTGGTGCAGCCGCCAGCCATTGAGTAGCAGCATGGGCAGGTAGCGCAGCAGGTCGCCCTTACGGCGGCTGATTTCGACGAAGGGCAGCTCGTGCACTACGTAGCCCGCCGCCTCGAGCACCGGCCGGCCGGTGCTGCCCGTGGGCAGCACATATTCGAACTGCATGGCTTGCTGGTCGCGCAGGGCATTCGTAGCGTGGCAAATGGCGTTGAGGCTACCGGTTACGGCCTGCGCGTTTTCAACCACCAGCACCCGCAATGGCCGGGCTAAAGACGTGGGTACTGACACTGTTGCTTCGTTTAGGAGTGGGGCAAGCGGCTGTCTAGCGCCGGCGATTAGTGGCTGCCCGGCTTGCGCAGGCCGCGCAGCCGGTTCACTACGCGCAGCGGCACCAGCGGGTAGCTGTCGTACCACTCCCAGCCCTTTATCTTGAGCATATCAACCAGCAGGCGGGGCTTCCACTCAAAATCGATGGGCCGGCCGGTGCCGGGCACGGGCGACAGGCGCAGGTATTTATAATACAAAAAGCGTAATCGGTTGCTACAGTGCGCGTGCCAGGGCTTGGCGGTGTGGGTGTAGTGAATGACTACTTTATCGCGCAGAAAATCGGCAATCGCCTGCTTTCGGATGCGGTGCGGAACGTAAATACTCATCACGTTGAACCGGGGGCTCAGCGGCAGCCAGTTGCCGACGAGCGTCGCGTTCAGCGCGTCCTGGTCGGCGTAGGGAATGCGCTGGTGGTTGGCTTGCAGAAAGGCAATGGCTCGCTCACTGATTTGCTGCTGGTTCCAGCGCACCCGGTCGATGAGTAGCACGCCCGCGTTGAAGTAGAGGTCGCCTTCTTTATGCCCCAAATCCGGCCGAAACTGCATACTGGGCTCGGGCACGGCCGCCAGCGGCAAGCCCTGCGTGTCGGTGTCGTACAATTCGCGTAGCTTGCCGATAACTACTACATCCACGTCGATGTACAAAAACTTGGTTACTTCGGGCGGCAGCAGGCTGGCAAACAGCAGCCGGTAAAACGTGGCCCGGCTAAACCCGTGGTTCGTGAAATCGGCGGCGAAATTCTGCGGAGAGTAAAAGACCAGCTCGCTGCCTTTGGCCTGCACGTAGCTTTTTAGCCCCGCTTCGTCGGCCGCTGGCAGCCCCGACGTAATAACGTGGAACGTGAACGAGCTGCCCGCATTGTTTTCGAATACCGAAGTCAGAAACACATAAAACGGCG
>Ga0265780_10006198_pt1 | contig 14898 bp, 10 predicted proteins | sample P1T30metagenome_FD_192432 | JGI IMG/M metagenome (GOLD analysis project Ga0265780, IMG submission 192432) | Plant litter microbial communities from East Loma Ridge, Irvine, California - P1 T30 | ecosystem: Environmental > Terrestrial > Plant litter > Unclassified | place: USA: California... | reverse complement strand
CTTCTGCTCGCACGCGATCCTGCAGGATGCCCCCTTCATGGTCGAAGACGCGTCCACCGACGAGCGCTTCCGCGAGAATCCGCTGGTGCTGGCCGAGCCGCACATCCGCTTCTATGCCGGGGTGCCGCTGCGCGACCGCGCCGGCATGCCGATGGGGACCCTGTGCGTGATCGACCGCGAACCGCGCCGCCTGCGCACCGCCGAACTGCAGGCGCTGTGCGACCTGGCCGACATCGCCTCGTCCGAAATCCAGGGAAAATCCAGCTAGCCTAAGCGCACTGTATGACGCGGCTGTGACATTGCGTGAGCCTTGCGTCTGTTCCGACGCGGTATTCTGTGGGATTCACATGCTTCCGGAGACCTTCATGCGCCTTGCCGCCGCCTTGCTGTCTTGCGCCATCCTCGGCGTAGTCAATCCCGTTCACGCGCAGGACAGCCAGGCTCCCACGGCGGCGTCCACCCAGGACGTCGCCGGCGCCACGCAAGCCGCCGAACGCTGGCTGGCGCTGCTGGATGCCGACAAGGTCGAGAAAAGCTGGAGCGCCGCTGCGGCCTCGGTGCGCAGCGTGGCGCAGCAGAAGCCTTTCGTGGACATGATGCGCGGCGTGCGTGCGCCTTTCGGCGCGGCTGGCAGCAGGACCCTGGTGGGCGCCCAATACACGCGCAGCCTGCCCGGCGCGCCGAGCGGCGAGTACGTCGTGATCCAGTACCGCACGGCCTTCGCCAACAAGGAAGGCGTCGAGACGGTGACGCCGGTGCGCGAGGCGGACGGCGTCTGGCGCGTCTCGGGTTATTACCTCAAATAGCCGCTAGATCCCGGCGCCATCCTTGCTGTGAAGCCGCCACAGCTGCGTCGGCAGCGCAGGTGGCGCATCCGGCTGGAAGAAGGCCGAATCCTGGATGTGCGAGGTGGTCACGTAGATGGCGCCGTCCGGGCATTGCGTAAAGGTGTCCGGCCAGCGCAGGCGCGCGTCCTGCACAAGGATACGCGGTTCTCCAGCAGGGCCCTGGTCGAGGTCGCGCACCTTCACCGCGTCGTCTTCGACAGCGCTGAGCAGCATCTTGTTGGTCCCCTGCGGGATCAACAGGCCGTCCGAGACGCCGTTGATGCCGTATTCCTGGACGTCGCCGCCGACGTCTTCGCCCTCCAGTCCTTTACCGGTCAGCACAGCGGTCTCGATGCGGTACAGCGTGTCGCCCTTGATCGCCTGCCAGTACAGCCACTTGCCATCGTCGGACAAGGCGATGCCGTCGGCTGAGAACTCGACGCCGCGCCCGTCCGGACGGCGCAGCTCCTCCCCGTCGGCTTTCACGGTAAGGCCCTTCTTCATCTGGGTCGAGGGATGGCCGTCCAGCAGGCGCGCCACCTTGCCGCTGCCGAGGTCCACCACCAGGATCGCGCCGACCACGCCGGAGTCGGTGATGAAGGCGTGTTTGCCGTCTTTTGAAAAGCGCACGTCGTTCAGGTAAGAGCCTTGCGGCGCGGCGTCTTCGTCGAAAGCGATGCTGCGGGTGACGCGGTCGCCGGCCAGGTCGATCTGCACCAGCTTGGCCCCGCCGGAGACCAGGTGGGCCTGGGCCGGCGCGGCCGGGTCCAGCACCCACAGGCTGCCGCGGCCATCGGCCACGATGCTCTGCACGCAGACCCAGCCCTTGGCCGGGTCCAGTTCGTCCTTGCGCGCGTTGCGCCAGCCGTTCCAGTCGGCGTCGGGGTAGGGGCGCAGGCTGCCATCCTTTAGCAGTTCGGCCACCGACACGGCCGTGTCCTCGGTCCAGCGCGGGAAGTTCACGAAGATGCGATTGTCCTCGGAGACCGAGACGCCGGTCACCTGGTGTTCGAAAGCGGCCACCTGTTCGATGGTCCATTGGGCTGCGTTGCTCATGCTGCTCCTCTCATGGCTTGGGATCCTGTGCGGCGTGGCGCGCGTGCGGATTTTTTGGCGGCGGGGCTGGCTGCTGCCTTGTCCTTCGCTGCGGTGGCCTTCGGTTTGGCCTTGCGGCCCTTGGCGGCTTGCGCGGCCTGCTCCTGTTCGTGGCGCAGGCGCTGCTGCAGCATGGCCAGCACCGCCGCCTCTTCCGGCTGCAGCGAATGCAGGTCCTCGCTCAGCTCCTTCTCGGTACGCTCGCGCAGCACTTCGAGCACCGCGCCGTCCAGGTAGGCATCCAGCACCACCGGGTGCACATAGCACTTGCGGCATACCGAGGGCGTGTTGCCGAGCTTCTCGGCCACCGATTCGATGGCGCGCACGATGTTTTTCTTGGCCTGGGCTTCGGAATCGAACTTCTCGAATTCCTGCAAGGCCAGCGCGGCCAGCACGGTGCCGGACCAGGTGCGGAAATCCTTGGCCGTGTAGTCCTCGCCGGTGATCGCGCGCAGGTAGTCGTTGACGTCGCTGGAGTCGATGCTGTGGGTCGCGCCATCGTCGTCGACATACTGGAACAGTTCCTGCCCCGGCAGGTCGCGCGAGCGCCGGATGATGCGCGCCAGGCGCCGGTCCTGCACCTTGACCTTGTGGTACACGCCGCTTTTTCCCCGGAAGCTGAACTCGACCTCGCTGCCGTCCACCTTGGCGTGACGGTTGCGCAGCGTGGTCAGGCCGAATGATTTGTTGGTGCGCGCGTATTCCTCGTTCCCGACCCGCATCATGGTCGCTTCCAGCAGATAGACGATAGTGGCCAGCATCTTCTCGCGCGGCATGCCGGGCAAACCCAGCGCCCGGTCGACTTCGCGACGGATGGCGGGCAGCGCGTTGCCGAAGCTGAGCATACGCTCGTATTTCACCTCGTCGCGCGCAGTGCGCCACTTGGGGTGGTAGCGGTATTGCTTGCGCCCGCGCGCGTCGCGGCCGGTGGCCTGCAGGTGGCCGTTGGCTTGCGGGCAGATCCAGACCTCGGTCCAGGCGGGCGGGATCACCAGCGACTTGATGCGGCCCAGCGTGGCCTCGTCGTCGACTAGGTCGCCGCCGGCGTCCAGGTAGCGGAAACCGTCTCCCTTTTTTTCGCGGCGGATGCCGGGGCGGTCGTCGTGGACGTAGCGCAGGCCGGCCGCCTTGGCGGCGGCGGGCGGGTCGCTGAGCGGATTGTCGGCGCTGGCGTGTTCTTCGCTGTGCATGGTGGCTTCCTCGTACTGGATCGAGCCGATGCTACGCCGAACGGGGGAGGTGCACCGTTCGCTTGCGCACGGTGTGTGGAGCTGCTGTCGGGTCGGGTGTTTGTAGGGGGGTCGGCGAAGCCGACCACCCTACGGTTTACGTCAAATCGACAGTCGGTGAACAAGCTCAATGCTTGCCCGGAGAACGGTACCGTGCCTCGACCAGATCGATCTCCTGCACCAGCCGGCGCGCGGTCTCGTCGGACAGCTGATTGTGGCGCGCCAACTGCTGCAGCACGCGGCGCTCGGCTGTGAGTGCGGCCAAGCGGTAGAAGCGCTCGGCCTCCTCGGCCACCCGCACCCGCGCCGGATGGGTGCCGTCGCCGGCCCCGCCACCTAATCTGTGCTGGTACAGGCCGCGCACCTGCTCGGCCGCGCTGGCGTGGATGTCGGCGTCCTTTTCGTCGTAGGGATCGGGCTTGCCGGCGGTGTCGATCGCGCCCAGTGCGGCCAGCGCGGCGGCCTGGCGCGCGCGGTCTTCCTCGATCTCGGATGCCGTCTCGGGCGGCAGTTCCAGCCCGCGCAGCACGCGCGGCAGGCCGGCGCTGGCCACCACCAGCGACACCACGATCACGGCGCTGGCCAGGAACACGGCCAGGTCGCGGCCCGGGAAGGGTTCGCCGCCGGGCATGGCCAGCGGCAGGGTCAGGATGCCGGCCAGGGTGATGGCGCCGCGCACCCCGGCCAGCGAGGTGGCCAGGATCAGGCGTTTTCTGGGCATGATGCCGGGCCGGCCGGCGCGGCGCGCGGCCAGCATCGATAGCTGCAGCGACACCCACACCCACACAAGCCGCAGCAGGATCAGGCCGAAGCTGATCGCCAGCGCGTTCCTGGCCAGCCACCAGAGGTCGCGTGGCACCGGCAGATCCGGTCCGCGCAGCGCGGCGCGCACGATGTCGGGCAGCTGCTCGCCGAGCAGCACGAACATCACGCCATTGAGCGCAAACTGCACCGTGTCCCACACCACGTTGCGCCGCACCCGGGTGGTGGCCAGCGCGCGTCCGCCGAGTTCCACGTAGCTCATGGTGACGCCGGCGGCGACCGCCGCCAGGATGCCGGAGGCCTCGATGTGCTCGGCCGCCAGGTAGGCGCCGAAGGGCAGCAGCAGGTTGAGCAGGATCGAGGCGCCCGGCTCCTCGCCGAAGCGCGCGGCCAGCAGGCGCTGGGCGCCGCCCATCAGGAGCGTGATCAGGACGCCGGTGGCGATGCCGGCCAGGGCCACCCACAGGAAGGTAAGGGCGGCGTCGGACAGCGAAAAGGCGCCGGTGAGGGCCGCGGCCACCGCGAAGCGGAAGCACACCAGGCCGCTGGCGTCGTTCAGCAGCGACTCGCCTTCCAGGATGTGCATCAGGCGCGGCGGAATCGGTACCCGCGCCGCGATCGAGCCCACCGCCACCGGGTCGGTCGGGGCCAGAATGGCCGCCAGCGCGAACGATACCGCCAGCGGCAGTTCCGGGATCAGCCAGTGGATCAGGAAGCCGGCGCCGACCACCGTGAACAGCACCAGGCCCAGGGCCAGTTCGAGGATCACGCCCTTGTCACGGAACAGCCCGACCTTCGGGATGCGCCAGCCGTCCAGGAACAGCAGCGGCGGCAGGAACAGGATGAAGAACAGGTGTGGATCGAGCCGCACCGGATGCCAGCCGAAGCTGGCGATCGCCACGCCAAGGCCGATCTGCACCAGCGGCAGCGGCAGGGCGATCGGCAGCACGCGCACCAGGTAGCCGCTCGCGACCACCGCCAGCAGCATCGCCAGCACCACCCCGACTTCACCCATGCGCGCCCTCCGTGGCTGTTCTTGCGAAAAGCCCGATCATAAGGGAAGGCGTGTTAGCGGGGCGCGCCGTGCGGCTGCGGGCTTGCCGCCTGGGCCAGCAGCTCGCCCAGGCGCACCGTATTCACCGGCTTGACCATGTAGTGATCGAACCCGGCCTCGCGCGCGGCGTCGCGGTCTTGCTGGCGCCCGTAGCCGGTGGCCGCCACCAGCAGCGCGCCGGCGGTCTGCGGCAGCCCGCGCAGGCGGCGCGCCAGCTCGTTGCCGTCGATGTCGGGCAGGCCGATGTCGAGCAGGCAGACCTGGGGCGCGAAGACTTGCGCCAGCGCCAGTGCGTCCAGGCCGTTGTAGGCGATCTCGACCCGGTGGCCGGCGGCCGCCAGGTACAGGTTCAGGGTGTGGGCGGCGTCCAGGTTGTCGTCCACCACCAGCACCCGCAGCGGCGCCGTCACCGCCGCCGCCTGGCGCACCGCGGCGTCGATCGGCGACTCCAGCAGCTGGGTGAAGCGCGGCAGGCGCACCGTGAAGGTACTGCCCCGGCCGGGGCCCGGGCTGGCCGCGCTGACGCTGCCGCCGTGCAGCTCGACCAGGCTGCGCGCCAGCGCCAGGCCCAGGCCCAGCCCGCCCTGGGCGCGGTCCGAGGTGCGCTCGGCCTGGGTGAACAGCTCGAACACCCGCTCCACCAGGTCGGGCGCCATGCCGATGCCGTCGTCGGTCACGGTCAGTACGTGGTCTGCGCCGCTGTCGTCCGCGACTTCCAGGCGCAGCCGGATGTGGCCGCCCTCGGGCGTGTACTTGGTGGCGTTGCCGAGCAGGTTGGCCACCACCTGCACCAGGCGCTTGTGGTCGCCCTTGACGCTGGCCGGACCGTCGGGCAGCTCCAATACCAGCTGGTGGCGGCGCGCCGTGATCAATGGGCGCACCTGTTCTGCGGCATCCTCGACCACGTGACGCAGGTCGAGCACCTGGGTCGACAGCGCCACCAGCCCGCGCGTCACGCGCGAGACGTCCAGCAGATCGTCGACCAGGCCGGTCATGTGCTCGACCTGGCGCGCGATGATGGCGCAGGTCTGGGTGATTTGCGCGTTATCCGAATGCAGCAGTTTCAGCAGATGGGCGCCGGTGCTGATCGGCGCCAGCGGATTGCGCAGCTCGTGGGCCAGCATCGCCAGGAATTCGTCCTTGCGCTGGTCGGCCGCGCGCAGCTCGCGCTCGGCCTGGCTGCGCGCCGCCTCCTTGGCCTGCAGCGCGGCCGCCATCTCGTCCAGGGCCGCGGCCAGGCCCCCGATCTCTTCGCGGCCATAGGCGATGCCGGAGCGCGCTTGCAGATCGCCGGCGGCGATGCGGCGCGCGGTGTCCATCAGTTTGCGCACCCGCTGCACGATCAGGACGTCGCCCGCCAGCCAGGCCGCCAGCAGCGCCGCCAGCGTGGTCAGGCCGAGGCCGACCAGCGACGTCGTGAGGGCGTCGCGCGCGGCCGCCGTGATGGTCTGCATCGGCACCCCGATCGTCACCGTGTAATCCGACAGCATCGGATTGCCCACGCGCGCAAAGGCGTGCAGGCGCTCGACGCCATCCTCGCCGGTGAGCCGCACCGGGCGATGCGCGGGGTCGCGCATGGCGGCCACCAGCGCCGGGGCGAGCGGGCGGCCGAACCAGCGTTCCGGGTCGGGCCGGCGCGACAATACCCGGCCGCCGGCGTCGCTGGTAACCAGCACCGAGCCCTGCGGCAGATTGATGTCGTTGACGTAGGTGTCGAGTCCCGCCAGGTCCATCGCCGAGAACACCACGGCGACCACCTTGCCTTCGCGGTCGGTGACGGGGTAGGTGAGGTTGATGGTGTGCTTGCGGATCACGCGCCCGAACACGTAGTCGCCGGCGATGAAGCGGCGCTCGGCGATTGCGCGGCGGAAGTGGCGGCGGTCGCCCAGGTTCACCGGATGCAGCATCGGCACCGCGCTGCAGGTGACTTCGCCATCCAGGCGGATCAGGCCGAAGTTGACGTAGCCTTCGTTGCGGTCGAGGACGTCGGCCATCAGCGCATTGCAGCGGGCGCTGGGCCCCATCAGGTCGGGCACGCTCACCAGGTCGACCAGGATCTGGCGCGCGCGCTGGACCGACTGCGCCTCGTTGGCGGCGGCCAGGCCGGTCAGGCGCTGCAGGTTTTCTTCGGAAGCGCGGATCGCGGCCTCGCGCTCGCGCACGCCGCCCAGCACCGTCATCACGGCGACCGGGGTGATCGCCAGCGCGACCAGCAGCATCAGGCGGCTACGCAGGCCATTCAGGCGCAGGCGCGAAAGCAATGGGTTCATCGGTTCTCGGATCGGTCAAATGTTTCCACATTGTACTAAATGCGCCCCCATCCCGGTAGCTGGCTGTATTGATGGCCTGCGCCGGAATACTTGACACCTGAAGTATTCGCCCCTGTAATATAGGGTACTACCTGGAGGGGACCGGCAATGAACATCGTGTGCGTGGGCGGCGGCCCGGCGGGCCTGTACTTCGCACTGCTGGCAAAGAAGCGCCACCCGGACCATGCCGTCACCGTCGTCGAGCGCAATCGGCCGGATGACACCTTCGGCTGGGGCGTGGTGTTCTCGGACCAGACCCTGGGCCACCTGGCCACGGCCGACGAGGACAGCGCGCGCGCCATCCTGCAATCGTTCAACCATTGGGACGACATCGACGTCCACTTCAAGGGCCGCAGCGTGCGCTCCGGCGGCCATGGCTTTTGCGGCATCGGCCGCAAACGGCTGCTGAACGTGCTGCAGGAACGCTGCCTGCAACTGGGCGTGCGGCTGGAATTCGCGTTTGAAGCGGGCAGTGAGGCCGAACTGGTGCGCCGTTTCGATGCCGACCTGGTGGTCGCCTGCGACGGCGTCAACAGCGCGATCCGGAATCGCCACCCGGAGGTGTTCCAGCCGGAGGTCGAGCGCCGCCACTGCCGCTTCGTCTGGCTCGGCACCCGCAAGCTGTTCGACGCCTTTACCTTCGCCTTCGAAGAAACCGAGCATGGCTGGTTCCAGGCGCACGCCTACCGCTACGATGGCGAGACCTCGACCTTCATCGTCGAGACCACGGAGGAGACCTGGCAGGCATCCGGCCTGGAGGTGATGGACACGGCGCAGGCGCTGGCTTTCTGCGAGCGCCTGTTCGCGCGCTACCTGGACGGCCAGCCCTTGCTGGCGAATGCGGCCCACTTGAACGGCGCGAGCATGTGGATCCGCTTCCCGCGCATCGCCTGCCGCCAGTGGGTGCATTGGGAGGACGTCGACGGGCGCCGGGTGCCGGTGGTCTTGACCGGCGACGCCGCCCACACCGCCCACTTCTCGATCGGGTCCGGCACAAAACTGGCGCTGGAAGACGCGATCGAACTGGCGCGCTGCCTGGACGATCCCGGCCAGCCGCTGGAAGGGCAGCTGGCCGCCTACGAGGCGGCGCGCCGGGTCGAGGTGCTCAAGCTGCAAAGCGCGGCGCGCAATTCGATGGAGTGGTTCGAGAACGTAGGCAGGTACGGCGCCATGGAGGCCGAGCAGTTCGCCTATTCGCTGCTGACGCGCAGCCAGCGCCTGTCGCACGAAAACCTGCGCCTGCGCGACCCGGACTATATCGCCGGCTACGAACGCTGGTTCGCGCAGCGCGCCGCGGCGCAGGCCGGGGTGGAGCCGCCGCCCGGTCCGACCCCGCCGATGTTTACCCCTTATCAGGTGCGCGGCGTGCTGTTGAAGAACCGCGTGATCGTTTCGCCGATGGCCCAGTATTCGGCGGTCGACGGCGCGGTGGGTGACTTCCACCTTGCCCACCTGGGTGCGCGCGCTCTTGGCGGCGCGGCGCTGGTGATGGCCGAGATGACTTGTGTGTCGGCCGACGCCCGCATCACCCCCGGTTGCCCCGGCCTGTACACGCCGGAACACGCGGCGGCGTGGCGGCGCATCGCCGACTTCGTGCATGCGAATAGCGATGCGAAGATCGGCGTGCAGATCGGCCATGCCGGCGCCAAGGGTTCGACCCGGCCGATGTGGGACGGGATCGACCAGCCGCTGCTCGAGGGGAACTGGCCGCTGGTCTCGAGCTCGGCGCAGCAATACCTGCCCGGGGTGTCGCAGGTGGCGCGCGAAGCCACCCCCGACGATATGGAACGCATCAAAGCCGACTTCGTGCGCACCACGCAGGCCGCCGCGCAGGCCGGCTTCGACTGGCTGGAACTGCACTGCGCCCACGGCTACCTGCTGTCCAGCTTTATCTCGCCGCTGACCAACCGGCGCAGCGACGACTATGGCGGCAGCCTGGAAAATCGCTGCCGCTATCCGCTCGAGGTGTTCGCCGCGGTGCGCGCGGCGTGGCCGCAGCACTTGCCGATCAGCGTACGCCTTTCGAGCCACGACTGGGTCGAAGGCGGCATCACGCCATCGGATGCGGTGCAGATCGCGCGCCTGTTCAAGGCTGCGGGTGCCGACATGATCGACTGTTCGTCGGGCCAGGTGAGTAAACAAGAACAGCCGCTGTACGGCCGCATGTTCCAGACGCCCTTCGCCGACCGCATCCGCAACGAAGCCGGCATCCCGACCATCGCGGTCGGCTCCATTTACGAGGCCGACCACGTCAACGGCATCGTCGCCGCCGGCCGCGCCGACCTGTGCGCGGTGGCGCGGCCGCACCTGGCCAATCCGGCCTGGACCCTGCTGGAAGCGGCGCGCATCGGCTACACCGGCGCGGCCTGGCCGTGCCAGTACCGCGCCGGCAAGAGCCAGCTGGAGCGCAACCTCGAACGCGAACGCCAGCAGGTGGCGGCGAATACCGGCCTGTCGCCGCAACAGCTGGCCGCGCGCCTGCTGGAAGGCTGACCTTTTCACTCTTCAGGAGCACACGCATGCACTACCTTCCGGGCGACGCGCACCGGCTGCCGGGCAGCCGCGCCAGCCTTGCCGGCTACCAGCCGCAGCACTTCCAGTACACGGTGCAGGACCGGGTGGCGACCATCCTGCTCGACCGCCCCGAGCGCAAGAACCCGCTCACCTTCGAGTCCTACGCCGAGCTGCGCGAGCTGTTCCGCGCCCTGGCCCATGCGGACGACGTCAAGGCGGTGGTGATTGCCGGCGCCGGCGGCAACTTCTGCTCGGGCGGCGACGTGCACGAGATCATCGGGCCGCTCACGCGCCTCGACATGCCCGGCCTGCTGGCATTCACCCGCATGACGGGCGACCTGGTCAAGGCCATGCGCGCCTGTCCGCAGCCGATCGTGGCGAGCGTCGACGGCGTGTGCGCCGGCGCCGGCGCGATGCTGGCGCTGGCCTCCGACATCCGCTACGGCACCGCGCGCAGCAAGACCGCTTTCCTGTTCACCCGGGTCGGCCTGGCCGGCTGCGACATGGGCGCCTGCGCGCTGCTGCCGCGCGTGATCGGCCAGGGCAGGGCGGCCGAGCTGCTGTACACCGGCCGCGCGCTGAAAGGGGAAGAGGCCGAGCGCTGGGGCTTCTTCAACCGCCTGTGCGAACCCGATGCGGTGCTGGCCGAAGCCCAGGCCTTTGCCGCGACCCTGGCGCACGGCCCCACCTTCGCCCACGGCATGACCAAGAAGATGCTGCAGCAGGAGTGGAACATGGGTGTGGACGAAGCGATCGAGGCCGAGGCCCAGGCCCAGGCGATCTGCATGGCCACCAACGATTTCCACCGCGCCTACCACGCCTTCGTGGCGAAGAAGACGCCGCAGTTCGAGGGGGATTGAGATGCCGGATCGCGATTACCTCGACTGGCCCTTCTTCGAGCCCCATCACCGCGTACTGGCGCGGGAGCTGGATGCCTGGGCTGGCGCGCACCTGAAGCACGCACACGGCCCGGACGTCGACGCCGCCTGCCGCGCGCTGGTCACGGAGCTCGGACGCGGCGGCTGGCTGCGCCACGCCGTCGGCGGAACCAAGCGCGCCATCGACACCCGCGCCATTTGCCTGATCCGCGAAACATTGGCGCGCCACGCCGGCCTGGCCGATTTCGCCTTCGCCATGCAGGGCCTGGGCAGCGGCGCGATCTCGCTGTTCGGCAGCGCGCAGCAACAGGAAGACTACCTGCCGCGCGTGGCCGACGGCAGCGCGATCGCCGCATTTGCGCTGTCGGAACCGCAGGCCGGCTCGGACGTCGCCGCCATGGGGTGCGCAGCGCGGCGCGACGGCGACGACTACGTGCTGGACGGCGAAAAGACCTGGATCTCGAACGGCGGCATCGCCGACTTCTACGTGATGTTCGCCCGCACCGGCGACGGCGGAGGGGAGGGTGGACGCGGGTCGAAAGGCATCTCCGCCTTCATCGTCGATGCCGGCACGCCCGGCTTCACGGTTGCCGAACGCATCGAGGTGATCGCCCCGCATCCGCTGGCGCGCCTGCGCTTCGAAGGTTGCCGGGTGCCGGCCGCGCAGCGCATCGGCGAGGAAGGCCAGGGCTTCAAGGTGGCGATGGCGACACTCGACGTGTTCCGCACTTCGGTGGCGGCCGCCAGTCTCGGCTTCGCGCGGCGCGCGCTGGATGAAGCCTTGCAACGGGCGAGAGAGCGGGCGATGTTCGGCAAGACCCTGGCCGACTTCCAGCTGACCCAGGCCAAGCTGGCGCAGATGGCGACCGGCATCGACGCCGGCGCGCTGCTGACCTACCGCGCGGCCTGGCTGCGCGACGGCGGCAAGCACGTCACGAAAGAAGCGGCGATGGCCAAGCTGAGCGCCACCGAGACCGCCCAGCAGGTGATCGACGCGGCGGTGCAGCTGTTCGGCGGCCAGGGCGTAGTCAGCGGCGAGACCGTCGAGATCCTGTACCGTGAGATCCGCGCCCTGCGCATTTATGAAGGGGCGAGCGAAGTGCAGCTCCTGATCATCGCGCGCGAACTGCTGGCGGGGGAGGGCAGCCGATGATGGAGATCCTGCAGCCGCCGGGCTGGCCGCGCCCGAAAGGCTATGCGAACGGCGTCGCCGCCACGGGCCGGCAAATCTACGTGAGCGGCATGATCGGCTGGGATGCGCAAGGCCGCTTCCAGACCGACGACTTCACCGGCCAGGCGCGCCAGGCGCTCGAGAACGTGGTCGCCGTGCTGCGCGAAGCGGGCGCCGGGCCGCAGCACATCGTGCGCATGACCTGGTACGTGGTGGACCGGCGCGAATACCTGGAAGCCGGCAGCGCCCTTGGCGCCGCCTACCGCGAGGTCATCGGCCGCTACTATCCGAGCATGAGCGCGGTGCAGGTGGCGGCCTTGATGGAAGAACGGGCGCGGGTCGAGATCGAAGTCACGGCGGTGTTGCCAGTTTAGTCTAAATACCAACATTCTTCACGCTATACAACTATAATTTAACAATCGGCAACAGTGTGCAGCAGAACTGTTACTATGCGTTTCTTTGAGTATATTGACGAATTAACTCGTTCAACGCATCGCAAAGAGACCCTCCATGCTGGATTTCGACGATATCGCCGCCTGGCGCCTGCGCATCTTCACGTCCCTGATGTCGATCGTGCTCGTGTTCGCCTTCTGCACGGCAGTGCCGAGCGCGGCCGCCGCAATCTACCAGGGCCGTCCGGAAGTGGCGATCATGGATGCGCTGGTGCTGGCCTGGATCCTCGCGATCTGGCGTTTCAAGACGCTGCCCTACACCGTCCGGGTCCTGAACTTCCTGGCGATGCTGTTCATGGTCGCCTCGGGTTCGCTGATCACGGTCGGCGCGATCGGGTTGTGCTACCTGATGGCGCCGCCGATCCTGGCGGTGATCCTGCTCGGCATGCGGCCCGCCTTCATCGCACTGGGCCTGAGCGCCGCCTGCATGATGGTGCTGGGGCTGGCCGGCTACAGCAAGCTCACGGTGGGCAGCATTCCCGGCAACTCCTTCCTGGGCGTCCTGATCTTCGCGCTGAACTTTTCCTGCGTCGGCGGCTTTATCACCCTGTCCTGCGGGCGCCTGCTGAAAGGCCTGTCACGCTCGCTGGACGACGTGCGCGGCTTCGCCGAATCGCTGGAAGAACGCCAGACCTCGCTGCACACCGCGAATACCGATCTGCGCCTGAATTCGGCCGCGCTGGCGGCGCTCAAGGATATGGTCCTGATCATCAAGGTCGGCGCCGATCCCGCGCATCCGGACACTTCCCGCGCCATCACCTTCGCCAACGCCGCCTTCGAGCAGCGCAGCGGCTACAGCGAAGCCGAGATCATCGAACGCGGCGCGCGCGGCCTGTTCGGCAAGGATACCGACAGCGCCACCATCGCCGGCATCGTCGCCGCCATGGCGCGCTGCGAGCCGTCCACCGCGCAACTGGTCTTGTACACCAAAGCCGGTACGCCGCGCTGGGTCGAGGCGGAAGTCGTACCCTTCGCCGGCGAAGGCGAGTCGGTCACGCACTGGGTGGTGGTGGGGCACGACATCACCGAGCAGCGCCAGGCGGCCGAGGCGATCCACCGGCTGGCCTATTACGATGTGCTGACCGGCCTGCCGAACCGGCGCCTGCTGATGGAGCGGCTCGATGCGATGCTGGCCAGGGCGCGCTCGAATCGCGGCGTCGGCTGCGTGCTGTATATCGACCTCGATAACTTCAAGTCCGTCAACGATGCGCGCGGCCACGCCACCGGCGACCTGGTGCTGGTGCGCGTGGCCGAGCGCCTGCGCGCCGCGGTGCGCGAATGCGATACGGTGGCGCGCCTGGGGGGCGACGAATTCGTGGTCCTGCTGGAAGACCTCGGCCGCGACGGCGCCTGCGCGACCACGGCGGCGCGTCTGCTGGCGGAAGGGGTGCGCCTGGCGCTGGCGCAGCCGGTCGAGATCGACGGCCAGGTGTACCGCTCCTCGGGCAGCATCGGCATGGCGCTGCCGGCCACGCCCGGCCACAACGCGCACGACCTGCTGCGCGAAGCCGACACCGCGATGTACCACGCCAAGGCCGCCGGCCGCAACGGGATCGAACTGTTCGCGTCGGCCATGCTGGCCGCCGCCGAAGACGCGCTGACCCTGGAGCGCGACCTGGCCGGCGCCGCCGACAAGGGCGAGCTGGCGCTGCACCTGCAGCTGCAGGTCGACAGCCACGAGCGCCCGGTCGGCGCCGAAGTGCTGCTGCGCTGGCGCCGCGGTGGCGTGACGCCGGTCGGGCCCGACGTCTTCATCCCCGTGGCCGAGAACACCGGCCTGATCGTGCCGATCGGCGCCTGGGTGCTGCGCGAAGCCTGCCGCGCCTGGCACGTGCTGGCGCGCGCCGGCCACGCGCTGCCGCTGTCGGTGAACGTCAGCCCGCGCCAGTTCCGCACCCCCGGTTTCGTCGACAGCGTGCGCGCCATCCTGCACGAGACCGGCGTCTCGCCGCACGACATCATCCTGGAAGTGACCGAAGGCTTGCTGGTGGACGACCTCGACCAGACCGCGCTGAACATGCGCGAACTGGCCCAGCTGGGCATACGCTTCTCGATCGACGATTTCGGCACCGGCTACTCGAACCTGGCCTACCTGAGCAAGATGCCGCTGCACGAACTCAAGATCGACAAGAGCCTGACCAACGGCCTGCCCGGTGACGCGAATGCGATCGCCATCGTCCACTCGATCCTGGCGATGGCTTCGCACCTGGGCCTGCGCGTGACGGCGGAGGGCATCGAGACCCCGGCGCAAGCCCAGTTCCTCGCCTCCCACGGCGCCCCCTGCATGCAGGGCTACCTGTTCTGCCGGCCGATGCCGGTGGCCGACCTGATTGCGCTGCTATCGCAGCAGCCCGCCGCCGTGCCCGAGCTGGTTGCCTGAGTTCGTAACTTCGGTGTCTGACATCAGGACACAGGCTCGGTGGTCGTAGGGTGGGCAATCCTTTGCCCACGGGTTCAACTCACGGACGCATTGTGGCGACGCTTTCTTTCGTTGAACGCGTGGGCGGAGGACCGCCCACCCTACGATTTCGGTGTCAACCTGACACCGGGGTTGAATCAGTCGAAGGCGTAGTTCACGCTGGCATAGAAGCGCCGGCCGCGTGGGTC
>Ga0265780_10006196_pt1 | contig 14902 bp, 12 predicted proteins | sample P1T30metagenome_FD_192432 | JGI IMG/M metagenome (GOLD analysis project Ga0265780, IMG submission 192432) | Plant litter microbial communities from East Loma Ridge, Irvine, California - P1 T30 | ecosystem: Environmental > Terrestrial > Plant litter > Unclassified | place: USA: California... | reverse complement strand
GCCCGCCTTCGCGCCACTCGCCGCGCGCCGCCCCGCTGCCGACGCCGCAGCGATCGTCGCGCGCGCCGTCGCCTGCGGGGCGACCGCGATCGTCCACCTGACGATCGACGCCGACGAGGCCGCCGCCTGGGCCGCGCCGGCGATCGCCCGCGCGCTGCCCGACGGCATGACGCTGACGCGGCGGACGCTCGACGGACCACCCGCCGCCGACCCTGCCCCGGCGCGGCCGGCCGCCGCGCCGCCGCCGCGCAGCCGCAAGTCGCTGGCCGCGCTCGCCGGCTTCGGTGCCTATCAGCGCGACTGGTTCGCCGATCTGCGCGCCCAGGTCGCCGCGGGCGCGCCCTTCGCGATGGTCAATGCCAATGCGCCGCAAGAAATCCTGCGCGCGCTCGACGTACCGTTCGTCGTCAACCAATGGTGGGCGTCGATCGTCGCCGCCAAGCAGCAGACGCAACGCTATCGCACTTTGCTCCGCGACGCCGGCTATCCGACTGACGTCGAGGCGTATAGCGCGCAGGGCCTCGCCGCGGCGATGGACGACGAGGGGGTATGGGGTGGCCTGCCGCATCCCGATTCGCTTCACGCGGTCGGATCGAGCGATGCGACGATCGGCATCTTCGACGCCTGGGCCGAGTGCACCGGTGCCCGCGCCTTCCTCTATGAACGGACCGTCGATCCGCGGCTCGACATCGAGACGCGCTGGTGGGAGGTGCTGCCCGACCGCTGGGACGAGGCACTCGAGGCCGAGCGGATCGACCTGCTGGTCAGCGAGCTGCGCGATGTCGTCGCGGCGCTGGAGGCGGCGACCGGCCGCGTCTTCGACGAGGCGCGGTTCGTCGCGGTGCTCGACCTCGTCAACGAGCAGGAGGATTATTACCGCCGCACTCGCGACCTCGTCGCGCGCAGCGTTCCCGCACCGATCAGCATCGTCGATTCGATGCCGGCAACGATGGTGCCGCAATGGCACCGCGGCACCGTCTGGGCACGCGACGCCGCCCGCGCCTTCTACGAGGAAGTCGCCGCCCGCGTCGCTGCCGGGGCGGCGGCCGTGCCGAACGAGCGCGTCCGGCTGATGTGGGTCGGTCGCGGCCTGTGGAGCGAGACGGCGTTCTACCAGCGCTGGGAGGAGAGCCATGGCGCGGTGTTCGTCTGGTCGATGTATCTCGCGCTCGCCGCGGACGGCTATATCCGCCGCTTCGATCGCGGCCGCGATCCGATGCGCTCGCTCGCGGCACGTTTCCTGACGATGGGCGACGAGTTGCGCATGCCGAGCTGGGCCGGGCCGTGGCACGTCCATGAGGCGCAGTCGCATCAGGTCGACGGCGCGGTGGCGCTCGCCGATGCCGATCCGTTCGTGCTGCGCGCGCTCGCCGCCGCGGGGATACCGGTGCTCGAACTCGGCATCGACAATTTCGCGATGGATGCGGACACCGCCGATGCGCTCGATCGACGGATCGCCGCCTTCATCGAAGGTCCGGCGACGCGCCGCGCCGAGGCGCGGCGCAGCGGGGCGCCGGCATGACCGCGCCGCTCGCCGGGCTGCGCCTGCTCGACTTCTCACGCTTTCTGCCCGGCGCCTATCCCGGCTGGATCGCCGGCGACATGGGCGCCGACGTGATCCGCGTCGAGAACCCGCGCGAGCTCGCCAAACATGCGCGGATGTTCGGCCACGACGACGAACCCGAGGCGGCACGGCTACGCCGCGCCCGCCCGTCCTATTGGCGCAACCGGCGCTCGATCGTGATCGATCCCGGCCATCCCGCCGCGCAGCCGGTGCTGCACGCGCTCGTCGCCCGTGCCGATATCCTGGTCGAGGATTACCGGCCCGGCGTGATGGCGGCGATGGGGCTCGGCTATGACACGCTCGCGGCGATCAACCCGCGGCTGATCTACTGCTCGGTGTCCTTCGCCGGACAGACCGGTCCGCTGCACGGCCGCGCCGGACACGATCCTGCCGCGCTCGCGCTTGCCGGGGCGCTGTCCCGCCTCAACGGCACCGCGACGCCGACCCTGCCCGGCGTGCAGGTCGCCGACGTGCTCGCCGGATCGCATGCGACGATCGCGATGCTCGTCGCGCTGCAGCAGCGCGCGCAGACCGGCACGGGCACGCAAGTCGATATCGCGATGACCGATGCGGCGATGCCGCTGATCGCGGTCGCGCTCGGCCGCGCCGCACCCGATACCCTCCCCGCCGTCGACGGCCGCTGGCATCCCAAGGGCGGCGTCTGGCGCTGCGCCGACGACCTGTGGCTGTGCACCACCGACATGGAGCCGCGCTACTGGCAGCGTTTCTGCGACGCTGTCGGCCGCCCCGACTATGCCGCGCGGCAGTTCGACGGCGACGCGCATCCGGGGATGCACGACGACCTCGCCGCGCTGTTCCGCACCCGCCCGCGCGACGCCTGGCTCGACCTGCTCGCCGCCGCGGACACGCAGGCGATGCCGCTGCTCACCCCCGCCGAGGCGTTGCGCCACCCGCATGCGGCGGCGCGCGGCATGCACGTCACGCTGCCGGTCGGTGACGGAGCGGTCGAGCAGATCGGCACGCCGTTCCACATCGCCGGCATCGACGCGCCGGTGCATCGCCCCGCCGGCCTGCCCGGTGCGGAGCAGACCGACATCCTCGCCGAACTCGGCCTCGACGCCGCGGCGCAACGGGCGCTCGCCGACGCCGGCGTCTTCACCGGCGACAGGAGCATGCCATGATCGACGCCCTCGACGGCCTGCGCGTCGTCGATCTCAGCCACGCGATCGCCGGGCCGACCTGCACCAACATGCTGGTCGAACTGGGCGCGGACGTCGTCAAGGTCGAGCCGCCCGTGACCGGCGACGGCTTACGCCACTATACCGAACATGGCGGCGAGCCGATGGTGAGCATCCCGTTCGCGGCGATGAACGCGGGCAAGCGCTCGCTCGCGCTCGACCTCAAGACCGCGGCGGGCCGTGAGGTGCTGTGGCGGCTGATCGAGCGCGCCGACGTCCTCGTCGAGAATTTCCGCCCCGGCGTGCTCGACCGGCTCGGCTTCGGCTTCGACGCGCTGCACGCCCGCTGCCCGCGGCTGCTGCTCGTCTCGATCACCGGCTTCGGCCAGACCGGGCCGCTCGCCAATCGCGGCGCCTATGACCATATCGCACAGGCGATGTCGGGGATCGCACTGCTCAACGCCGATGCCGAGGGTCCCAAGAAGATCGGCCTGCCGATCGTCGACGGCTTCACCGGCTATCTCGCCACGATCGGCTTGCTCGCAGCGCTGCGACGGCGCGACCGCACCGGCATCGGCGAGCATGTCGACGTGGCGATGCTCGACGCGGCGCTGAAGCTGGTCAACACCAGCGTCTCGGTCCATTCCTATACCGGGCGGACGCCGGGTGGCACCGGCAACCGCGGCTTCCGCCTCGTCGCCACCGCCGATTTCTACCCGACAGCGGAAGGGTGGATCGCGCTCGGCGCCAACAACCAGCAGCAGGTCGAGACGCTGTTCGCGGTGCTCGGTTATCCGGACATGGCAACCGATCCGCGCTTTGCGACGCATGACGCGCGTGTCGCGCATTATGACGCGCTGCGCGACTGGCTGACCGCTACGCTCGCCGGCTGGCGGGCGGAGGCGCTGGAGGCACGGCTCGCCGCAGCACGCGTGCCGGTGGCGATGCTGCGCGAGGTCGGCGAGATCGCGCAGCATCCGCATCTTGCCGAGCGCGGCACGTTGCATCCGGTGGTGCTGCCCGGCTGGGACCGGCCGCTGGCAGTGGTCGGCGCTGGTTTCGCCACGGCGGATCACCCGCCGGCGACCGTGCCGGTGCTCGGCAGCCACAGCGACGCGGTGCTCGGCGAAATCGGCCTCGACGCCGCACAGATCAGCGAGTTGCGCCGCGACGGGGTGGTGGCATGAGCCGCTTCGACCTGATGATGCTCGGCGACATCATCCTCGACGTGCCCGACCCCGATCACTGGATCGGCGGCGTCGCCGCGGTGACGCGCGCGGCCGATCTCGCCATCGGCCATCTCGAGGTGCCGCACACCCATCGCGGCGAGGAGCTGTCCGGCGACGTTCCCGCGCCGGGGGCGGACCCGGCGCACCTCGCCGCGATCGCGCGGGCGAACGTGCGGCTGCTGTCGATGGCGGGCAACCATATCGCCGATTGCGGTGCGGTCGGCATCGCCGATACCGTCGCCGAGCTCGACCGGCTCGGTATCGCCCATGCCGGCGCGGACCGCGATCGCGCGACCGCCGAGGCCCCGGCGATCGTCGTCCGCGACGGCCGCCGGATCGCCTTGCTCAGCTACAATTGCGTCGGTCCGGAGATCGCCTGGGCGGACGAGGACCGCGCCGGATGCGCCTATGTCCGCGTCGCCGCGGCGGACGGCGGCCCGGCGCGTCCGCAGGCCGAGCTGACCGATGCCGATCCCGCCTCGGTTGCACGGATGCAGGCGGCGATCGCCGCGGTTCGTCGCGACGCCGACATCGTGATCGTCGCGCTGCACAAGGGCATCACCCACCGCCCCGCCGCGCTCGCCCCCTACGAACGCCCGCTCGCCCGCGCCGCGATCGATGCGGGCGCGGATGCGGTCGTCGGCCATCACGCGCATATCGCCCGAGGCATCGAGTTCCACCGCGGCCGGCCGATCTTCCACGGCCTCGGCAACGGCGTGGTCGTCACGCATGCGCTCAGCCCGGCGCAGGATCATCCCGCGCGCGCCGCATGGGCGGAGCGGCGCAAGCGGATGTTCGGCTTCGAGCCCGACCCCGCCTATCCGCTCGCGCCCTTCCATCCCGAAGCGGTCAACGGCCTGATCGCGCGGCTGCGGATAGGCGATGACGGCCGGATCGAGGCCGGCTTCCGCCCGATGTGGAGCGCCCCGCCCGGCCGCCCGGAGCCGGCAACCGGGCAGCGGGCGGAGGCCGTCGCCCGCTATATCGACGCGATCGGCGTCGCCGCCGGCCTCCCCCCGCTGATTTATACGTGGGCGGGCGACTGGGTAGTGCTGAGCGAGGGCGGCAGCGGCTGAGCCTCCCCCTGCTGCGCGCGGATCAGCCGCGCCAGCATCTGGCGCGAGCGCACGCCGCCGGCATCGATCGAGAAGCCGCGCAGCTTCATCCCCGGATTGCGCTCGATCGAGCGCTGCTGCGCCTCAAGCACCTCGACGTCCTCGGCGAACACCCGGCCCTGCTGCGCCTTGAACCGTTCGGTAAAGCCCTGATCGCGGATGTCGAAATTGCGCGCCATGCCCCAGAAATAATGGGTGGTCGTCTCGCTCTCCGGGGTCAGCGCATCGATCACCATGCCGCGCACGCCCTGATCGTGATCCGCGATCGTCGCCCCCGCCCCGACCGGCGCGACGCCGACATCGATCAGGATCGACGAGGGCGCGATGAAGCGGCAGATCTGCCAGCGATCGACCGGCCCGTCCTGCTTCAACGCATCGCGCCAGAAGGGCGGCGCATGGACCCCGGGCATCCAGCGGGTGACGAACACCTCCTCGCCGCGCACCTCGGTCTCGATCGCCGCCTCCATCAGCTCGGGCTGACCGATCGATCCCTGATGCGTGTAGGTTTCGTGCGTCAGGTCCATCAGATTGTCGATCACCAGCCGGTAATCGCAGGCGATCGGATAATAGCCGCCGTCGAACGTCCAGTCGGGGTGCGAGCAGGGCCAGAAATCGGGCACGAGGGATTCGTCGGCGCGCGCCGGGTCGCCGATCCACACCCAAATGAGGCGATGCCGCTCGACCACCGGATAGCGGCGCACGCACAGCGCCTGATTGGGCCGTTCGCTCTTGATCGGCATCTCAAGCACCGCGCCGTCGGGATCGAACAGCATGCCGTGATAGCGGCAGCGGAGATTGTCGCCTTCTTTGAGACCCATCGACAGCGGCAGCATGCGGTGCGGGCAGGCATCGTGCAGCGCGGCGATCGACCGGTCGAACTTGCGGTACATCACCACCGGCTCACCACAGATCGTCCGGGCCATCGGCTGACGGTCGACCTCATGGTCCCAGGCGGCGACATACCAGCGGTCTTGCAGAAACATCACGCTCTCCATTGTGCGCTTCTCTGGCGGAAGCACGACGATGGTCTGCCGACATAGTTGCGATGTCAACTATTCTGATCGAGTCGATCGACGTTGGCGTATAATTTGCCGAGCAAGGCGATCAGCTGGTCGCGTTCCGCCCCGTCGAGCCCGGCGAGCAGCGCGCGTTCGCGGTCGAGCGCAATGCGGATGATGGCATCGTGCATCGCCTCCCCCGCCGGGGTGAGCGACAGCGCGCGACTGCGCGCGTCGGCGCGGTCGGGCACGGCCCGGATGAGGCCGAGCGCCTGCAGCCGCCCGGTCGCCCGACTGGCGGCCGCCTTGTCGATACCGCTCGCCTCGCAGATCGCGCCGGCGCTGGCGGTGCCGCGCACCTTGAGGTTAGCGAGCAGCCGCCATTCGTTCACGCCGACGCCGAACTTCGCCAGGTAGATACGTGAGGCACCGCGCGACAGCTTGTTGCCGATCGACGACAGGAAGAAGGGGACGTAGCGGTCGAGATCGAGCTGGGGCATCGTACCGGCATGCCGGCTCGGCCCCGCGCCGACAAGCGCCCTACGCGACCGCGCGCCGGCGCAGCGCCAGCAAGGCGAGCGCGGCGATCGCCGATCCCCCCGCCATACATTCGGCGACCAGCGCGAGATTGCCGCCGGCGGCGAACAGCAGCCCGGCGACGATCGGGCCGAGCGCCGCACCGGCGCGCCCGACACCGATGACGAAGCCGGTGCCGCTGCCGCGCGCCGCGACCGGAAAGGAGTCCGCGACCAGCGCATAGAGGCCGACCACCGCGGCGTTGGTGAATATGCCGACCAGGGCGGCCGCCTGCTTGAGCGTATCGAGATCACCCGCCGCGCGGCCGAAGACGACGACGCTCGCCACCGCGCCGACCAGCGCCGCCAGCACCAGCGGCCGCACCGGCCAGCGCTTCGACAGCAGGCCGAGCAGCACCGCGCCGCTCAGCCCGCCGACGTTCGCCCAGACCAGCACGCCGCCCGCCACCGCCGCCGGATGCCCGAGATCGACGACGATCTTGGGGATCCACTTGAGCGTGAAGTAGAAGGTCATGATGTGCGCGAGATAGGCGAGCGTCAGCAGCAAAGTGGTGGCGGCCAGGCCGGGCGCGAACAGCATACGCCAGCCGCTGCGCGCCGTCTCACCCGTCATCACGGGCAGCGCGGCCAGCGGCGGAGCGCCGCGTCGGGCAAGCAAGACGTTGACCCGCGCTAGCGCCTCACGCGGTTGCCGCTCGATCAGATAGCCGATCGTCTCGGGCAGCAGCCACCACGCCAGCGGCAGGAAGGCGGCGCTGACGATCGCGCCGAACACGAAGACATCGCGCCAGCCGCCGCCCGCCAGCAGCGCCGAGACGATCGTTCCGCCGACGATCGCCCCGAGTGGATAGCCCGCCGCCATGATCGTCACCGCGAGCGAACGGCTGCGCGCATTGGCCTGTTCGGCAACCATCGCATTGGTGGTGGCGAGCATGCCGCCGATGCCGAGGCCGGTGACGAGTCGGACCAGCGACAGCGCGACGGTCGCGCCGGCGAGCGGCGCCAGCGCCATCCCCGCCGCCATGATCGCAAGACAGGCGAGGATCACCGGCCGCCGGCCGATCCGGTCGGCGACCCGGCCGAGCAGCACCGATCCCGCCGCCATGCCGAACAGCTCCATCGACAACACGACGCCGAGCGCGGCGCGGTCGACCCGCCATTCGGCGGCGATGCCGGGCGCGGCGAAGCTGATCGCCAGCACGTCGAACCCGTCGAGTGCGTTGAGCAGCACGCACAGCGCGATCGCGAAGAGCTGTCGCCAGTGCATCGCTCCGGTCTCGATCGTATGGCGGGGATCGATCCCGCTGCCCGTCGCCGTCGCCGTCACCCGTCTACCCCCTGTCAGCTGGACTCCACCGCGATCAACGCGTCGAGCGCCACCACACTGGTGCTGGCGCCGATCGGGTGGAGGATCACCGGATTGAGATCGACCTCGCGGATGCGCGGATTGGCGACCATCACGTCGGCGAGGCGCAGTACCAGATCGGCCAGCGCCGCGACGTCGAGCGCGGGCGCGCCGCGCCAGCCGTCGAGCAACGCCGCGGCCTGCAATTGGCACAATCCGGCGACGACCTGGGCGTGGCTCATCGTCGGCGCGAACAGTTGCACATCCTTGAGCACCTCCGCCTGCACCCCGCCGAAGCCGGCGAGGATGACGGGACCCCAATCGGCATCGTTGCGCGCTCCGACGATCATCTCCGTGCCGCGCGCGCCCATCGCCTCGACAAGGATGCCGTCGAGCGCGACGCCGGGCAGGTAGCGTCCGACATCGGTGACCATCCGGTCCCAGCCGGCAGCGACCGCCGCGCTGTCGGCGAGGTTGAGGATGACGCCGCCGGCATCGCTCTTGTGGCTCAGCGCCGCCGATTGCGCCTTGAGCACCACCGGATATCCGAGCGCCTCCGCCGCCGCGCAGGCGGCGTCGCGGCTCGTCGCGAGGCGCGAGGGCGGAAAGGGGAAGCCGCAGGGGGCGAGCAGCGCCTTGGCGGCATGTTCGGGGACGACGCCGCCCACCCCGGGCAGCGCGAGCGCAACCGCCGCCGCCGGCACGCGCGCCGTCGGAGCGGAGGCATCGACCAGCCGGGCGATCGCCCGCAACGCGCGCTCGCTCGACGGGAAGCACGGCACGCCGCGCGCCCGCAGCGCGGTGATGGCATCCTCTCCGATCGGGGCGCCCTCGTCGAGCCCGGCATAGATCACCGGCTTGTCGGCGCCGTCGCCGAGCGCGGCGAGGATCGGCGGCAGCTTGATCGCCATCGTCACCGGATCGGTCTGGATCAGCCCGATCAGGATCGTGCCGACGCGATCGTCGGCGAACAGCGCGGCGAGCGTGCGGGTATAGAGATCGGGATCGACCAGCCCCTGTGCGGTCAGGTCGAGCGGATTGCTCACCCCGACGAATTCGGGCAGCGCCGCGCGCAACGCCGGCGCCGTGTCGTCGCCGAGCGCGGCGAGCGGCAGGTCGAGCGCTTCGGCGAGGTCGAGCATCAGCGCCTTGAACGCGCCCGATTCGCCCAGCACCGCGGTGCCGCCCGTCGGCAGCCGCGGGCAGCGCAGCGCGATTTCGGCGACGTCGCTCAGTTCCTCCAGCGTCTCGGCGAGAACGACGCCCGCCTGGCGGACGAGCAGCCGCATCACTGCGTGGTCGCCCGCCATCGCACCGGTGTGCGTGGCCGCGCTCTCACGCGCGGCGCTCGACGTGCCGGGGTGGAGCAGCACGATCGTCTTGCCCGCCGCCTGCGCGGCACGCGCCGCGGCAAGAAAGCGTTGCGGCTGGCGGAATTGTTCGACGATCATCGCGATCACGCGCGTGCCGGGCTCGCCGACCAGATAATCGACATAATCCTCGACGCCGCTCGCCGCCTCGTTGCCCGTGGACACCGAGAAGGTCAGGCCGAGCCCGCGGGCGGCGAAGACGGTGCCGAGCACCGCCGCCATCGCGCCCGATTGCGAGACGATGCCGATCCCCGCTCGCCCCGGCGCGGGCGGCGTCGCCACCGTTTCGACGAAGGTCAGCGGCACGCCGTCGGGATGGTTGACCATGCCGAGGCAATTCGGCCCCTCGACCACCATCCCGGCGGCGCGGGCGATGCGGCCGATCTCCGCCTGTTCGGCGAGCCCCGCCGCGCCGCCCTCGGCAAAGCCGGCGGAGAAGATCACCGCCGCGCCGACACCGCGCGCCGCCAGCTCGCGCACCGCGTCGAGCACGCCGGCCCGCGGGATCGCCAGCACCGCAACGTCGACGCCGTCCGGCAACGCCGCGATCGACGGCAGGCAGCGCCGCCCGCCGATCTCCTCCCGCCGCGGGTTGATGAGATGGACCGCCCCGTCGAAGCGATGACGATCGAGGTTGGCGAGCACCGCCGCGCCGAGTGCGCCCGGCTTGTCCGAAGCGCCGACGATCGCTACCGATCGCGGGCGCAACAGCCGGGCGATCGACGGCGACGGAGTGGTGGACGGTGCCGGGGCATCGATCGACATCGTCTCGCTCCTCAGCCGCGCGTCTTGGACTTATCATAGGCGCCCAGGCCGGGTTTGTAGCTCTTGTCGTCGATAAATTGCCGGATGCCCTCCTTTCGCCCTTCGTTGTCGTAGCTGTTCGCCGCCTCCTGTGCGCGGATCAGATAATCCTCCGCCTCGTCATAGGTCATCACGCCAACGCGGCGCACCGCGTCTTTGGTCGCCTTGAGCGCAACCGGGTTCTTCTGCCTGAGCACCTGCGCCACCTCGGTGACGCGCGCCTTGAGATCAGCAAGCGGCAGCGACTCGTTGACCAGGCCCCATTCCGCCGCGGTGCGCCCGTCGACATTCTCGCCCATCATCGCGTGATACATGGCGCGGCGGAACGACAGCAGCTCGACCGCGACCTTGGTGGCGCCGCCGCCGGGCAGGATGCCCCAGTTGATCTCGCTGAGCCCGAACTGCGCCTCGTCGGCGGCAAAGGCGAGGTCGCAGGCGAATAGCGGGCCGTAGCCGCCGCCGAAACACCAGCCGTTGACCATCGCGATCGTCGGCTTCTGATACCAGCGCAGCCGGCGCCACCAGCCGTAGCTCTCGCGCTGCGCCGCGCGCGTCCCGGCAAGGCCCAGCGCCTCGGTGTCGCGGAAATATTCCTTGAGGTCCATGCCAGCCGACCAGGCGGTGCCCTCGCCGGTCAGCACCAGCACGGCGACGTCGTCGCGGAACTCCAGATCGTCGAGCACCCGCATCATCTGCCGGTTGAGCTTGGGGCTCATGCAGTTGCGCTTCTCGGGTCGGTTGAAGCTGACCCAGGCGACGCCGTCCTCGACGGTGACGGCGACGGTTTCCTCTTCGGTACGTTCGATGCTCATGACACAGGTCTCCAAGCGCCGCGGATCGCGTCGCGGGGTTTTCGGGAACAGGGTATTGTAGGATCAGATCGGGAAGTGTCCGGGCTGCGTCTCGATCGTAACCCAGCGCAATTCGGTGAAGGAGTCGATGCCGACGCGGCCGCCGAAGCGACCGTAGCCCGAACCCTTGGTACCGCCGAACGGCATCTGCGCCTCGTCGTGTACGGTCGGGCCGTTGACGTGGCAGATACCGGACTTGATCGCCCGCGCGACCCGCAGGCCGCGCGCGGTGTCGCGGGTGAAAACCGCCGCCGACAAACCGTATTCGCTGTCGTTGGCGAGGCGGATCGCCTCCGCCTCGTCGGCGGCACGGATGATGCCGACGACCGGGCCGAAGCTCTCGTCACGGAACAGGCGCATCGCCGGCGTGACGTGATCGATGACATGCGCCGGCATCAGCACGCCGTCCGCGTCGCCGCCGACCAGCTGCCGCGCACCGCCCGCCAGCGCGTCGTCGATCAGCGCGCGCACGCCGTCGACCGTCTTGCGATCGACCACCGCGCCCAGCGGCGCCTGCCCGGCGCGCGGATCGCCGACCGGCATCGTCTTGACCTTGGCGGCAAACTTCTCGGCGAACGCATCGGCGACGGCATCGACGACGATGATCCGCTCGGTCGACATGCAGATCTGGCCCTGGTTCATGAACGCGCCGAACGCCGCCGCCTTGACCGCCTCGTCGAGGTCGGCGTCCTCAAGCACCAGCAGCGGCGCCTTGCCGCCGAGTTCGAGCAGCACCGGCTTGAGCTGTTCGGCACAGCGTTTGGCGATGATCCGGCCGACATGCGTCGATCCGGTGAAATTGATCCGCCGCACTGCGGGATGGTCGATCATCGCACCGACCACCTCGCCCGCATCCGCCGGCGCGTTGCTGACGATCTGGACGACGCCGTCAGGCAGCGCTTCGGCAAGCGCCTCGACGATCAGTTGATGCGTGCGCGGGCATTGCTCCGACGCCTTGAGCACCACCGTATTGCCGCAGGCGAGCGGCACCGCCAGCGCACGCACGCCGAGGATGATTGGCGCGTTCCACGGCGCGATGCCGAGCACCACGCCGGCGGGCTCGCGCAGCGCCATCGCAATGCAGCCGGGCTTGTCTGAGGGGATGACCTCGCCGCCGATCTGCGTGGTCAGCGCCGCCGCCTCGCGGATCATGCCGGCGGCGAGCATCAGGTTGAACCGCGCCCAGCTCTCGGTCGCGCCGATCTCGCCCATCATCGCCGCGACGAAGGCATCGGCGCGCGCCTCGAGCGCCGCCGCGGCGCGGGTCAGCGCGGCGCGACGCGCGGTCGGGCCGGTCTGGCTCCAGCTTTCGAAGGCCGCGGCGGCGGCGGCGCAGGCGGCGACGGCATCGGCGGGGGATTGCGCGGGCGCGCTGGTCGCGACCTCGCCGGTCACCGGATTGTGGCGCGTGAAAGTGGGCCGTTCCAAGGTCGCTGCCGTCGACATGTCCGCTCCTGCATCTTATTTGTTATGGAGCATACCTAAACCGGCGACCGGGGCAAGCGGCATTTTACACGATCAGTCGCGCGTCCGCTCGATCCGCGTCAGCAGCGCGATCAGCATCTGCCGTTCGTCTGCGGTAAGGTCGCGCAGCAGCAGGTCCTCATGCTCACGAATCCGCTCCAGCGCGGTCTCGATCTGCACCGCGCCCGCCGGCGTCAGCTGCAGTTCGAAGGCGCGGCGGTCGTCGCGCGCGACCCGCCGCTCGATCAGCCCGCGGTCGACCAGATCGTTGACCAGGCTGACCATATTGGGACGCTGGATGCCGAGCACCTTGCCCGCCGCTCCCTGGTTGATGCCGGGATTGTCGCGGATCGTCGATAGGATGCCGAACAGCACCTGCCGGATGCCGAGATCGCCAAGCGCCTCGGCGAAATCGGCGGCGAACAGCGACGAGGTGCGGCGGAGGTGATAGCCGACCAGCGTATCGAGAACGTTCAGCCTGACTTCGTCCGCCTCGGTCGCATGATCCGTTGTGCCTGTTTCCATTGGCGAAGCTGATAGAATCATGGCCGCCGCCTGACAACGTCGTGGCGGGGGCGCCGAAGGGTGCGGATGCACCGGTGCACGGTTCCGGCTTGTCTCGAAGGGATCAGCGCTTACAGCCGGGGGCTATGCCCGTTCCTGCGCTTGAAGAGCCGCTGTCGCTCGGCCGCCTCGGCAATTTCATCGGCTTCCGGCTTCGCCGCATCCAGAATTACCTCTCCGGCGCATTCACGGCGGAGAGCGTCGCGCTCGGATTGCGGCCCGGCGAATTCTCGGCGCTGGCGGTGATCGCCGCCAATCCCGGCCTGTCGCAGGGCACGCTGGCGCGCGAGGTCGGGCTCGACAAATCGGCCGCGGTGGCGGTGATCGACGATCTCGAACGCCTCCACCTCGCCGAGCGCCGCCGGCTGACCGCCGACCGCCGGCGCCACGCGCTCTACGTCACCGCCGAGGGCGAGGCGGCGCTCGACCGGCTGTTCGCGCGGCTCGAAACCGTCGAGCGCGACGTGCTCAACGCGCTCGGCCCCGACGACCTTCAGGTGCTCAGCGGCCTGCTCGATCGCATCTATCACTCCTGCTTCCGGCAGGGGAATTAGACGGCACGGACGAAGACGGCGGACCGCCCGTCGCGGCGTCAGACCCGCTCGAAGAGCAGCGCGATGCCCTGGCCGACGCCGACGCACATGCAGGCGAGGCCGTAGCGGCCGCCATCACGCTGCAATTGCTCGACCGCGGTCATCGTGATCCGCGCGCCCGACATGCCAAGGGGATGGCCAAGCGCGATCGCGCCGCCGTTCGGGTTGACGCGCGGATCGGCAGGATCGACGCCAAGATCGCGCAGCACCGCGATCGCCTGCGCCGCGAACGCCTCATTGAGCTCGATCACGTCGATCTGATCGAGCGTCACGCCGCCGCGGCGCAGCACCTTGCGCACCGACTCGACCGGCCCGATCCCCATCACCCGCGGCGCCACGCCCGACGCAGCCATTGCGATCACCCGCGCGCGCGGCACGAGGCCGTGCGCCTGCGCCGCCGCCGCCGAGGCGACGAGCAGCGCCGCCGCACCGTCATTGAGGCCGGAGGCGTTACCCGCGGTGACGGTGCCGTCGGCATGGACGACCGGCTTGAGCTTCGCCAGCGCCTCGGCGCTGGTCGCGCGCGGATGCTCGTCGACCGCGAAGGCGACCGGATCGCCCTTGCGCTGCGCCACCATCACCGGGACGATCTCCGCGGCGAAGCGGCCGTTCGCCTGCGCCGCCGCAGCCTTGGTCTGGCTGGCGAGCGCGAAGGCATCCTGATCCTCGCGGCTCACCTGCCAGTCGGTGGCGACGTTCTCGGCGGTCTCCGGCATCGAATCGACGCCATAGGCGTGGCGCATCACGGGGTTGACGAAGCGCCAGCCGAGCGTCGTGTCCTCGATCTTCTGCGCACGATCGAACGGTGTCGCCGCCTTGCCGAGCACATAGGGCGCACGCGTCATCTGCTCGACGCCGCCGGCGACAATCAGCGCGGCATCGTCGCTGCGGATCGCCTGCGCGGCGATGCCGATCGCGTTGAGCCCCGATCCGCACAGGCGGTTGACGGTGGCGCCGGGCACCTCCGGCGGCAGCCCGGCGAGCAGCGCCGCCATCCGCGCAACGTTGCGATTGTCCTCGCCCGCCTGATTGGCGCAGCCGAGGATACAATCGTCCACCGCCGCCCAGTCGACCCCGGCGTTGCGTTCGATCAGCGCCTTGATCGGCAGCGCGGCGAGATCGTCGGCGCGGATGGTCGACAGCCCGCCGTTGAGGCGCCCGACCGGCGTGCGGATGGCGTCGCAAATAAAGGCGTCAGTCACGAATGGGCCCCTTCCAGTTCGGCGATGATGCGGCCCGCTTCGGCGAAGGCGGTGTTGGCGGCGGGTACGCCGGCGTAGATGGCGGTCTGCATCAGCACCTCCTTCAGCGCATCGCGGGTGAAGCCGCC
>Ga0265780_10006194_pt1 | contig 14905 bp, 15 predicted proteins | sample P1T30metagenome_FD_192432 | JGI IMG/M metagenome (GOLD analysis project Ga0265780, IMG submission 192432) | Plant litter microbial communities from East Loma Ridge, Irvine, California - P1 T30 | ecosystem: Environmental > Terrestrial > Plant litter > Unclassified | place: USA: California... | reverse complement strand
TGGATTCGGCAGAGCGTGTGGCGGCGCTTAGAAAGCGAGCTCGGCGTTCAATTGCTGGCCGACGCGCAGGGTGTGGCCGATGCCGTCCTGGATGACGACGTTCATGCCCAGGGTGACGGCGCCGTCCATGCGGGCGTTGGCGCGGTAGGTTTGCAGGATGTCGAGGGGGTCGGGGCCGGGAATGCCGGTGGATTGGTCGACCGAGGGGATCGGGCAGCGGGCGCAGGGCTTAACGGGGCGCAGGCTGATATCGCCATCAGTGAACGCGGCCACGAAGTCTTCTTCGAAGGCGTCGATGCCTTCTACAACCACATTGGGACGGAAGCGGTTCATGGGTAGTTCCTCACGGCCGGCGTTTCTTAGCCTGGTGTTCAGGTCGTCGAGGGAGGACTGGCCGATCAGCAGGATCGGGTAGCCGTCGGAGAAACGGGTGGCGGACGGGGTGCCGCCGGTCCATTTGGTGCTGGTCGGGCGATGGACGTCGGGGCGGAAACGCACCAGGCGGCATGGGGCGCCGATGGCGTCGGAGAACCAGGCGGCGGTATTCTCGCCACAGTCTGCGGCCAGCACGTGGTCGTCCCAGATGAGGATTTCGATTGTCGGTGCAGCGGCGTCATGCGCCAGTGGCAGGCGGATGGTGGGCATGCCGGGGGCGTCGACCACCAGTTCATCTGCCTCGATGCGTGGGGTGACGGTTGCCATGCGCGGGTATTCGCGCTGGGTCAGGAACAGGCCTTCTCGGGTTACCACCATCCATTCGCGGTCGTGTACGCCGCCCGCCGACAGGCCGTCGAGGGCGAGTCGGGCTTCAGGCACGGACAGGCCGGCGCAGGATTTGATCGGGTAGATGACGAGTTCGGAGAGGGTAGCCATGCTGTCGAGGTCGCGCAGTGGAAGGCGGATAGTATGGCAGCAATCCTGTTGGTGGGCATAGCTCTTTTGTCCAGCTTTGCGGGCAGATGAGTACAACCACGGTATGTGCAGCCATGCAAAAAAGGGCTCCGAAGAGCCCTTTTGAAGATCAGACGTTGAACAGGAAGTTCAGCACGTCGCCATCCTTGACGATGTATTCCTTGCCCTCGGCGCGCATCTTGCCCGCTTCCTTGGCGCCCGACTCACCCTTGTAGGTCAGGAAGTCATCATACGAAATGGTCTGCGCGCGAATGAAGCCACGCTCGAAGTCGGTGTGGATCACGCCGGCTGCCTGTGGCGCGGTCGCGCCGATCGCCACGGTCCAGGCGCGCACTTCCTTCACACCAGCCGTGAAGTAAGTCTGCAGGCCCAGCAGCTTGAACGCCGCGCGGATCAAGCGATCCAGGCCCGGCTCGTCCATGCCCATATCGCCCAGGAAATCAGCCTTGTCGGCATCTTCCATCTCGGCGATTTCGGATTCGATCGACGCGCAGATGGCCACGATCGGCGCGTTCTGCTTGTTGGCGAACTCGGTCAGCTGGTCCAGCAGCGGGTTATCCTTGAAACCGGTATCGGACACATTGGCCACGAACATCGCCGGCTTGGCGGTGATCAGGTGCAGCGGATAGATGATCGCCATTTCTTCGGCGTCCAGGCCGATGGTGCGCACCGGCTGGCCTTCGTTCAGGTGCGGCAGCACGCGTTCGAGCAGGGCGACCAGCTTGGCCGCGTCCTTGTCGCCCGAGCGCGCTTTTTTCTGCTCGCGGTGGATGGCTTTCTCGACAGTGCCCATGTCGGCCAGCGCCAGCTCGGTCTGGATGACTTCGATGTCGTCGATCGGGCTGACCTTGCCGGCCACGTGGATCACGTTCGGGTCTTCGAAGCAGCGCACCACGTTGACGATGGCGTCGGTTTCGCGGATGTGCGACAGGAACTGGTTGCCCAGGCCCTCGCCTTTCGACGCGCCAGCCACCAGGCCTGCGATGTCGACGAATTCGACGATGGCCTTGACCACACGCTCAGGCTTGACGATCGCCGAGAGTGCATCGATGCGCGGATCCGGCACCTCGACCACGCCCACGTTCGGCTCGATGGTGCAGAACGGGTAGTTTTCAGCCGGGATGCCGGCTTTGGTCAGTGCGTTGAACAGGGTGGATTTGCCAACGTTGGGCAGGCCGACGATGCCGCATTTGAGGGTCATGAGTACTCTTTCTGATTCGATAAACGCGAGCGATCAAGCAACCGCTCTAAACCCTGCATTGTAACCCGGACCGGCCAGGCTGCCGCAAAAAACGGCGCTTCCAGTGCTCGCTACAACAGTCAGATTTTCACTCTGACAAGCTAGATCGGCTGGACGCGGGCCAGGTCAGGCCGCAGGGAAAACTCGGCCAGCTCATCGCGCAAACGCTCCCCCTCACCGATCGCACGCTTCCAGTCGCGAATCCGCTCGTCATGATCCAGGCCATGGAACGTGAAGTCGGCCCGGTCCGGCAACTTCCCGCGTGGCAGAGTCCGCAAGAATTCCTGGGATGGCGCCACCAGCAATACGTTGTCAAGCCAACTACGATTAGCCCCACGGGCCGCCCTTCTCCACGGGAAACCCTTGTCGAGCCAGCCCGGAACGATGTGCTCGGTAAAGTGCGGGTATAGCACCAGCTCACCCTCAGCCCTGGAGTACGGCAGCGCCAGGTGATAGTCGATGATGCCGCCATCCCAGTAGCTGCCGGCAGGCGCCTCGGCGATACCGGTCACCGCCTTCATGATCAGCGGCAGCGTGCCCGAGGCCAGTAATCCCGGCGCCAGGTTATCGCGCGTGAGCTTCGAAAAGTGGGTATTGAAACTGTCGAAGCGCTCGCGCAGCCATGGTGCCTGGCTGCGCGCGTCGCCAATCACGACCCGCTCCATCAAGCGTCCCAGCCAAGCGCGCGAGCCGGCATTGTGCAGCGCCGCCGACAGGAAGCCGCGCAGCTCGGCATGGCGGTGCGCCGGCGCCGCCAGCGAACGCAGGCCGCGCACGGTCAGCAGGTGCAGCCGGTAATGCTCGTGGTTGATGATGTCGTCTTCATGCCCGCGCACCAGTTCGCCCAACAGGGCCTGCACGACTTGGTCAATGTCCTGCGGTGTCGGCTTGAGGCTTGCGTAACGCTGCCCCGCATACAACTCGCCCAGCAGGGCGAAGGCCTTGACCGGATCCTTCTGGCAGGCCGCGGCCATGCGCCAGGCGCCGATGGACGCGCCGATCAGCGTGCGTTCGCGTGGCTTGGATGGAAACCATTCGCCAAACATCCATTGCAGCATTTATGATGACCTCCGCACCGTAAACAAAGGGCGACTCATAGGTGACTCAAATGCCGTCTACGTCGTTCTACCCTAGCAATGTAAACAACATCTTCAAATTCAGCAGCCGCTGTTTACAATGCCGCCTTTTTGATGGCAAACACACCGGTCAGCATAGACCACCTCATCCGAATTCTAAAGGCTCGTAAGATGGCACGTGACGACCTGGCCCAGGTCGTCAGGGACCTGGACAGAGTATGGGGAAAAGGCAGGTCGGCGGCATTAATTCTTCATCGTAGGATTAGAGTCTTGTTACTGTGCGGGGAGCAATGACCGCTGGAGTTCGGTTACTGGTTTTCTCTTTTTTGAAACGGTACGGCCATCAAGGTAAAGCTCTGCCTCGCAGTATGTGCCGTCATCTGCTTGTATATCCATAGGCTTTTTATTGAAGTCTCTTCGGATTCGCGCCTTTAAAGGAAAAGATTCAAGTCCATCCTCGGTGACATAAACTGTCAAAACCGACGCGTCTATTGCGTCTCGCTGGATCGAAACTGATGCCAACTTAACTTGCTTTCCACCGATATAGTCAAACGCCATACCGTGGATTACTTTTCCACTGACTTCCCCCCTGAAAAGCACTCCATCAACGGCAAAGGGAAGTTGCCTACAGAGCTTCCGCGTTGCAATCGTACCGTCGACAGTACCCTGTGCAGTTTGGAGTTGAAGATAAACATCAACGTCCGACAGCGTTACATCACTCGAATCAGCATAGCCTTCAGGGCTATTAGACCAAACTCCTGTCCACGACGAGTCATCATAGTAGCGTGATAAAAGCGAATCTCGAGTCTTAGCAAAGATATCAGGGAACTGTTCTGCATTTTGCATTGCAGCAACTCCATTAAGTAGTACCCAAGCTAAAAATGTTACGGTCGCTACCGCCACCGCTTGTACCCAAGTGACTGCCCTCTTGTGCCACGGCACTTCTTCGGTAAGTAGCGCACTCTTGGACTCGGCCGCGTTCTTACGCTTCCGCCAGGAAATTTCGTATTTGGGCTTCATACAATTTTTAAGTTTTGCAAGGCGGAAATTTGGGTTATTCTATATTGCGTTCTTCGGCCCAGTTGCCCCAATCGGTTCGTTGTAGTGCCCATCAATTTGGATTACCGGAGACTGCGTCCACAAGCTTGCTCAAAAACGGCAATGGAAGCTCCAGAGATTTAGCCTCCGCCGTAAAAACGCCCTTGGTACGCGCTATTCTTACTACGGCATCGTCGCGAATGTAGGCTCCAGAAACTAACTTCACTTCCTTCGCGAGACGAGCAGAGCCGATAGCCCAAACGGAGATGCAGAGGCTAATGGCCACGACAAACGCAAACGAGACTGCGACTCGGGATTGCGGTGGACTCGTGTACAGGGCAAAGAAGAAAGCCTGCATAACAAAAAGACTTAGCCATGGCACCGCACTCCAGACTCGCGGTGTAGCAAAGACACGGTCCTCAAAGATGGCGAACAACCATATCGTCACACAAAACAAAAGCACAAGCCGCGCCATGGATAAACTTTGACGGAACCCGATATCCTTTGCCGCATTGACGAAAGCCTTCGAGTCATCGCGGTCTATATTCTTAGAAAAGAACTTCTTCATAAGCGCGAGAGCACCGACCATTACTGCTGGTACGACTGTAACCATGAAACCAGAGTATATATAATGCTTAACGCTAAGAGTTGAAAGCGCCGACAGATCTAACGCTATAAAGTAAGACGTCTCGTAGACAAACCCAGCGAACAAAAACAGTATGGCCCATGTAAGGGGAAATACGGCACTACCTAACAACTTTGACATATTTGTGTGTGCGGGCAAACGTTTTATCGAGGATGCTGAACAGCTTGGTGAATAATTGGCGTTATGTAGCTTGCTCTTCTATTCTATCTGGCCAGTTGCTGCCTTTCGAGCGGAAGCATGACTAGTAAACTAAAGAAGACAGTAGTGGTAAGTTATGAGACCTTAGCCGTTAACCTCACCACCAAAAGACCAAAGTGGCCTCTGCGTACCATCAAGATGACGGCCGAAATGTCGGTAGTGCTGATGCTCTTCCGAACTAGGACGATGTGCACTTATTGGTAACTCAATTGTTTGCGGCTCGCCAATCGCACACGCGGACGAAAGGCGCATGCAGGCAGAGCGTAGTATTTCTTTAAAATCTACAAAGCTTATGTGGCCGTCCCTAATCAACTCGAGCTTAGATAAATCTTTTAAAGCCACAAACAAGTCATCGTGGCGCATTATGTTATGCCCCTTAAGGTTTAGGTGCGTCACGCACTTACTCCCCAATCTCATGAAGAGATTCTGAGTGAAAAATGGAATTGGATCAGTTTTTTCAGAATCACAGATAAGCGAATATAGTTCGTTTACATCGAGCCCACGACTGCCGCCTTGCCACACCCAAACAGCATGGTCAAATTCCAACAACACGGACAATGCGATATTGCGCGCCTCCTCATCTGCCGAACGGCGCTCGTACAACCAATCGACGATCAGCACGGTGAGGGCCGTCCCAATGAAACCCGTGCCTAAGTTTACAAGTAGGCCTGACGTTTCTTGGCTGATTTTTTCAAAATACACAAAGTAGAGCGAACCCAGCGATCCCGATAAGAATGTTAGTATAATTAATAATCTTGTTTTCATGCGGTATATACAGTATGTGCACAAAAAAAACGTTGTGGGTCACGCCCCCTGGCAGAAAAGATCACACAGTGCCAGAATTTAGCGAAAATCCGCTCTTGGTCAGTCTCGGCCGTTCAGGATACGGCAACTGACAATGAAGTTGACTATATTCAAAACTCACTCTTCTATCAAGCTCTATAGCAGATATAAGACTTAAGGGCCCTTATACGACCGATTTTTGACGAACAGTGAATCTACATGGGATTTGTTTCGGATTCTATTGAATTGATATCTCTGCATGTCTAGCCAGCTATGCATTCCCGGAGTTAAGCGCAATAACTTATGTTGACGTTTCACTTCAATTGTGCCTGGATAATCTTTGACGAATTTTCGGATTGCAACTGCAGCATGCCCTGGCAAGACACCTCTGTCAAACGCCAGCAAATAGAATACCAACGCTCCAAACGTCACGATGCGGACGGTGTAATTAGAGCCATTTGGGGAATGACCATAAGAGATTCGGACTATAAATGGGTTGATAATATTCTGTCCACCCGTGATTTTAATATACTGCTCCTGCACTTGCTCATCTGGAGTTAGCTCCACTGGTGCGGCGAAACAAGCGAGCAATGCAATTTGAAATCTTTGAACCCGCTTCGTACCGTAAAGCATATATTCAATATGCGGCTCAAAAATATGGCTATGCGCTCCATCAGATCTCGTAGAATTAAAAGAAATGTTAAGAAGCCATCTCATCAATTTGTCAAAGTCATATTTAAGAACGATAGCGTCATCACAATAATTCTGCTTTAGTACGCCAGCCGCCGTGAGCAACCTCTTCCCCTCGTCGTCCAGCTTTCCAAGGTGTATGTTATTGCATTCACCGCAAACGTCTTTGATTTTTGCTTCAGAAGGCAGCGATTGCTCTGCCACCTCATTCCATCCAATAATCGACTTATCTAATGATTTTTGAAAGTCATATATAAATGAAGGAATAACGTGCTCGCGCGTCACTTTTCTTTCTTCTTTACAATATGCACAGATTGGCATTACTTATCCTTTACGCGTTCTAGTGACAGCTGCTATGCTCGGAATTATCGCGATTATCCATTATCTACCGGATTAGCCGCATTTACTTTGCACAGGCATATAGGCATTGCTGTAAATTCGACAGCCACGTCGTTGTGATACGCTGCAAGCCACGCATATTTATTCTTTACTCGCTCATTTTTCGCTTGTTCGTACGCCTCTTCAATGACCCTCGCGTGGAGTGAAAACCAGTTTGTTAGGTTCGTCTTGTATCCATCGTCCATTATTGCTTGCTTTTCATCGGGTGCTGCATAAATGTACGATTGATGCTGAGCTCTAGACGTTATCCAATCAATTGATTCTGCGTAGATTTTTATATAATCCAAGTACCAAAATGTGACCTCGCCGGCCTCTCCTTGAACACTGTACTGCCGTAGTAAAGCATGCACCGGATCATTGTCTTCGCTATAGTAGTTGCGATGGCTGTGCTTTGAAAAGTATTTATACAACTCATCGGTAAGAGCAATTACTGGAACGTTAACGAGCCCTTCAGTTTTATAAGCGCGCACCATACTCTGGCTTACTAGAGTAGCACCGCGCCGATACCACCAACCAAGGTCAACCCCGCCTCTCAGAAAGAGTCCCGTTGTAACGCAGCGGCCTTGCGCTAAAGCCATTGCGTGCAACTCGCTCATGAGGGGATCAAAAGTTCCCTCAAGCTCCGTCATATCTGACTGAAAAGGAATATTCACAATAACTGAATCCGAAAAAGCTAACACGCTCTTTTTGTAGTTCTCGTGACCCTCTCGAGTAAGGGCATCCTTCGGCTTGTAGTCAAACTCCGCCTGGATCTTTCGAATGTCTCTTGCAATTGCGTCAATATCGGATATCTTACGCGAGTTCAGCACACGTTCGCCGAAGCCTAAGATATCGAGGAATGCGGTAAGGCCTATAGAAATGTTTTTATTTGACAAATCTTTCCTCATGCAAATGGCGGGGATAACCTCAACACAAGTCCGCTCCTTGCACTCGATTTACAAGCAAAATGAAGCAGAAGGTTATACCGGGTGATATTATTAGGACTTTAGGTTACTAAAATGCTGTTAAAGTAGGACATAAGCATCTGAAGGCGGAAATCACGGACGCACAGGTGCTATGTGCTAAGGTATGATCTTGACCGATAACACTCCTCAGCTGGGAGCGGTTCGAACCCGATTAACTACAGCCCATTACAGCTTATTTTCAATGGCAGCGATAACCCCCCGCAATAAGTGAACCATTGGAGTGGCAATAATTCCAACGGGGTGTTTCTTACGCCACTCTATCGCAATTCCAGCAAGCTTAGGGACGCCGCATTTTTCTTCCGATATATTCGGAGCGTACCAAACAGGGCTGCCGCTTACTCCGTATAGATCAGGGCCAGTCCGGCGCCCGGTAGAAGTGTAGGAATTTTCCTTGTCATAGTCTAGTAATAGCGTGTCACTAAATTTCAAGTTTGCTTCGGCCCTAGCTTCTGCTGAGTATGGTCTCAGCAAAAATATTTGTGGCCTAAACTCAAGCTCGTAACCGCGAGAAGACGGTTTCGGATGCCGTGACTGTTGGCTTCGGGGATAGCCAACGACTACGTAATCGCTACCATCCTCCAGTGTCCTGGGAGCCTTATTCCAGATATCAGATTGCAGTGCGTTTAGAGGTCTCATTTCGCCCAACTTCTTACGGTATGGCTCCTGCAGGATCCAAAAGGCTAAGTCGGTTGCGTCGTCTTCCCGCTTTCCACTCGCAGGTAAACTGGTTGAATAGGGAGCGGGCAGCGTGCACAGTGTTTCACCGATACGGACGTACAGTTTCGTATTTGCGCCATGATCTGCAACATGTGCCGCCGTCGCTATAGCGATGTGATCGTCGATCCGAAGCGCTATCCCCGTCCCAACTAACTCGGGTTCTCCTCTGGGGGCGCGGATGCAAATTGGGACGAGCGCTTCGATTGTTCTCGAATAAAGCTGACGGAGACGTTGTTGGAGGAGTTGCTCTCGTTGTACCGCTCCATGCGAGCTCGCGCAATCAGTGTCGGCTCCTAAGTCGTTAGACATTTTTCCTTTAACGCTTCTTATTCATTAGAATCTGCTATCGCACAAAGAGCGGCTCGTGGTCTGTCGTTGAAGGTCGTCGAGGCTCAGTGTACGGTCCACGTTGCTCTGCTGGCAAGCAAGATTTTGACAGACATACTGAGTCCAACTCTAAACTTGTTAATCGCCCCTCTCGCGGAAACAGCGCAGTTTTCCTAAGCTCGGCGATATGAAGGGGATATTTTGCTCATCAGATCCTCAAGTTCACCTGCTGAAGCTTTGTACACCGGCGGGTTTAACTCTGCTTAAATGAGATTTAAAATGGCTTTCCTTATTCTTTCAATAGCCTGCGCAAGGCTACCAACATGGCGCGCGCTTCCGTCTCCCCTGCCAGATGAACCTCAACGCCGTTCTCGACATTCACACCATATGGGATGCGAGACTGCTCTTCATCCTTCACCCTGAACCGCAATACGAAGCCGCCTGCTTCGCCGCCTGCGTCACTCTCGAATTTTTCTATCATTGCCACGCCATTAGCGTTACCGCGGAAATTCTCTTTTTCGCCAGCGACAAAGACTGTGGTTGCTACAGGGCGGGCCTCAATGCTGCGGGCTATAACGTTACCGCACAATTCCGTTTCGGCCGTCCGCGCGATCAACTCAGGGTACGTGAATTCCAAGATAGGTCTCCGTTAGTTAGCGGCTAACTGCCGTTGGACGATTTTAACGAGAAGCCTTGGACAAATGTGCAAAGTTTGATCTTTTTCGACCGAATCTATTTTTGGTTGTCTAAATAGCAATTTTTTATCTTTGTGCACGACGTTGTTTTCGGAGCTTGGAAAGATCAAGTATAGTTGTGCCCACTCATGGACTCACCTATCACAATCCGCTTGGGTGTGCGGGCAAGACGACACATCGCTACCGACGGACTTCAGGCAGCCGACGTTGGGATCGTTCCAGCTGCTGCAGGGGGACCGAAGGGTCTGATCCTGCATGGCATAGATAAATGGCTATTCGGTGAGTGGTTCCCGGCCGCGCCACGGCAACGCAAGTTGATTGGAGCGTCGATCGGTGCCTGGCGCATGGCGGCCTCGGCGTTCCACGACCCGGTTGCCGCCCACAAGCGGCTTGCCTACCACTACTCGCACCAAACCTACCCCGACAAGGTCGACGCCGCCTATGTCACGCGCTCCTGTCGAGGGCTTCTTGACGAGGTATTGGACGGGCGTGTGGCAGAGCTGTTAAGCAACCCAGACTACCGCCTTAGTGTGATCACTGTCCGCGGCATTGGCCCGCTTGGGCAAACAAAAGGGAGCCGCTGGCGAGAAATGGCTGGCTTCCTGCTTGCTGCTGGTGGGAACGCCATTTCGCGCGGACGTTTAGCCGCTTCGCTCGAACGAGTAGTGTTCCACGATAGCCGCGACGACATGACATGGTTGCAAGACAACTTTGACGGGTTTGCGTCACATTTCGTCGGCTTGAACGAGAATAATGTGCGCGACGCACTACTCGCGTCCGGCTCGATTCCCCTCGTCCTACAAGCGGTGAACGATATTGCTGGCGCACCGACAGGCGCGTACTGGGATGGAGGATTGATTGATTACCATCTTCATTTACCGTACCAACAAGACCCAGGGCTAGTGCTTTACCCGCATTTCACAGACCATATCGTACCTGGCTGGCTGGACAAGTCGCTGCCGTGGCGCCGAGCTCGCGGGGCTGCTGTCGAAAATATGATCTTGGTATCACCATCGCCGGCGTTCCTGGCCCGACTGCCGAACAGGAAGCTGCCAGACCGGTCCGACTTCAAGCGGTACGGACAGAATCACAAGGCACGCATTCGCGACTGGACGTTTGCGATCGGCGAGAGCGAAAGAATGGCGGAAGCATTGGCGCGCTGGGCAGAGAAACCAGACATGCGACTACCCATGGAAGTATAGTTTCGAATCGATTGAAAAGTAAAATGATGCAAGATCAGGATACGCTTGACCGCCATATCAACAGTTTCGCTCGTCGATCATTTCGAGACACGGCGGATGGCGACTACATTTCTGCTCGTCTTGCATGCCGAGCACTCCTGACCTCACAATTTTTATGGGCAGCGCAACAAGCCCTTGAAAAGTATTTAAAATACATCCTTCTCGTCAACAGAATTCCGGCGAAAAAAGTTGGTCATAATATTTTATCTGCACTAGACCTCACGCAGCGCCTTCCCTTCAAAATAGAACTTCGCCCCGAAAGCTTAAAATTTATCAAACACGTTGCGCGCTATGGTGAGTACAGATATCTGGACATCTCATATTTTGTACGGGGATACGTGTTGCTGGACCTTGACAGGGCCGTGTGGGACCTGCGGCGCTACTGTCAAGTGCTCGACGTGTGCGGCAAAGAGTTACCTGCAGATGAACAGCTTATGCTAGAGAAGTCCAAGGAAAACCTTTTGGCAAGCGGTGACAGGCCACCACATGAATTTCGCCTCATTGGTGGCTTCTTAGAACAAATATTAGACAAAAAAGACCACCCAGCCCGGGGGGCGCTAGTATGGCAAAATGCTTTCTTTGGCGCTCGGAGTAAAACATATGTGCGGGTCCAGAATCACATGAGTGCACAAAATTCCCCTCTCTATATCTATCCCCACATGCTCGACGAACTACTCAAATACGTAAAGATTCCAGAGAAATTAGCCGGAGGCTATCGAAAGCATTTAGAAAACCGTCTTGCCGAACAAAAAGAACGCAATGAAAGTCGCCATCCTTCCGAAGAATAAGAAAAATCACGCACACGCCAATGGCTATACCTCCGCACTATCCAAACGAACAGATCCGCGAAATAGAACGGGAATTGAAGGATGACATCTTTTCCTGCACGGAGAATTTGCGACCTGAGGATTTCCAGTTGATTGGCGCCCTCGTACAAATGTACAATTTTATTGAGTTTAATCTGCGACGATCAATTGAAATATTCGCACATGCCGGCTTAATTCCTTTTCCCAAGCCCGCATTAAGAATGGCCGAATTAGTTAATAAGGCGAAATCGGCTATTGAGAAGATGGGGGCGGAAAATGAGAACATTGCCGACAGCTTAGCCCGATTGAATGAGATCGAGTTACGACGAGAGTTCCGGAACCTGCTGGCACATTGGGCGGCGAAGCGTGTTATCGGGAAGGACGCGTTAATATTATTTTCTCAAGACTCCAAAGATTTACAACGCGCCACAGGGAAAGGTCTCGAAAAGGATTTCAGTGGCTATTGCATTATTAATTTAGCTGACATTCGCGGATTGGTTACGCATCTGACTTCCTATGAACGCTGGATCGCCGAAAAGGTGAGCATATGGCATGCAAAGTACCCACCGAGGGATGCAACTTAGTAATAATAATTACCGCACATCGGCATTAGCTCGGAAGACAAATTTAACAGCGCGTTGTGTTTTAAATTCGCTTTCGTGACACCATATTGCCGTGTCGGTTGGTGGGCGGCAATGCCTGGTTCAGAAAATCTTCGGTAAGGCCCCTTGTGCTGGCGTTGTACGCCCAGCGAACGAACTGCTCCATCAATAACGCCTCCCGCTTTTTTAATTCAGCGTTCTCCATTTCCAGGCGCTTTACTCGTTCAGTCGACGCCTTCAACGCTGCCGGAACTGGCCGGCCTTCCTCGGTGCCACTGCCGTTTTCCCGGTATGTCTCGTAGGCGATACGAATGGACTCATGTTTATAGAGCGCCTGGCGTGTATAGGTCGCACTCGTCTTCTTGAAGATCTCACTGACCAGGCCCGGCCAGGTCAGCCGTCCATCCCACGTACGAATGATCTCGACAATCACAGCAATTTTTTCTGGCGTAAGGTTTGGCGACCGGCGTGTCATGGCTTTGCTTTCATGGGTAAGGATATCGGAGCACCGCCATCGATCGATGTTGGACCACGTTCAAACAAGTCGCGGTCGCGAAGTGCGCCTTCAGACAATGAGTATGTGCCAGAGGCACGCAGCTGAACTACCGCGCCGTCAGCAACATTTGGATCGTTCAAGATCGCGAGCAATTGCTCTAACCGCTCTACCGTCGCCTCATGTGTAGGCACCCAGTCCGAGGCACCATACACATCGTCGGCAACTGCTTGCTTCGCTGTTGCGAGGACTTTCCGGGCCGCGTTAAGCGCATCTTGTACACGCTCGGTCTTCCCTGATGCGCCTTTGATGCAAACGTGTTCCCGACAGTCGAGGCATTTTCGGAACATTTCGCACGGCAAGGCGGTGAAGTCGTGGATGCAGAATCCGTAGAGCGTGACGTGCGCAGTTGGCACGGTCATCGTCGCGAATTCGTCTCGAGTGACCGGCAGATTCTTTGGTATCTCAGCCAACGAACCGATCGCCTTTGCGTGATCCCCGAGCGCAGCGCGGATCTGCGTCACGATTTCTTCGCTTGAGACGTTGTCATAGGCCGCATTTTGCTGAACGCTTACACGACCACTCCATTTAGCAATATCGAGCTGGGAAAGATTAGCGCCTTGGGCGAGTGTATTCAGCCAGTGACGAAACTGGTGACTCCTCATCGCCAGCTGTCCGTCCGGGTCTATGCCGACTCGATGGAACACCGTCTTGCTGCCGGCCTTCTGATTCTGCCCCAATGCACAGCCGATGTGGTGATACTTGATTATCTCGAACATGCAGTGGCTGTGGTTCATCCCATTTCTGAACAAGCCAAACGGAATGACCAGCAAGCTTTCCGAGTATTTAAGTCCCCTAGCGCTGTCGTAGATTGGAAAACCGGCAGGGAGAGTGCCAACGATGTACTTTTCGAAGTCGACAAAGCGAACAGCCTGGATCTCGATTTCCCCCTTTATGGGATGTACAAGTGGAATATAAACAAATGGAATGCCGGTGCGCTTAAGCCATGTTCGAACGATGCGCTTGCCAGGCGCAAGATTCACCAGCGCGCCTACCTCATCCAAGGTCAGGATTTCCTTCTCTCGCAGGTGTTCAAACTCCGGCGGCAGGAAAAGCTTCCCAGGGTTCTGTTCGTACCAGCGGGCCATCTCTCTGGCGGGTTCAGTAATAGCTCGAATGCGCTTCAAGGCAGTTCGAACAACGTCCACCATACCTGGCAATATCCATTTTATGTGGTCGCTCGCCCCTTTCGAACCAGCCCATCTCAGCCCGAGGTACTTTTCCCCATCGCTGGCAGACTGCTCCGTTTCACAGGTTTCAGCCAAAACCATCACCTCGTTTACTCGCTCCGGGGCAGAGCAAAGAATTGCCGCAACTGATGTGATAAGTACATCTCGAGGTTCAGTTGCAAGGCAAAACGACTGTGCGAGCGCATCGAGAACCTCTTGCGATGGCAAGTTCCTTTGACGTCGTTTTTCGAACTCGGGCCCGACTCTCCCGGTAATGTCTTTACGCGCCTTGATGTACCGCCAGTTGTGCAAAGGTGCGTACACAAGGCCTTCCTCGTCCAAGAAGCGTGCAATTTTTCCAAGTGCTGTGCCCGTATTTGTGTCATCGCCCCCGCCATCCTGAAGCACTAGGGATGCCTTATTGAAAACGGTGGCATCGCAGTCACTTAACGAAAGGATGTTTAGCTCCTGTATTACCGTGTCAAGCGCCCTAAAAGCACCGATCGCGCGGCTGAAGGAAGCGGAGTGGTGACTATAAAGCTGGCTTCGCACATAAGCCTTGGCAAAATCTCTTATCTGAGAACAGAACGGCTTCCCTCCAGCCTTCTTCCGCTGAGTGAAATAAATAGTGATGCCACCAGCTTTGGAATTTCGATATCCTTGCAGAGAATAATAACCAGTTACATCCCACTCGTCCGCGTCGAAATCGATATCAGCCCCGAAGGCCGTTAAGTCATTTCTGCAGTAGGCAATGAACTTGGCGAGATTACCCTCAGCGTCCGTTTTGGCGCGAGGGATGAGAGGAACGACTATGCCCATTATTGGTCCTTGCCCGTCGCTATCCTGCA
>Ga0265780_10006193_pt1 | contig 14906 bp, 8 predicted proteins | sample P1T30metagenome_FD_192432 | JGI IMG/M metagenome (GOLD analysis project Ga0265780, IMG submission 192432) | Plant litter microbial communities from East Loma Ridge, Irvine, California - P1 T30 | ecosystem: Environmental > Terrestrial > Plant litter > Unclassified | place: USA: California... | reverse complement strand
CAATATAAAAGCGAAGAGCCGGCAATTTTGTCCGGCTCTTCGCTTTTATATTACCGCATACACTGACGAACTTAGCGAGAACTGCATTTTAATACAGAAAAGGCTGGCAATACCATTATCTCTTTGCCCGCAAAGCTTGTTTACATCGCGAAGACTAAATGTTCTCAGATACCCTTACGAAAAATTCCCTTGGTAAGGTCTGGTATTCCAAAATAGACGGAAAGGTAGAATTCTTCACTTCAGCTGGATTCCACCCTGTTCACATAGACAGAAGATTGAAACCCCTGACAGATTACATGATCAAGAAATATGTCTATAATAACCGATAAACCGTTATTATAATTTGATAATAGCTATTACGGCTTATTGTCAGGCTCTCAATAACGCAAAACGCCTGGCTAAACTAATAACCAGGCGTTTTATCCTGCATAACAGGCCTAATGTGTTTTATTATACTAGTTTATTGCTCTTCTATTCTGATTAATTAACAACATTTAGTCTTCCTGTCAGCGCAGGCAAAGCCGGTGTTACTCCCGGGAATGTTACTACATACATATAAACGCCGTTAGCAAGCGGATTACCGTTTACATGCCCGTTCCAGCTGTTATCATAGTTAGATTTGCTATAGATCAGCTGCCCTGAAGAATTATAAACCTTTAACATGGCGGTCGGGAACATGTCTATATTGGTGATCATGAAGTTATCATTCACTCCGTCGCCATTAGGTGTCATGAGGTTTGATACCACAACCGCCTCCAGATCTGTTTTCACAGTGATAGTTACCTGCTTGGTAACCGAACAGCCATTGGCATTGGTTACAGTAACCACATAGGTAGTGGTCAGATCAGGACGTACGGTTAACACTGATGTGTTCTGTCCCGAAATGATACCACTGGCACTGGCCCAGCTATACGATGCTCCGCCTGTAGCTGTCAGTTTTACAGTCTGCCCCTTGCTGATCGACAAACCGAGGTCTGTGGATATAGATGCTACAGGCAACGCGCTTATGGTAAGGGTAAAGCTGGTGGTATAAGTATCTACTCCGCCAATTTCCGTACCGCCATCATCTTTAACCTTTATGGTGACGATCGCTTCGCCAGAGACGCCCGCTGCCGGCTGATAGGTCAATAAACCATCACTGCCGGCTCCTTTGCTGATGCTAAGGCTATTGAACAGCTCAGGATGATTAGTGTTTACTGACACTCCCACCGCCTGCTGACTTTCCGGGCCTGCTGTTATGTTTGACAAGTCAATACGTTGCTGCCCTGCTCCGGTACAGGTGATCTGATCAGGAACGGTATTGACGGTTGGTGCCTTATTCGGATTGACTGTTACTGTTGCTTGCGCAGTAACCGAACAGCCATTGGCATTGGTTACCGTAACTACATAGGTTGTAGTTTGGGCAGGACGTATGCTTAACGTTGATGTGTTCTGCCCCGAAAGAATGCCATTTGCACTGGCCCAGCTATAAGATGTTCCACCTGTTGCCGTAAGCTTCACCGTCTGCCCCTTGGCGATCGATAATCCCGGATCTGCGGATATTGATGCCACAGGTAATGCGCTTATAGTAAGAGTAAAACTGGTGGTATAGGTGTCTATCCCGCCATTTGTAATACCGCCATCGTCTTTGGCTTTTATGGTAATAGTCGCTTCGCCTGTCTTTCCCGCTGCAGGCTGATAGCTCAATAAGCCATCGCTGCCCGCTCCTTTGCTGATGCTCAGGCTGCTGAACAGTTCAGGGCGGTCAGTACTTATTGACACTCCCACCGTCTGTTGGGTCTCCGGACCTGCTGTTATATTTGACAGGGCGATATGTTGTTCACCTGCATCAATACAAACGGTCTGGTTAGAGACCGTGTTAATAGTCGGCGCTTTATTAGGTTCGTTCGTTACAGTTAATTTAAACGTAGCAGTGCCGCCTGAAAAAGTACCGAAAGCAGCCTGACTTACAGTTATCACAGTTTCCCCGGTTGAAAGCAGGGTAACTACATTACCAGCAACAGTAGCTACTGCCGTATTGCTGCTCGTATAGGAAAAAGCGCCTGTGCTGTTACTATGCGGATCGCTTATTGTATAAGTACCGTTGGCTAAAACAGCAAATACATCGGCAGGAGAGGTAAGGCCCGGAGCCCTAAGCGGTTTTACACTTTTTACTGCGGTTTTTCCGCTTTCTTTGTTATCCGCATCGATTGCAGTTACAGCATAGTAATATGTAGTACCATTTTCAACCTCCAGATCAGTATATTCAGTACCTGTAACCGTCTTAAATTCAGTGAGATTTGCGGATGACGTACCTTTATAAACTTTATAACTTACAGACCCGCTTAAATTATCCCAGGTTAAATCTACCTTAGCATCACCTGCATCAGCTTTTAAGTTTTGAGGGGCAGCCGGTCCGAAAGAATACGACTTTACGAATGGATAAACATATGAAGTGGAAGATCCCATTCCCATATCAATATCCCATGGATCGCTGGATGGTGAGCTTACAACTTTCAAAGTAAGGTAAGCAATACATATTTGCGTTTCACCAACAGACATGAATGTGCTGGAAACCTCCTTTGTTGAAAACTGACCGGTTCCAAAAGGTTTCCACGATTCTCCATCAAATTTCATCACTGCACCGCCAGAAAAAATATAGGGCTGGTTATCGGGGCCTATCCCGATTGATAAAGCAGTTGCAAAAGAACTTGTAAAACCCGCAGTTCCAACTGTTACAAGCTGACCATTAGTATACTTCTGGACTGTGGCTTTCGAGTTACGATTAATATCCATGTAAAGAATATATGGGGTTTCATTCTTATCCAGTGCCATACGCACATTATAAACAACCCCACTCGATTCGCCTAATACCTTCCAGTCTTGGCTGGTCACATTAGCCAGGGTAGCTTTTCCCGTCCTCTGGTCCTTATAACATACATAAACTTTACCATCACTAAGCACGGCTATCCCGTGATCCAATGCGGCATTTCCGGGAGATCTTTGATTGATCAGCTGCCAGTTTCCATTAGTATACTTATGCACCATCTGTATCAGCCTGGAATCATTGCCTCGTGGCATTACGTTATAAACAACATATGGTACGTTATTCTTGTCTATTGTGATAGCAACTTCCTCGGCCTGGCCGTCTGCATAAGGAAAATCTCCTACATTTTTCCATTCCCCGTCGGTATATTTTTTCACCGTCGTTCTGTATATACCATACTGGGATGTAGTAGGTATACCTTCCGTGTATGCGACAAATGGGACGCCATTGTTATCTATAACGAAGGATAGCTTGCCAGTTAATCTCCCTGTAAATCCACGGGGACCGACATTCTCCCATTGATTGTTAACAAATCTCTTAACCGTTATTTTATAACCCAGATCCGTATCTGCATAGGCTATATAAGGAACCCCTTCAGGACTAATTGCTGAAGACAAGTAACTTGCCTGTCCTTCACCCAGTCCGGTCTCTACTGAAGCATCGTCTGGACCAAGAGCTTTCCATTCCTGAGAAAAACTATTTATGCTAAGAAAGTTGCATAGAAAAAGTAATGTTATTGACAGTAGATTTCTTTTCATTTTAGTTCTTTTGTTTTTTTTCAGCATTTGTTTGATCAGGGTGTATCTTGTTTATTTAAATTTCAGTGCGTAGAAAAGGCGTAGGTTGTCCTTACCTGAATGTCCAATGTTCCTGTTTTGCCATTACTAATAAGGAGATTAGTCCGCTGCGTATGATCGTTTCGCAAACGCAGTGGCAGATGTTGCTTTTCCCATTCGATAATAAACAACCGAAAAAACATGAATAATATCATTTAATCAACGATTTTCAGACCCCCATTTTTACGGCGTCAGAAATTATAGGTTACGTCGATTTAAAAAATATCAGGCAGATAAGCTTGCCGGCCAGGGCCTGACATTAGCAGATTCAAATAGCTTAGAGGACGGCGAAGCGTTTTTCTAAAATTCAGGGAGTATGGATTGGCAATATGACATGGAAGGATCATACCTGCACGCAGTAAAGGCAAATGTCACTTAATAAAAAAGCAGGCTTCAGCCAGGATTAAAACACCTGCCTGAAGCCTGCTTTGCAAACTTATTTCAGGAGGTCAGAGCATCATTCCGCCCGAAACCTCGATGCGCTGCCCGTTAATCCAGCGCCCTTCATCTGAGCATAAGAAAGCCACTACACCTCCTATATCATCAGGCAGACCTACGCGGCCTAAAGAAGTAACACTGGCTATCTGGTCGTTCATTTCTTTGTTATCCCTTACGCGGCCGCCGCCAAAATCTGTTTCTATTGCGCCGGGAGCTACTACGTTTGCCGCAATACCACGTGGTCCCAGTTCTTTTGCAAGGTACCTGGTAAGCACTTCAATAGCCCCCTTCATCGATCCATAAGCAGAAGAGCCCGGGAATGAAAAACGAGCCAGGCCCGAAGAAAGGTTGATTATACGTCCGCCGTCACTGATAAACGGCAGCGCCTTCTGTGTCAGAAAGAACACACCTTTATAGTGAATATTCAGTGCGGTATCAAACTGCTCTTCTGTAGTTTCAGCAAAAGATGCATAAAGCGCAGTACCCGCATTATTGATAAGGAAGTCAAAAGTTGAACGGCCCGTTTTTTCTTTTAACCCGGCTGCTACCTCACTAAAGAACCCGTCGAACTGTTGAATCTTGCCGGTATCCAGCTGAAAAGCGAGGACGTTTACACCAAAAAATTCTGCTTCTGCCAGCACTTCATCTGCTTGTTGTTTACTATTATTATAGGTAAATACTACATCTATCCCCTTTTTAGCAAGACTGAGTACCATGTTTCTTCCCAGTCCACGGCTGCCACCTGTCACAAGTGCAATTTTATTTTCTGTTTTCATCATTAATTTTTTTTGTTCTGAAAATTACAATACAAAGGTGTACAAAAAGGCTCGGGCCCGTTTGCAAACATCAATCGATAGTTTGCAAAAAACAAACAAGAACCTTCAGGAGCGGAAGGAAAGAGGCGTTACAGAAGTTTGTTTCTTAAAAAAGTTAGAGAAGTGAGCCACCTCTTCAAATCCCAGGCTGTAAGCAATTTCAGATATGTTCCAGTTGGTTTCCCTGAGAAGGATCTTTGCTTCCTGTGTCATCCGGCTGCTGATGAATTCCGTGGTGGTTTTTCCTGTATTTTCTTTCAACACCTTGTTGAGATGATTGACGTGGATTGCCAGCCTTTCGGCATACTCTTTTGCTGAGCGCAGCTTCAGCCTGTGATTCTGTGAATCGATAGGAAACTGCCGTTCCAGCAGTTCGATGAATAGAGCGATAATACGTGAAGATGCATTCTGACTGGATTTCATAGCAGCGGCAGGCTGAAGTTTTTGCCCGTAATGAATGAGTTCCAGCAGGTAGTTACGGAGCAGATCATATTTAAACTCATAATCCGACACAATTTCCTTTTTTATTTTTTTGAAAAGCTGTTCGATCTCGTCAGCTTCTTCGTCTGAGATCTCAAACACGGGGTCTCCTCCAGATCTGAAAATAGGAAGCTCGTCTACTATAACACCGCTTTTATTCTTAAGTAAAAAAGTGTCCGTGAATACACAGAAAGTACCCGACTGGTTATCGTCAAGTGGTATCCAGTGATAAGGCACCTTGGGCGTCGCAAAAAGCAACGCATTCTTTTCGATATCAAATACCTTATCTGCGTATTCCGCACGGTTTTTACCGCGTATCAGGCTGATCTTGTAATAGGCTCTGCGATTATAGGGCATTACCTGTTTATGCTTTACCTCGCGTATAGTTTCCGAAATATCGAATACATTAAAATGGCCAACCTCCCTGTTGATACCAGGGGGTAAAAGCGTATCGATATCCTTGCCCGTAAAACCGGAGGCTTCTTTGTAAAATTCGCCGAGGGATGTGATCTGTCCATTCATTTACTAAATGATCTTAATTGCAATATTCAAAGATAAAAAATGCCGGCAATAAAGAATCCTATTACACATAGCTGCCATGAATGCTTTCAGCAGATTCTCATTATGATTCAGTTTTACTGTTGTGCTGTAAGATAAAACGATGATATAATTCCGGGCACGACTGTCGTTTCGTTATCAAAAGGATATAGTTTATTTACGCAAATGCCCATTGTATTTGTCGCATTAAGGCCTTAACTATATTGAGAGTTCTGACTAACTTTAATATAGTTAAACAGAGTAAAGTTAACGCAAAACACAGACAATGAATACCGACATTCAGATTTATAATAACTCTCAGGCCGGCGAAGAAAAACTGATATGTGATATTTTATGCCAGGTAATCAGCCAGAATTTACCTGATGCAGAGAGCAAGATCTGGCATAGCCATCCGGTTTGGTTTCTGAATGGAAACCCGATTGTGGGCTACAGTAAATTAAAGGGCGGCATCCGTTTATTATTTTGGAGCGGCCAGTCGTTTGCCGAGCCTGGTTTACGTTTTGAAGGAACTTTCAAAGCTGCGGAAGCTCGTTATACTGCCAGCAAAGACATCGACCACACCGATCTCAACCGATGGATTGAAAAGTCCCGGAACATACAATGGGATTACAAAAACATAGTAAAACGTAAGGGTGCACTTGAACCATTGATCGGAATTAAAATCTTATAATCATTATTTTCCCACTGATTCATCCACTGCATTCTTTAATCAATATAATATACTTATGTATCAGCCGTAAATGCAAGTTCAGGGTTTTTAGATACCCGGATCTGATTTTATAATTAAAGACCTATCTCCCAAAACCGCTCTTTTCTACTACAGGAGGATTCAGATACTGCTTAAAAAACTTATAAAGGTGCTCTAACGATTCGCCCGTTTGAGGAATCGCGTGTCCTTTACCATAATTTACAAGTGCAGACGTAGGCACGCCAACCGAATCCAGCTTAGCCTTAAACTGCGCAACCTGATCCTGATAATACCGTTCATCGTCTGTATTATAAAAGAAGAAGACAGGCGCCGTGGCAGATGTTTGAATAAGATAAGACGCGCCCATAGATTGCCAGCGTTCGTAATTCTCCTTCAAAGATCCCCAGGCCCAGACACAACGTGTTTCCAGGTTCGAATCACCGTCACCACCAAAATTATATATCTGCGTATAATCAAACACGCCGGGCCCCAGGGCAGCTGCCTGCACATCATCTGAAACGCCGGCATTAAAACCAGCATTCTCAAATTCCGGAACCTTGCGGTCGCCTATGGCCAATGATCCGGCGGTCGATCCACGCGAAAATCCGAAGATTCCAATCTTACCAGACAGGCCGAGTTTCGCACCTTTTTCCCTCAGCGTGCGAATAGCAGATTTTACTTTTCTCGCCGCATCAGGATTCGCCTGGAAAGACTTATACGTATCATTTGCCCCGCCCACGGGCTTCCCCTTTCCCCAGGGACAGTATTTTGGATGGTCTGCTACCGCCCAGGCAATACCATTTGCCGGTGCGCCTTCCTGGAAGGAATCATTAAAGCCGGCAAGGGTATATCCAAGATTTAGCCGCTGATCCTTATTGGCATCAGTAAACTGCTTTTTACCTGTATCGTAGGTAGCATAACTGTTGCTGTAAGAAAAAGACAAAATAGTGGGCACCGGCACAGCAGGATTTGCCGGGTAAACAATATCCATATACAGCAAATCACCCTCCGTATATTCTGCCGGCGTATTGTAAACAGTCGGATCATCCCTGAAATAAGGGACGTTTCTCGAAATCCGATAGCCTTCGAAGAGTACATAAGACTGATAATTTGAACAGTCTTTATAACCGCAAAAAGATCCGGCAGCAATAGAATCGTTGATTGCAATAATATCTGCGTTGATCTTTGGAGATACAGCATTTTCATTTTTTGCATAATTCAGCTCAATAACGCGATAGCCGCGTGCCAGCAGCCAGGCTACATTTTTTGCATTACTATTTCTGCCTATCTTCCTGAAATTCAAATTCTCCAGGTAAACAATAGTTGGATAATTGCCTGCGAAATCGCGGACAGGAGAGTCGGGTTCGGTCGCCTTGTATACAATGGCATTACCCGTAACCTCACTTATCCACATTCCCGTTGCGGCCCGGGTACTGCCGGTTAAAGTAAACAGGAGCAAAAATACTATAGAGGAGATGGAGGATAAACCGGATATCTTTTGAGTACGGATATATAACACGTTCGGCACCAGAATTAAGATCCGGAAAAGCCTGATATAATCTTGCATTAACAATTTCTATTTTAATAATAGGCATGAGAAAGACATTGTTTTTAATACTGTCATCCCCTGGTTAAACTGACCCGAAAGTAAAAGGATTTTACTTTCCGAAAAATGACACGGTACACCACACTTCTTTTTCCCTGCTTACTGCGCTAAGATGCCCATTTAATGGAGCAGTTACAAATTCCATCTGCATATCTCAAACGCTATTGTACATTTGATACTACCTTAAGACATATTCGCACAAGTGATAATTGGGCCTGGGAAACCAGCATGTCATAAAAGCTATTTGTCAAATTACGCTACCCCCTGCCAGAATACAGTTTATACCTCCTGCCCGCCGAAACGGTCAAGGCAGAAGTATTACCCGTAACAGACTTGATCCCGCCAAAATTGTTCCCCGCATCAAACTCGTTGTAGTATTTAATCTGAACCTTTCCAACCGATTTAACCTTTTCTTTTGGATCATGAATATCAAAAGTATTATAATACCTGATAGCCATGTCTCCGATAGTTTTCAGCGAGCCTTTCACCTCATGAATGTCGAACACATTATTATAAGTTATTTTAATATTTCCTATGGATTTTATCCTTCCCGGAATATCATGGATATCGAACTTGTCATAATAACGAATAGGAAATCCAAGCTTTTCACAATCTTCATCGAGTAATTCAGCTCCGGCTTTTGTTTCGATATACAGAATTTCGCCTTCGCCGCCTATTCCGAGATAATACCTATTGTTGATCTCAAGATCTATCGTCCGGAAGCCTTCCGCCTGCGGCGAAAGTACAAATCTTGCTCTGGTTATAGTTTGTGCATCAAGTTTACCAAAAAGGCCTAGAGTTATTATTATTAAGAGAATAAGTCTTTGCATAAGGGTTATCTGTTATATATGTCCTGAAATTTAGACCTGAGTTTTTGATAAAGGATTAAGGAACGCTCTGGTATTAGTTTAACCAGGCAGACTTCACTATCCGGAGATCATAGCACAGAAATTCCTTCATTGCAATGAATGTAAAAGTTCAGCTAGAATCTTTACTTCCAAATTCACTCATAGGGCGTTTTTACAGCACAGCCATTTTCAGCCCATCCCTTTAAAACTCTATTACATTCGTTTCATCAGACCACTGGTCATTAATAGACACCGAAAAACTAGTTTCCGAGGAGAATAAATAGCCGGTTAATACCGTTTCCCTGTTTCTCGATACAGTAACATCTCTCACGATCTTCTCTTTTACAAGTACATTGTCGGCCGTAAAGGCTCTTATAACCACATCGAAAGGCATCTTCGTATTTACATTAACCGAAGAGACTGGTTTAAATAAAGTACCCGGAGATAGACGGGCCTGGAAAATATTAGGATTGCGCGCCGGATAAACAGGTGTCTGTCCATCAAAATAATAAAACGGGCTAAATTTAAAATAATAACGCATGTTAGATACGTTTTGCGGTACTTTATCTTTTAATTTAACCGTCAGCTTTCCTATAATCCTTTCCAATATTATATCTTCATTGACCGGACTCTGCGATACCGTAAGGGTTCTCCTTTTATAAAAATAATCCCCTGTCGTAATATAAAAATACGAACTGCTAAAACTTTTGATGTTTATCGTCTGCACCTTATTCACACTACCGATAAAAACAAAATGGTAGGTACCAGGAGGCAGCAGATCTTTAATCTGGCCAAAATTGGCAGTCGTATCTTTAAACTGCCTGATCTCCCTGATTTTGCCTGTCCCTCCCTCCGCTTCGAAAACATAATAATACAAGTACCTGATCACATTTTTCGCCGAAACAGTATCCGATATTTTTGTTCCGTCTTTAATTTCCTGCGTGAAATCATCGGCACTAAAGGAGACCGGAATTAGCTCAGGTTCTTTTAAATTGTTTTCATCCAATGATTCGGACTTCTTACAGGAAAAAAGCAATAGCACAACACAGGCCAGCAGAGGTAGCTTTTTCATGGTAAATTGGTTAGATAATCAAATATAAACAATTTCAAACAAGATTATGATACACAATAAGTTAACATTTATTTTTAATCATTTTGGGTACTACTATATACAAAAAAAGCCGCTCCGGAGAGCAGCTTCTTAATGGATACCATAACCAAGCCGAAGGCCTGATTGCGGCTTATTGTTCGTTGACAATGGTGATAAATCCTTTCAGCGATTTACCCTTACCAAAATCAAGGATATAGTAGTAGGTACCTTCGGCAAGAGGATTTCCCTTCAGGGTTCCAGTCCATTCATTCCTGTAGTCTCCTTTACTATAAACTTCTCTTCCGGCCCGATCGTAGATACGGAGCAGGTTATTCGGATACATATCGATATTCCTGATGATGAAATTATCGTTTACACCATCTCCGTTTGGAGAAAGAATATTGGTGGCATCTACTGCTTTGTAGTCTTCCAAAACCTCTATCCTGATCTCCTTTTCAACAGAACATCCGCTTTCGTTGGCAACCGTAACTTTATAAACGGTTGTTCTATCCGGACGAACAGTTAATGAAGATGACGTCTGACCCGAAAGAATACCGTTAGCATCAGCCCAGGTGTAAGAAACTCCACCCGTAGCAAGAAGATGAGCAGTTTTTCCTTTGCTGATAGACGTACCCATATCGGATGATATGGTTGCTACCGGCAGCGGATTTACGGTTATCGTAAATGTTCTGCTAAAGGTATCCTGACCACCGCGTTCCGTACCGCCATTGTCTTTTACAGTCACGGTTATAGTTGCCGTTCCTGTGAAGTCTTGCCTGATACGATAATTCAATCTTCCTGCCTCTGTACCTATCTGGCTTACCAACAGCTGATCAAACAGGTTAACATTATCAGCGGAAACCGACAGTTCTGTTGTCTGATCGATTTCAGCGCCAGCAGAGATACCCCTCAGATCTAATTTCTGATCTGAGCCAGTATAACACATTATTATATCGGCTATGGCTGACAGTGTAGGAGCGCTGTTCGGAGCTTTCTCTTCCACATTAAAGTTCAATACCTGACTTTTACCGCTGCTGTTACCTGCGCCATCTACCGCAGTGACACTCACGCTGTATAATCCGGTGGTTAATTCACTGAAGGTATAAGACCAGTTTCCATTACCATCAACGGCTGCCTCGCCCAACCGGGCTCCGCCTGTTCCGTAAATCACAACTTTTCCATTCGCCTCAGCCTGACCGCTGATAGTAGGTGTTGTATCGTAAGTCAGACCATTATCTGCGTCTGCAAGAACCGGTATAGCCGGAATTGCAGGCGCTTTAGTGTCGATCTCAAATCTGGCTTCTGCGCTCTTCGCACTTCTGTTGCCCGCCACATCACTGGTGGTATAGGTAAGGCTGTAGTTCCCATCTTCAAGAGGATTTATAAAAGTATAACTCCAGTTGCCGTCTGCATCTACACTTACAGGAACCTGTAATTCCTGACCATCCAAATAGATCACAACAGTACCTCCTGTCTCCGTTTTACCTTTAACTATTGGTTTGTTTACATTAGTTAAAGCTGGAACAACCGGCATCGATGTTGAAGGCGCTGTAGTATCTACCTTAAAGATCAGGGCATCGCTCTTCACACTGGCGTTACCAGCGCTATCCTTATTTATGAGGGCAACTTCGTAATCCTGCTCTGTAAGGCTTTGCTCAAACTGGTAAGACCATTTTCCATCCTGATTAACGTCGACTGTAATAAGCTCATTACCGCCGATATAAATAACCATGCTGGTACCAGCTTCACCTGTACCACTTAACAGCGGCTTGCTGTTCCTGGTAAGTGTCGAATTGCTGCCATCCAGCAGCGCAACTGAAGGTTTTTCAGGAGCCTTTGTATCTACGTGAAAGGTCAGTACCGGAGCCTGCTCTCCCGCATTGCCGGCAGCATCCGTAACACTATATACAGACGTGTGACCACCCTCCATCAGCTCTTCTTCAAATGTATAAGTCCATTCGCCTGAATCACCAACAAGTATTAATTTAACATTTGTACTATCAGTAACCAATTTAACTGTAGACCCGGGCTCTGCCTTCCCATTGATAGTAGGTTTTTTGACAGTTACATACCCTGCAGGATTAATTCCGGCAATTTCAGGCATTAACACCTCAGGCACCTGCGTATCTACTGAAAATGTTAAAGCTTCGCTTAATTCACTGACGTTTTCCTGCGTATCGGTAGCGGTAACCCGGAGGCTGTAATCGCCATGCTCAAGAAGATCGGGCAATTCGTATTCCCAGGTTCCATCGGCCGAAGCTTCAATCCCGCCTGCAGGGGTACTGCTTCCGTTCAAATAAAGATTTACGTAAGCATTAGGTTCCACTTTTCCGCTAAAGGAGGCTTTTGTGGTCTTATTTCCTGCAGTAACCAATTCTGGTTTAGTAAGGATCTCCATCACGTTTTTCACGTTAATATCGATTTCCTTTACCAGGGTTTTATTCTTACTGTTCGTTACACGGACTTTGATAAAAAATGAGCTCCGTGTTTCCTTATCAAAAACAGCTCCTGCGATCAGCTTGTCTCCTTCAATTCTGAAGAACGAGTTGTCTGGTGCGTTTTCTGCCAGTTCATACGTAAAGGTATCATTTGCGACAGTGCTGGTTGCGCTGAATGTACCGATCTCCTCTCCTGCAGCATTGTTTTCAGTTATCCTGTAATTAGATAAAGTGATGGCTGTAGGCCTGGTATTGACAGCATCGATATAGGTAATTTTTGTCTTCTGAGCCGACAAATCAGAAACGCCAAAGAATAAACGCTGTCCGGATACATCCAGTGAGAATTTGTTCGCTTCGCTTAAATCCAGGTCCTGTAACTCTCCTGCCAGCTCCCATGTACCGTTATCGTAATACTTTGTCGATATTTTACCCGACTGAACAAACGACACATAAGGGATTCCATCTTCCGAGATGCTTAGTTGCGGGCTTTGTGCATTTGTACCAGAAAACCTTCTTTCACCAACCACTTCCCATGCCTGATTGTTCAGTTTTTCTACGGTAATACCGTAAGGTGATACCCGCTCCACATAAGATATATAAGGCTCGTTATACCTGCCAAAATTCAATGAGGCACTGCCGTTTGCGGCAAAAGGAAAAGTTCCGGCTTGGGTCCACATAGCTTCCACCTGGTCCCAACGGCTCATTCTGATAGTTTCACCTGCTGAGCTGTATTCAGAGTATAACAGGTAAGGAGTCCCCAGTTTATCCACCTTTATCGTGAGATTACTGATCATTGACGGCAAGCCTACAATTGGCATATCAATCCATTCGCTGTTTACAAGCGTCCTGATAACAGTACTGTTATCGCTTTGACGTTTGAAAGCTACATACGGCCTGGATTGTCCGTATTTGTTATCAGACAATGAAAAGGCATATGTCGACCCTATAGCTTCCTGGCTCACTGCGTCTACCCATTCGTTATCGATATACTTTTTCACCTTTATCTGAAAGGCTGTCGTTAGGTAAGCCATAGTCATCACTCCGTTCTGATCCATTGTGATCTGAGGCTGCATGCCGATCATAACCGCTTCACCCAACTGTTCCCATACTGAACCTGTAAAACGTCTGACTATAATTCTACCATCGCTGCTACGGGTAACCGAATAAGGAGATCCCGCGTAATTAAGTACCGAAACACTTGAATTATCCTGCTGCATTCCGTTATCGTCGCCTACAGGTGTCCACTCCGTCACAAAAGGCAGAGACAACATTATCGTGTCATCAATATTTTTAATTTTCACCGTAAGGTTTATCTCATCCTCGGAGTCATCACTTTTAACTTTTACGGTAAGCTTGTAAAGATTAGACTGCTCGGCACTTTTCGGCTGTTCGTAGTCCGGCATATCTCTGAAAGACAGTTCGCCGCTGCTGCTTATAGTGAACAATGCAGCATCGGCACCTGAAAGCTCGTAGCTTACCGGCTCGGTATATGAAGGGTCTATGGTGATCGTAGCCAGGGGTTCGAAGGAATTCTCGTTAACCTGAAGATCTTTAGCGTCACCGTTATTATAGGTAATTGTTACAGGAGGTAATGCAAATTCTCTCACCTTTACAGTGATATCCTGTGTAATTTCACCTCCCCTGCCGTCTGTAACCTTAACTGTAACCAGGTACTTGTTGTCTGAATCCTGGTCTGCCGGAAGATTATAATCGGGCGGTGTGTTGAAGTTTAACTTGCCATCCTGCCCTATCGAGAACAGATCTTTATCGTCCCCGAGCAGTGAGTAGGTTAACGCATCATTATCTTCGTCGCTTGCTGTAATTATAGCAACTTCACGCGTGCTGAGCGGATTAAAAGAGATTAATGCCGGCGATTCACCGTTTTTGAACGTAATAACAGGCACACGGTTAGGAGGGGTTACGATCACATCGATCGTTTGCCGCCCTATCTCATTGTCAGTAGCGTCCAGGAAGATCACCGTAAAGAAGTAATTTCCAGCTGTTGAAGATTTTAATTCCAGTTCATCGATCAGAAAACCACCATAGGTGAAATCTGGATCTGCCGGACTACTAAATCCAAACGATATGGCAGAAAGCACTGCAGGGCTGGCAGGTAAAATAAATCTTAGCCCATCTTCGGCCCAGTCAGATGGCGGCGTAAGATCGCTCTTTGGAATAACCAAAGGCTTATCTGCTGCTATAGTTAACTCATCCTGCAGGTTCTGCACGCTTACAGTAATAGTCTGCGAGTCCTCGATCGTTCCATTACTTGCTTTAACAATAACACTATAAGTATTTGACTG
>Ga0265780_10006192_pt1 | contig 14908 bp, 14 predicted proteins | sample P1T30metagenome_FD_192432 | JGI IMG/M metagenome (GOLD analysis project Ga0265780, IMG submission 192432) | Plant litter microbial communities from East Loma Ridge, Irvine, California - P1 T30 | ecosystem: Environmental > Terrestrial > Plant litter > Unclassified | place: USA: California... | reverse complement strand
CGATCGCGCCCGGTCCGGCCGTGATCACCACCAGCGCATCGAAGCGCACCAGCGCGACGGTCAGGGCAACCACGAAAATATCCAGCATCGACCAGCGGCCGACGAATTCAATGGCGCGATACGCGCGCGTGCGCGCCATCGGCGCCGTGCGCGAGCGCGCCTGGGCGGTGGCATTGAGCCATGCGAGGGCGGCGAGCTTCGAGACCGGCACCACGATGCTGGCCACGAAAATGATGATGGCCAGGCCCTTTGATCCGGTGTTCCAGAACAGCACGACGCCGCTCATGATCGTGTCGCCTTCCGTGCCGCCGATCGAGCGGGTATACATCACGGGCAGCATATTGGCGGGAATGTACAGCAGCGTGGCGGCCAGGAGCATGGCCCAGGTCCAGCCGACGCTGTTGGGAATCCGGCGATGCAGCGCGGCGCTGCAGCGCGCGCAGCGATCGGTACCGTCGCGTGACGGGCAGGTGTGATTCACGAGGCCGCAGGCGCTGCACGAGACCAGCACCGAATCGGCCTCGGCGATCGTGGTGGTCTGGCGGGCCGGGTCGGATTTGCGCAGCGGCGCCAGGCGGTCGGCCAGCGCCCACAGCGCTTTCGGTTCGTAGCGCATGACGAGCGCGCACAGGATCGTCAGCACGCCAAAGGCGAACAGGGCCGGATGCGGCTCCACGCGCGCCAGGCTGGTCATCTTGATCACGGTGATCAGGATGCCGATCATCAGCACCTCGGTCATTGCCCAATGGCGCGCGCCCTGGACAGTGCGCAGCACGAGGTTGAAGCCGGGTACGCGCACACCACGGGTCAGGCCGAGCGCCACATAAAACAGGGAACCGAGTTCGATGCCGGGGAAGATGATGGCGCAAAAGAAGACCATGGCCGCGATGACCTGGTCGCCTGCTCCCCACAGCACGGCCACGGCCTGGTACAGCGTGGCACCCGACAGCATGCCGCCCATCTCGAGCGTGACGATGGGGAACCACTGCGCCAGCAAGAACACGAACACGGCGCCCAGTGTCAGCGCGGCCAGCACCTCGGCCTGGCGCGCCGGGCTGCCCTTGTGCCAGCGGTACAACTCGTGCTGGCAGCGGTGGCAGCTGGCGCGCTCGCAGGCAGCCAGCGGCCGCCAGTGATACAGGCTGCCACAGTCATGACACGCGACCAGTTGATCCGTTTTCACCCACTCCCCTCACACCAGTGCTTTTACACTAGGTATTATGACCGAGAGCAACTGAACGTGCAGTTCAATCGTGAGCGCAGTCCCGATCAAAAGCGGACCTTGACGTAGGCCGATGGGCCGGTCAGCTTGAGGTCGATGTCGGCGGTGCGGTCGCCATTGCGGTGCAGGTCGATTTTCTGGATGCCGTAGTCGAGGACCAGGCCGATATTCTTGTGCGGGAAGTATTCCACGCCGACCGCGCCGTTATAGATGTGGCCTTCGACGTTGCCGCCATTTTTCTTCACGCCCGAGGCTTCGGCATAGAAGCGGACCTGGTCGTTCAGGGCATGGCGCCATGCCAGTTCGACGGTCGGGGCCCAGACGCTTTCGCTGGCCGACGCGGAGCCGCTCCACGAGTAGCTCTCAACCGGCGCACTCGCGCTGACATTGGCCGACGCCGAACCCGAAATCTTGGCGCGCAGGTGGGCCGCGCCCAGGCCGACGCCGAAGACGTTCTTTTCCTTGCCAAACCAGAACTTGTACGACAGGCGTGCCAGCTCGATGCGCAGGTTGGCGTCGGCGCGCAGCGAACCGCTGACCGGACGGCCTTCATACACGGTGTCGCCGTTCAGGTCGGCGCCGTAGCCTTCGTCGAAGCGGAAGTAATCAAACGAAATGCCGTGGCTATCGCCGATCAGGACTTCGGCTTTCACGCGTGGCAGCGTGACGTCGTCGATCTCTTCGTCCGGCGTATCGATGCGGCCGTAGCGGGTGTCGCCGCCCAGGTGGATTTCAGGCTCGGCGTAGAACGCGCCGGCCGAGATGCTGACGCGATCGAGCGCTGGCGACTGCTGCGCCTGCGCCATGCCTGCTGTGGCGGCGCCCAGCAGGATTGCGCCCTTGAGCGCGCGGACGAGGGTGGTGTGGACAGACGGGGCAGCAGTGCGTGGTGCAGGACGGGACATACGTTCTCCGGATAATCAGTTGATCAAATTGCCCGCCAGACTCTGTCTCGACGCGGCATCGACCAATTATCGCAAGATGTTAGTTTGCCAACCCACACGATTGAACTGACTTTGTGGTCATTAAGCAACACGCGGATCCCACTTCATGCGAGTTGCATACTTGGCACACCGCCCCGCGTCATTACACGAACGCGCCCGGTGCTTCACGCGCCATGGTTTATCATCCAGAAACATTAACCTTTTCACAAACGCAGCCAATGAAGCAATTTACCCTCCCGCAGAATTCCTTTCTGCTACTGCTCACGATCGTCACGATCGCTTTCCTCTGGATCCTGCTGCCGTACTCCGGCGCTGTATTCTGGGGCGTCGTGTTCGCGATCATCTTCGCGCCGTTGCAGTCGAAACTGCTGCGCGCGACCAAGGGCAAGCCGACCGTCGCCGCCCTCCTCTCGCTGCTGGTCATCGTCCTGATGGTGCTGCTGCCACTGGCCATGATCACGGCGTCGCTGGTCGATCAGGTCGCCGGCATCTACACCATGGTCAGCAGCGGCCAGATCGATTTCGCCCACTACTTCGAGGTCGTGATGCGCGCTTTGCCGAACTGGGCCATTTCAATCCTGGAACGGTTCGAACTGACCAACCTGGCCTCGCTGCAGACCAAGATCACCGAATTTGCCGCGCAGATCAGCCAGGCAGCCGCTACGTATGCGCTCAATATCGGCCGCAACACGCTCGACTTCGTCGTCAGCATGACGATCATGCTGTACCTGCTGTTCTTCCTGCTGCGCGATGGCCGCATCCTGGCAGCGCGCATCCAGCGCGCCGTGCCACTGAGCGTCGAATACAAGAGCCGCCTGTTCCAGAACTTCACGACCGTCATCCGCGCCACGGTCAAAGGTAATGTGTTGGTGGCAGTTGCGCAAGGCGCACTGGGCGGCCTGATCTTCTGGATGCTGGACGTCTCCGGCCCGCTGCTGTGGGGCGTGGTGATGGCGTTCCTGTCACTGCTGCCTGCCATCGGCGCGGCACTGGTGTGGGGGCCTGTGGCGATCTACTTCCTGGTCACGGGCGATATCTGGCAGGGCGTCGTGCTGGCCGCGTATGGCGTGCTGGTCATCGGCCTGGTCGACAATATCCTGCGCCCGATCCTGGTCGGCAAGGATACCAAGCTGCCCGACTATGTGATCCTGCTCTCCACATTGGGCGGCATGGCGCTGTTCGGCTTGAACGGATTCGTGATCGGGCCGGTCATTGCCGCCCTGTTCATTGCAGCGTGGGATCTGTTCTGCCGCTCGGACGAATTCCAGGAAGAGTAACAGCGACAGCAACAGGAATAGTAAGATACGCGCTTTGCTCCGGCCGGCAGTCAGGTGGCCGGGGTCCTGCCGCAACCCGATTCAACGACGGACTCTATGCTTTCTACCTTTCTCGACTGGTTTCTCCACCTTGACCGCCACCTCGCCGTACTGGCGGCCGAATACCAGCTTCTCGTCTATGTGCTGTTGTTTGCCGTGATCTTCGTTGAAACTGGCGTGGTCGTGATGCCGTTCCTGCCGGGCGACTCGCTGCTGTTTGTCACCGGTGCGCTCGCAGCGAAAGGCATGCTGTCGCTGGAAATGCTGATTCCACTGCTGATCATCGCGGCCGTGACTGGCGATATCCTCAACTTTGCCATTGGCAGTGCCTTCCGCGGACGCGTGCAACGGGGATACCGGTTCAAGCTCATCAAAGCCGAACACATCGCGCACACCGAGCACTTCTTCGAGCGCCATGGCCCCAAGACCATCGTACTGGCGCGCTATGTACCGATCGTTCGCACGCTCGCGCCATTCGTCGCGGCGCTGGGCAGCATGCGCTACTCGACCTTCCTTGTGTACAACATCGCCGGGGGAACCTTGTGGGTCGTATCGCTGACGGTTGCCGGTTACGTGTTCGGCAACATCAAGTGGGTCAGTGACAACCTCACCGCTGTCATTCTCGGCATTATCGTGTTCTCGCTGGTGCCGGGTATCGTGGCCTGGCTGGTGCAGCGCCACCGCACGCGCCGTGCCGGCGGCCCGGTCTGAGCTGATCTGACGACGCACGCCCCGGTTGACAATCGGCGCCTGACCAGGGGCATGCCCCAGGCCAGGGCCTCAGGCGGCGCAGACCGCGACCGGCAGTGCCATCGACACGGTCGTGCCCTTCCCCGGCCCGGCACTGCGCACGAAGATGGATCCGCCATGGGCTTCGCACACACCCTTGGCGATCGTCAAGCCCAGGCCCGCACCGACAGGTGCTCGGCCTGGCGCAAGCGCACGCCGCTCGAACGGCTCGAAGATGTGCTGCAAGTCTTCGGCCGCGATCCCGGCCCCGCAATCGATCACTTCGGCGCGCAGCACATTGCCTTCGATATACACCCGCAGACAGATTTCCTCACCGTCCGGTGTGAACGCGCTGGCGTTGCACAACACGTTGCCCAATGCCTGTGCGACCCGTTCAGGATCGCAACGCAATTCGGCATCGGGGTTATCCACTTCCACGATCAGGCGCTGGTTGCGTGAACGCACCAGCGTTTCCACAGCATCAAGCGAGAGGTTGATGATCTCGTGCTTCGTGCAACTGCGTGGTTCCACTGGCAGCGTGTGCACGCAATTGACACGTGACGCATCTAGCAGGTCGGCAATGAAGCGCGCGAGCTGTCTGGTCTGTCGCTGCACGACACCGGCCATTTTTGCCACTGCCGGGTCCTTGTTGGCGCGCTGCAGGAGACCCGCGATGCTCATGATCGGCGCCAGCGGGTTGCGCAGTTCGTGTGCCAGCATGGCCAGGAATTCCTCACGCGCATTTGCCGCATCCCGCTCGCGCTCCTGCAGCCGGCGCTGCTCACTGATGTCGGTCAGGCAGCACAAGGCACCGACAACAACGCCACCGGCATGAAACACGGGTTTGGCGTGAATGACGATACGGCGCGGCTGGCCATTTCGGCATACGGCCAGCACTTCGGTAGGCGCAGGGGTCGCACCGGCTGCGGCTTGCGCGGCAGGGCTGTGCGCCTTGTCCAGCAACTGGCCATCCAGGCTGCGTAGCGTCTCGAAGCCATCCCAGCGCATGTCTTTCAGCAGCGGGCAGGACTCGCCCCATATCCGTCGCGCAGCCGCATTGACGTGAACGATGGTGCCAGTCGGCGAACAACAGTAAGCAGGGCAAGGCATCTGCTCGATCGCCCACGCGTAGGATTCGGGCCAGCCGTTGTCCAGCTCGGTAAATTCGCGCTCAACGGGCGCTTTTTCAATATTCATGGTGCATATGCGGAGGTGCACCGCTCTCTAAGTCTCAGTCGACATTATCGGCGTTGCAATATTTGCACGACGTAGGAGATGCACTACCCTGGTTGTCGGATGTTGTCGTGCAGGTCGACACACAAGCGCAGTCAACGTTAAATAGAGACCAGCTTTGAACTGACGAGTGGTCCACTGGTCCAACCCTGTCCCCAGCGTCAGGAGTCGATCATGAAAGCGCCACGTTTCAAGGGCTGGTTCGCAAAACTGTCTTCGTTGAATCAGCCGCAGCGCCGGCAAGTGCTCGATGCCCTGCATCCTGCAGCCGGGCTAGATCAGGTGGTTGCGCTCATCACTGAGGTCAGAGCGCCCGGCCGCTGCTGCCCCAGATGCGGCAAAGAGCACTGCTACCGGCATGGTTTCGCCAACGACTTGCAGCGCTATCGTTGCTGTTCCTGCGGCCGCACCTTCAACGACCTCACCGGCACGCCGCTGGCGCGGCTCAGGCACAAAGCCAAATGGCTCGCGTATTCCCAGGTGCTGCTCGATTCACTGCCCGTACGCAAGGCAGCAGACCGGATCGGCGTACACCGCAACACCGCCTTTCGCTGGCGCCACCGCTTCCTGCATTGGGTCAAGCTCGACCGGCCCGCTCTCCTGAATGGCATCGTCGAGGCTGACGAAACATTTCTGCTCGAATCGCAAAAAGGTTCGCGTACGCTCCATCGGCCACCGCGTCACCGCGGCGGCCATGCTGCCAAACGAGGCATTTCCAGCGAACTCGATTGCATCCTGGTCGCGCGCGACCGCGAAGGGCGCACGGTCGATGCCGTCACTGGCCGCGGCGCACTTACGGCTGCGCAACTCGACCGTCACTTGCTGCCCAAACTCGATCTGCAGGCCTTGCTGGTCAGTGACGGCCATCCCGCTTACCGCGCCTTTGCACGCAAGCACAGGATCGCGCACGAGGCAGTCAATGTGCGCGCCGGTGTGCGAGCCAGACGGCTGGGCAGCCTTGCCATCCACGTGCAGAACGTGAATGCCTACCACCAGCGCTTCAAGGCCTGGCTACAGGGCTTTCGTGGCGTGGCGTCGCGCTACCTGTCTAATTACCTGGGCTGGCGCTGGGCGCTGGATGGCGAGCGGATCATTTCGCCCGAACAATTGCTTAGTATTGCTGTCAGTGTCATCAACAGATAACGCTGACTGAGCCACACACCGAGCACTGATCAGCACAGGTCGGTCAAGGCAGGCCACGAATGCCGTGCGGCGTTGATTCGAAGCTGATTCAGCAGGACTGTAAACGACAAACGCCCCGCATGGGGCGGGGCGCTGCATCAATGCCGGGCAGGCGCCCGACCGGTCAATCAGTTCGACTTGGCGTGCGCTGCCAGGCGACGGGCGACTGCTGGCGAGACGGCATCGGCGCCGCGGGTCATGCGGTACAGCGCCCAGACATCGGCGCTGCCGGTCGTGCTGCGGGTTGCGGCGGTTGGCGCTGCCTTGACTTCACGCACGAAATCGAATGCGGTGCTGAACACGGCGGCCAGTTGGGCAGCGAACGATGGGCGAAGGGACAAGGTGGTCATGATTTTTTCCTGTGTGTTTGATCTGGTATGAAGCTAGTATGCGCTCTCTCAGATAGAAATCAAATTGCGATCCATGATAGTCGTCATTCACAAATCAACTATCTTAGAAATCCAGTATTTGATCGACAACAGGAACCGGGGCGATGCCGGCGCAATGCCGGCACCATCATGCGTTGAACCCTGGCCGTCCTAGACGCCAGCCAATGCAAGGCGTCCGGCCGGCGCTTCCTGACTGCGCGCCTGTGCTGAGTGGACAGCGCCAACGCGGCTGTCCGTCTTGAACACGCTGACCACATTGGCCAGGTGGGCCGCTTGCTCCTGCATCGAGCCAGCGGCGGCGGCGGCTTGTTCGACCAGCGCGGCGTTCTGCTGCGTCGCCTGGTCCATCTCCGTGATGGCGGCGTTGACCTGCTCGATGCCGGCGCTCTGCTCGTCGCTGGCATGCGAGATTTCGCTCATGATGCCGGTCACGAGGGAAATGCTCTGCACGATATTGGTCATCGTGGCGCCCGCACTGTCAACCAGACTGGTACCGGCTTCGACTTTCTGTACCGAGTCGTCGATCAGGCCCTTGATTTCCTTGGCCGCAGCAGCCGAGCGATGCGCCAGGTTACGCACTTCGGTGGCAACGACGGCAAAGCCACGGCCCTGTTCACCGGCACGCGCCGCTTCGACAGCGGCGTTCAGCGCCAGAATATTGGTCTGGAACGCGATGCTGTCGATGACGCTGGTGATGTCGACGATCTTGCGCGACGACGCGTTGATTTCGCTCATCGTGCCGACAACTTGGGCAATCACGGCGCCGCCCTGCCCGGCAATGCTGGCAGCTTCGGACGCCATCGTGTTGGCGCGGCGGGCATTGTCGGCATTCTGACGCACGGTGGACGTGAGTTCTTCCATCGACGACGCGGTTTCTTCCAGGGAGCCGGCCTGCTGTTCGGTACGACGCGACAGGTCCAGATTGCCAGCGGCGATTTCAGCCGAGGCCGTCGCGATCGTTTCGGTGCCGGCCCGGACCCGGGTCACGATGCCGAGCAGGTTATCGTTCATCTTCTGCAAGGCCGTCATGAGCTGACCGGTCTCGTCGCGGGTCGTGACGGTAAACTGGCTACCCAGGTCGCCCGACGACACGCGGTCGGCCACCGCCACCGCAGCCTGGATTGGCCGAACGATCGAGCGGGTAATGAAGATGCCGAAGGTAACGCCCAGCACGATGGCAAGGGTCCCCAGGCCGATCAGGGTCGTACGCGCCGTGTCATACGCTGCTGCCGCGTCGCCGACGAATTTTTCCGCCGACTTTTGCTGCGCGGCGGCGAGCTTGTTGATCGATTCGATGTAGGCAAGGCTGGTCGGACGCATCTGGGTGTCGAAAATGCGTCGTGCGCCCTCGGCGTCGCCCGCGCTCTTGGCAGCCAGCAATGCCTTGCGTGCGTCCAGGTACGGTGCCCGTGCAGTCACCACCTCTTCGAACTGTGCCTGCGACTTGGGGTTGCGCAAGCCAGCCTTGATCGTTTGCTGCAATTCGGTAGAGCGCACCGATCCCGCTGCAATGCGATCAGTGATGATTTTGACTTGATCGGGCTCAGCGGTGCGGTAGGCCATTTCCATCAACGCACTGTTGACTTCGATGATCTTGGCCCACTCGGCCACGTTGCGCTGGTTCTTCATGCTGGTGTTGACGACGCGATCGGTCGCATCGTTCATGTCGCCCATCCGACTGAGAGTGATGACGATCACCACGGCCATGAGCGTGAGCACGGCGGCATAGCTGAACGCCAGGCGCGTGCCAATTTTCAAGTTTTTCATAGAGGATGAATAGGAGAGATAGTAAAGGAAGTGGTCCGCCACGTTCCGGCTGGCTTACCGGATTAAGGATGCCCAAAGGAAATATCATCGCACATGCACGCGCGAGCCGTGTTGCACACAGCCAACATTTGCTGCCAACGGCAATGATTTGTCGTCTAGTACGTACAAATACTTGCAACGTCAACCACGGATGTTCTCAAAGGAGCAAGATGCGCATTGGTGTGACGCCCTATCGAAAGTGGAGCGCGCGCGCCTTCAGTGCGATGCGCGCGGTCGCATTCCCGGTTGCACTGAGGGATTACCACGCAACGTTTATCAATCACTTGCTACCGGGAGCAGCGCCCATGACCGGCGTGGCCACGGGCATTCGAGTCAGCCGTAGGACGGCAACGACATGGACTACTACGCCGACGACCTGGCCGGGCTGCTCGATCATCTCGACGTGACGAACGCCGTGCTGGCCGGTTTTCGACCGGCAGCGGCGAAGCGGCGCGTTACCCTGGCCGGCCCGGCACGAAACGCGTGGCCAAAGCCAGCCTGATCTCGGCCATGCCCCCCTGATGCTCAAGACGGCGGCCAATCCGGACGGCTTGCCGATGCAGGTGTTCGACGGCATTCGCGCCGCTCAGTTGGCCAACCGGTCCCAGCTGTATCTGAATCTGCCGAGTGGTCCCTTCTACGGTTTCAACCGGCCCGGCGCGACCGTGCGTGTATCCGGGCGCGCCACATGGGCTGACCGACACCCACAAGGACCAGGTCAACGTTGATTTGCTGGCGTTCATCCGCGAGCAGGCGCGGCCATGCGCTAGAATCGCCCTCTTCGGTGCCGCGCGCACCAGCATTGCAAGGTGGATTCACGTGTTTGCCGTTCTTGCCCTCGACATGGGGGCCGCCATGAAAACGCTGGTGCTCACGCTCGACCTGGTGGGCACCTTTGTGTTTGCACTGTCCGGCGCCACCGCCGGTGTGCGCCGCCATCTCGATCTGTTCGGCGTGCTCGTGCTGTCGTTCGTGGCAGCCACCTCGGGCGGCATCGTGCGTGACCTTTTGATCGGCGCCACGCCACCGGCTGCGTTTTCCGACTGGCGCTATCTTGGCGTGTCGCTGCTGGCCGGGGTGACGATCTTCTTCTGGCATCCGTTCATCCACCGCGCGCGTAATCCGGTGCTGCTGTTCGACGGCGCGGGCCTGGCGCTGTTTTGCGTGGCGGGCGCGCAAAAGGCGCTGGTGTTCGGACTGGAACCCGTGATGGCCGCGCTGCTCGGCATGTTGACCGGCATCGGCGGCGGTGTCGCGCGCGATGTACTGCTGTCGAACGTGCCGGCCGTGTTCCGTTCGGATATCTACGCGGTCGCAGCGCTGGCCGGTGCGTCGGTGGTGGTGATCGGCGACGCCCTGCAGTGGCCCACGACGCCGACCGCCTGCGTCGGCGCGGCCCTTTGCTTCGGCTTGCGCCTGGCCGCGATCCGCTATGGCTGGCACCTGCCGACGGCGCGCGGGATCGAGCCGCCGGACGCCAATGACCACAATCGCGACGGCCGCTGAGCGCGACCCGGCAACTGCATGCACTACAATGGGGGCCAGCCACGCCCCCCATTGAATTGACATGAGCGCCACCGACCTGCCCTACCGTGCCACCCTGCCTGAAGCTTGTAGCTGGCTCGAACAACAGACTGCATCGCCATGGACCCTGGCGCGCCTGCTCGAACACGGGGTCACGCCGTACGTCTGGCTCGACTACGATCCGGCCCACGCCGAGTTGTTTGGCGACGCCAATGGCGGTTACGCGGCGCCGATCTTCTTCCAGGACGACATCGCGCGCCTGATTGCCGGCAGCGACGACGTGTTGATGACGATGACCAAGGACGCCTACAAGATCGTCGCACACCTGCCGGCGCCAGGCTTTCGCCGTCCGCTCGATGCGCTGCGGTTCCAGAAGAAGGACTTGACGCAGCTGGTCGCCAGGCTGGAACGCGAGGCGCAGGCGGCCATCGCTGCGGCGGCTGCGCCGCCACCGGAGCCGAAGGCGCCGGCCGAATCGGCCTTTGGCATCAACAAGGCGCAGGTGCTGGAAGCCTTTGCCGCCAATGCGCGCATCGATCTTGGCGCAGCGCTCGACAATGCCATCGGCATCTTTGGCGACGACGGCGCGCGCGTGAAGGCCAGCGTGCGCAAGTCGAAACGCAATGCGGTGTGGAACCCGGTCACGCTGGCGCTCGGCCTGCATGATCTCCACCGCGTACCACTGGGCCCGTTACGTCGCGCGTTCAAGACCCACGATTTTCTGCTGGACTGGGAAGACGACTGGGAGCAGTCGCTGCGTCTGCTGGGCAAATAACACGGGTCAGCGCGCGAGCAGGCGGCCCAGCTGCGCCGCCTGGTAGGCGCCGAAGGTATCGCTGAACAGGCAGCGGATCAGCGGGTCGTCGACGACGTCGACGTCCAGCAGGTCACGCTCGGCATCGGCGTCGAAGCGGGCATCGTTGATGCGCATGTACATCGTGGTCAGCGACTCGCCCTGCTCGAGCGCCCCATACAGTCTGGCGGCCGGAATTTCCGTCGTCCAGCCGAGCGGGCCGGCTTGCTCGACAAGCGTGGCCACGTCACCCTCGAGCAAGTAATCGAAGACGCTCGCGTGGCCCAGGTGGTCAAACACCGACAGCCGCCAGTAGCGCGGCCCGTCGAAGTAGCTGGACGCCGCTTCCACCTCGGCATACTTGGCTGGAAGACCCGCACGGCAGTAGTGCGCAACAAGCGCCATCTGCGCGTCGCTCAGGGCCGCAAAGTGCAACGCGATCGATGCGGTCGAAGGCGGCGCCGCATTGCCTTCATACGCATAATCGACATCCTGCGGCCCCACGGGCGTGAGCCACGCCAGCGGCGGCGCCGGCTGCAGCGCCGCGCCGTCCAGCCGCACGGCCGTACCGGGATCGAGCCGCACGATGGCGGCCGCCGGCAGCGCCGCGCCCACCTCGCGCGTAAATTGCGCATAGGTGATCGGGAAGAACGCGCGGTTGTACCACGACCACGGCTCCTGCACGAACTGGCACGAACTGGGCACCACGTAGCGCGGCTGCAGCGCCTGCAACTGCGCGATCCATTCGGCCGGCAGTGCAGGCGGCGCGGCCACGGCGCGCGATGGCGTGAGCACCTCGATTTCGCGCATCGTCTGGAACGGCCACAGCACCATGTCCCACGGGCCCAGTTCGACCAGCTGGGCCAGCGTGTCGTCGTCGATCCACGAGTCGACCACATTTAGCACGTTCTGCCCGGCCGCCTGCACCTGGAACATCGAGTCGACATCGACGTCCATCGCCTCGCGCGGGGTCACGGTGAACGGGCCGACCGTGACCGGCGCGTTCAGGCGCAGCGGGTGCACGTGCGTGAAGCCCAGCTGGCGCACCATGTCGAACAACGCGTCGAAGATGCAGTAGATATACAGGGGCGTCGCGCGGTCCAGCAGATCGAGACTGTCGAGCGAGCAGTGGTCATCGTGGAAGTGCGAGATGAAGACGGCGTCAAATTGCTGGCGGCGGATTGCCGCAACATCGAAGCGCACGTCCGGAAACGCATGGCAGTTGCGGCTGAACGGGTTCTCGAAGATGGTATCGAACGCGATCGTCGCGCCCTCGCACTCGAATACGTAACCGGCATGCAGGATGCGCGAAATGGTCAGGTCTGGCGTCGTCATTGGTCCCCCTTGGAGGCGGCATTCTACAGGGCGCGCTCCGGGACGGCGCTTGTTGTCGCCAAACCGAACCGCTACACTGCACCCCCCAGCGTTTTGCGAAAGTAGCAGATGATCATGAGCCGCCCCGTTCCCCGCGCCATCCTTGCCGTGTGCGCGTTGCTGGTCACCGCATGGGGTGCGCTGGCGCTGTGGTTCCAGCTGCCGCGGCCCGCCGCCTACGTTGCGGTCGCGCTCTGGTCGCTGGCCGGCCTGGCGGCCACTATTGCCATCGCGCGCGGTCCCGGCAAGTGGCCGGGCGCCAGGGCGCTGGTTACCGGCGCCCTGGCGCTGGCGGTGCTGCTGGGGTGGTGGTGGTCGCTGGCGCCATCGCACGAGCGCGTGTGGGCCGACGACGTGTCGCGCATGCTCGTCTCGCATGTCGACGGCAATCGCCTCGTGCTGCAGAACGTGCGCAACTTCGACTGGCGCAGCGAGACGGATTACACGCCGCGCTGGGAAACGCGCGAGTATGACCTGGCCGGCATCGTCTCGGCCGACCTGATCCTGTCCTACTGGATGGGGCCACACATCGCCCACACGCTGGTGACGTTCGGCTTCAGGGATGGCAAACAGCTGGTGTTCTCGCTCGAAATCCGCAAGGAGCGCACCGAGACCTTCTCGGCCATCGGCGGCTTTTTTCGCCAATTCGAGCAGGTGATCATCGCCTCGGACGAACGCGACCTGATTCGCACGCGCAGCAATGCGCGCGGCGAGCAGGTCTACCTGTACCGCCTGCGTGCCACGCCGGACCAGCTGCGCGCCGTGCTGCTGGCATACCTGGAACGCGCCGACGCATTGCGCCGCCAGCCCGAGTTCTACAACACGCTCACCAGCAACTGCACGACGATCCTGTACGAACTGGCGCACCGCATCGCACCCGACCTGCCGCTCGACTACCGACTGCTGGCATCGGGCCACTTTGCCGAATACGCGTACGACCAGGACGCACTCACGCCGGGCGTGCCGTACGCGGTGCTGCAACAGCGCGGCCACATCAACGCGCGCGCACGCCAGGCCGATATCGATGGCGCCGATTTCTCGCGCGCCATCCGCGCCGGCGTGCCGGGGATCCCCTGAACCGGCGCGCCGGTCATGCGTCGCCGGGCTGCTCCGCCTCGGCCCGCCGGATCGCCACTTTCGCAATGCGGCGATCCTCGACCGCGATGACCTCATAGCGCCAGCCATCGAGTTCGACGCTCTGGCCAGGCACGGGCATCGACGCGAAACGCGCCAGCAGGAAGCCGGCCAGTGACGTGTAGTCATCGTCCCCCGCCAGCGCATCGGTCTCAAGTACCTGCTCCAGCTGATGCAGGTCGGCCGCGCCATCGGCTTCCCACACATCCGGCCCCTGGGGCCGGATCGCCAGTTGCTCGTCTTCGTCCGGGAATTCGCCGGCAATCGCCTCCAGGATGTCCACGGGGGTGAGCAGACCTTGCACGATCCCGAATTCATCGGTGACCAGTACGAGCTGGCCGTGCGCGCGCTTGAGCGTGTCCATCGCGCCCAGCACACCGGCGGTATCGGGCAGCAGGATCGGCGTGCGCACCACGCCGGCGTCGGGCGATGCATCGATGCGCCCGTGCAGCATCAGCGCGCTGACCAGGTCCTTGGTGCGGGCAATACCCACCAGCTGGTCCAGCTGGCCGCGAGCGACCGGCATGCCGCTGTGGGGCGACGCCTGCAACTGGCGCAGGATGGTATCGGCATCGTCGTCCAGATTGACCCACGTGAGTTCCGAGCGCGGCGTCATGATCGAGCGGATCGAGCGGTCGGCCAGCGCCAGCACGCCGCTGACCATATTGCGTTCTTCGGCGCCGAACGCTTCCGGCTCGATGACCGGCTCATCCTGCGGTTCGGCATCGGCATCCACGTGCGCCCGCTTCTTGCCGCCCATCAGGCGCAGCACCGAATCGGCGGTGCGGTCGCGCAGTGGCACGCGCGCTTCCTGCTTCAAAAAATTACGGCGTGCGAACTGGTTCAGCGCCTCGATCAGGATCGAGAAACCGATGGCGGCGTACAGATAGCCCTTCGGGATATGAAAGCCCAGGCCCTCGGCAACCAGCGACAGGCCGATCATCAGGAGGAAGCTCAGGCACAGCACGACGACGGTCGGATGCGCATTGACGAAGCGCGTCAGTGGCTTGGAGGCCAGGATCATGACGCCGATCGAGATGATCACCGCAGCCATCATCACGTACAGGTTGTCGACCATGCCGACAGCGGTAATCACCGCATCGAGCGAGAACACGGCATCGAGCACGACGATCTGCGCGACCACGGCGCCAAAGCCCGCATACACGCGCGACCTGGTCTGCACATGCGTGACGCCTTCCATGCGTTCATGCAGTTCGACGGTGGCCTTAAACAGCAGGAACACGCCGCCCAGCAGCAGGATC
>Ga0265780_10006189_pt1 | contig 14918 bp, 14 predicted proteins | sample P1T30metagenome_FD_192432 | JGI IMG/M metagenome (GOLD analysis project Ga0265780, IMG submission 192432) | Plant litter microbial communities from East Loma Ridge, Irvine, California - P1 T30 | ecosystem: Environmental > Terrestrial > Plant litter > Unclassified | place: USA: California... | reverse complement strand
TTCCCCTGCTTTCCTTCTTTTTTTTTGCCCATGACAAACGCAAAACTTACCACCCTTAATCTAGAGAAAGAAAAACAAATAGACATTATGTCTTACCATGATACGCGATGTTTCTCTCATAAATTCGATACGGTTCTTCCAAAATATAATACACTCATGCTTTATGTGTCGTGGGTGTGCCGGCATACTCGTTTCCCCTAACATGCCTAAAAAAACACCCTTGTTCATTTGTGCATGATGGATAAGCCGTTTTGCAGAAACACAAAAAGGATATTTCGAGTAGTTATGCATTCTTTACTGCTTATAGACATAGACATGTGTGAGTACTTTCTCTCTCTCTCTCTCTCCCCACTCTTTTGTCTTTTGGCTCGAAATCATTTCCTTCAGAAGCCATGAACATGTGCTTGCAAGGCGTAATATCGAAAACCGGATACCAATGCATCCATGTCTCAAGACATGTTTTTTGTCCGCTCTGAGCGGCCATTGTAGGGCATCAGAAAACTGGCTTACCAGTCGAAAAAGAAGGAAAGGAATGAGGGTTTACGATGCGCTGCTCCTTTCGGAATCCCGTGAATCACAAACATCATGTTGCCGGGACATTTGAAAAAGCTTGAAGTTACGTACAGTAATTTGCAAGGGTGTGCATGTCGTATACCCCATCATGATAGCGTACTTGTATGTCACTTCACCATACAATGTCTCGAAAGCTATTGTAGTCAAAAACACGACAAACCATGTAAAAATCGTAGAAAAGTATCAAAGGCAACACTAGAGGATTGGACAACGATTCATACAATATACCACGCATATCTGGCTACTATTCTATAAATCTACTGCTCTCAAACGAGGTCAGCTAGCAAAGATTTGCTCCTGCCATGTCAGTACTTAAATACCGAGAGTGAATTCGACACCAACGTCGATATCACGGGCCATCTTGACAACCTTGCTGAACTGGACAGACTTCTCAGCGGCGGCCTGTAGGTCATCGATGGAGAAGATCTTGAGGCCTGAGTCGTTGAGCTGGGCGGGAAGTTAGCAGATGTCCAGCTTCAGTGCTGTGTGGATTAACTTACGAGCTTCTGGGCCGCCTCCATGTTGGTACCCTGCAACCTGGCAATAACTGGGGTCTTGAGGTTCATCTCCTGGACGACCTGGATTAGACCCTTGGCGATAGCATCGCAGCGCACGATACCACCGAAGATGTTGACGAAGATGGCAGTGACCTTGGGGTCGCTAGTAATGAGGTCAAACGCTTGCCTGATAGCCTCCGGTGTAGCACCGCCACCGACGTCCAGGAAGTTGGCGGGGGTGCCACCATTGAGCTTGATGATATCCATAGTCGCCATAGCGAGACCGGCACCGTTGACAAGGCAGCCAATGTCACCGTCGAGCTTGATGAAGTTGAGACCAACCTTGGCGGCCTTGACTTCGTCGGGGTCCTCTTGGGTCAAGTCCCTCCAGGAGAAGACCTCCTTCTGGCGGAAGTCGGCGTTGTCGTCAAAGTTCAGCTTGGCGTCCATGGCAAGGACCTGGTGGTCGGTGGTCTCGGAGAGGGGGTTGATCTCAATCTGAGTGGCATCCTTCTCCATGAATACCTTGTACAGCTTCTGGATAGTGTCCTTGGCGTCCTCGATGCACTGCTCAGAGAAGCCGAGGTCGGTCGCAATGGTGCGCGCCATCTCGTCAGTGACGCCGGTGTGGATGTCAACGGGGGTGGTGATGATGGCCTCGGGGTGCTCCTTTGCGACAGCCTCAATGTCCATACCACCTTGCGACGAAGCGACGATGACGGGTCCTTGTGAAGCGCGGTCCATGAGGATAGCAAGGTAGAACTCTCGGCGGGCAAACTTGCGGTCGACAATGAAGACAGAGTTGCAGAGCCGGCCGGCGGCTCCAGTTTGCTTGGTGATGAGCTTGTGACCGATCATCTGCTCAGCGAGGATAGCGGCTTCGCGGGGACTGCATGCTGTGTTAGACAGTGGCCAAGGTGCCGTATGGTCGCGAGCTAGCATACGAGTAGACGACCCTGACACCGCCCTTGAAGCCGTTGTCGAAGGTTCCCTTTCCACGACCTCCAGCAAGAACCTGGGCCTTGATCACAGCGTCCTCTCCGCCTGCACACATTAGCCCAGAACTGCCCGTTTACTCTTGCTGGCGCCTACCAATGTCCTTGGCAATCTTCTCTGCCTCGGCGCCGCTTTCAGCGACACCGCCCTTGGGTACGCCAATGCCATACTGGGGTTCGTATTAGATGTCTGCGTGGCCGATAATGTTCAATATGCGGTGGGGTCTTCGTACCGACTCGAGCAGGGCAGCGGACCTGTATTCGTGGATTGCGAGGCCTCTCCTTTGCTGGATGACAGAGCGCTTCAGCGGTGTCTCCTGCGTTCAATTAGCATGTGTTTCCCAATTGCGGGCAGACTGTGTAAGAGGCTTCTGCAGCTTGCGGAGCATGCCGGTACACTTGCACTTACAGCAGCAGCGCGAACAGCGCGAGCCAGCGGCCGGGCGCGGGCAAAGTTGTACATGATGTCTGAGCGGCAGACACACGTTTTGGGTATGTGGGCAAGGTTGAGGGGTGGGTTAAGCTGGAATACACAGCTCCGTTGATGTCGCTGCTTCACAGCCCTGTTGCGGCCGTCTGCTAGCGTGCCGAGAATGAACCGGGTCCTCAAAAAATATCGCGGCGGCCGGGAACGCTTCACGGCGAGCGACCAAGACTCGATCGACTTCAACTAACTGCGCAATCATGTCCAAGCGAAATAATGATGGCGATGTCATTGCAAACCGCATAAGTCTGCTAGAAGCAAAGGGACAGAAGCTCTTGGCGTCGCTATATGGATCGCGGCCAGACTGGAACTCTGCGGATAGTGCTACCAAAGCGCAACATGACGATGATGACCAAGACCTCAAACAAAACTATACTCACGACAGGTAAAAATGCGTATAATTCCAAATTTCCAGATGAAATCCTGATCGGTATCTAGAATCGGTCTTGGCGGTGTGTTACCCAAAGACATTGAAGATGGCAGTTTCACCAGGAGGATACCAACATCAGACGACAAACTGCTGCAACAGTTGATTGGCAAGAAGAAAGCAAAAGCTCACATTACCGCGAAACAAGAGGCAGCAAGACCAAACGCTTCCACCAAGGTCCAGCAGTATGTCAAGCAGAGTGCCGCAAAGAAAGACGAGAGTGACGAGGAAGAGGGACGGGCTGCTACTTTCAAATCAAAGAGGCAAAAGAAGAAGGAGAAACAGACGCCAAGAAATGTAGACAGTGACGACGAAGATGAGGAGTCGAGAGCGAAGCGACTCGCAGCCACTGCAAAGAACGAAGATCAAACCAAAGAGGTCATAATTACAGACACTCAAGTCGACGATAAGACAACTCAAAGTAAGGACGATGAGGCGGAAGTTGCACCTCCGGCCCCCAAAAGAATAAAGACTAAACCAAAGAGTTTTCTTGACGAGATTCTAGCGGAGCGGTCAAAGAAAAAGAGCAATAAAGGGAAGTAGTGTAGAAAGAGCAACAGAGCAGATACAACGAGGCGCCATCACAGTGTTGTAAACCTAGATTTTGATACCCCTATGCAAATACTAATTTACATTGCAACACGTCTCCTACTCGCGAATAATCAAACTAGCCATGCCCATTCCCGTACCAATGCACTTACTCAGTACACCGACCTGCTCTCCACTCCTGCCCATCTCACTCAAAAGTGTAGCAAGCATCCTACCACTTGTCGCCCCCAGAGGGTGGCCCAATGCGATTGCACCTCCATTAGGATTGACCTTGTCCATCTTGCCTTCAAGGCCCAATTTCCTTACGCAGTACAGTGCTTGGCTAGCAAACGCTTCGTTGATTTCCCAGACATTTACGTCTGAGGTCTGCAGGCCGGTGTAGTCCAGAAGCTTGGGGATGGCAAGAGCAGGTCCAACACCCATCTCATCAGGCGAACAGCCGACGACTTGTGTGCCGGCCCACTTTCCAATAATTTGCTTTTCCAGACCGAGCGCTGTAGCTGTAGAACGGCGCATCATGAGCGCTGCGCTCGCCCCGTCCGAGACCTGACTGCTGTTTCCTGCTGTGCTGGTGCCGTCTTTCTTGAACGCTGGTTTCATGGCGCCAAGTTTCTCGACTGTGGTTCCCGGCCGAATGCCATCATCTTTGGTAATCGTAACTTGTTTTTGACTTTCTGGAGTCTCGGGCTCAATCCAACGTGTCGTGACAGGTACTATCTCGTCATCAAAGTTGCCCTTTTCTTGCGCTCGGGCAGCCCTTTGTTGCGATTGCGCAGCAAAGGCATCTTGATCTGCGCGGTTAACGCCATAGCGCTCTGCAACGTTCTCCGATGTGATACCCATGCTCATGATGCACTCTCGCGCTTCCTTGACTGGGCTATCTTTCATCTCAGGCCAGAGCTCCGTTGGTATAGCTCTACTGCCGTAGTTGCGCGTCATGCTTTCCATGCCTCCTGCAATGCCTATATCGATTTGTCCCACGGCTATCGAGTTTGCGATCGAGGTTATAGCAGAAAGGCCGGATGCGCAGGCGCGGTTTACTGTGCTGAATGAAGTCGTCGTGGGGATACCGACGTGGTTGGCAGCCATGCGACCAGCTTTCGAGCCACCGAGTTCGGCAAGGACGGTACCAATGCATACGTCATCTATCTTTGCCGGGTCGAGGTTCGGATATTTTGTGATTGTGGCTTTCAGCACCTGCAATATCGTCAGTATCAGGAGTTGTGTCTTGGAGATCTTGGGGGTGTCTTACTGCACCCAAAAGTTCATGGTCATATGCATCGCGAAGGCCACCTTTCTTTGCTCTCGTAACTGGTGTCCGCAGTGCTGAAAGAAAAACTACATCGTTGGGGGTTTTCTGGAGAATATTCTTCAGACCCTTCTGTACAAAAGTCATGGTGAGAGGCTAGGTGGCAATGCAATGATGAGGATGATAACAGGGGGATCAAGGCAAAGGTGTGAGAAGAAAGCAGAAATGCAAACAATTCGGTCGGGTAAGAAACGTTTGGCTGTTGCCGCATGATGAAGCCATGGTTGCTGTCAGCTAAGCCCCGGATCCGAAGGGAGCATGGCATGGAGCTTCGGCAAGTGAGCGTGGGGCGGAGAAATGGCGGCAAAGCTCTCTTCCGCTCACGTGCCATGGAAACCTGCCCGGGTGGAAAAGACTCGGAAACGTGCAGCGGATCATAACAGCCGCCCATGGACAAACAAGAAAGCACAGAAAGCAATGTCGATGTCGATTTTGAAAATATTCTAACCAAAACTCTTCAACAGCTGAAGGCTAGATGCTACAGCAATGTCAACGCAGACTGGAGTGGACAATCGTTGTTTCATCTGCTATGCACGCTGCCGCCCACGAAAATGCTCAAAGCTGCAACCATCAACTACATCAATAGCCGTCACCGTCAGAGGTACCTTGCCGCTCTCTACATATTCTGCCTTGGGTAGTCTGAGGTTCCGCCACTTTCAAGGCATCGTACCTGAAGTGTGAACGAGCAGCCTATGCGGCGGGGTATACGAGACGGAAGACATCATTCAGAACATACCAGGTTCCCTCAGCGTTCTTGAGCTGGAAAGCCTGGGTAAAGCTCATTGGCTTGTCTTCGCCTCCGAGCTATGACGGATTAGCCGAAGCCAGATGTACCAATGCAAAGGAAGCACTTGCCAGAAGCGCACCAGTGACCAGGACAAGGATACCGTCGTCGGCGGAAGGTTGCGCATCGACGGTGTCAGTTCGGTGCTGTATCTGCTGGAATGGCAGGTTCTTTCCATGAATCAGCCCTATACTCTCTCCACAGGTAGAGTCATCGTTACCTGGAGCTTCTCTACGATGGCGGCTGATCCCTGAGTTCCTTGCGCCTCAAAGGTGAGCATAGAGGTTTCCTTCTGTGACTGTTGTGAGCCGGCTGCTGATCTATGCGCTCATGTAGGACCGCATACGTAGAGCTGGGCGAGACCGGCGCGGTTCTCATCGAATGTCTTGTAGTAGAACTGGACGAACTGTTCTGGAGCTGGGTCAGTCGCGGTACGACCGGACAAGTGTTCGCAGAGAAAAACGTCGGCGCGACGTAGCTGCCGTCATGCTTCGCGTGGTAGGTTATACATACGGGCAATGGTGTTAAAGTCGGCTGCGCGGATGGTCAGTTCTGGGTGTACTGCCTTCTGCCACGTACGATGTGGAACAGAGCACGTGTGACAAATAAAAGAAAGAAAGAGCCACCAAGCAAGTAAAAGCCTGATCCTGCAGCCAGAGATTCAAGCACAGCAACCCTGTGAGTCGCAGCTCTCCACTCTAGGCGCATCCAAGGGCGCCGATGGTGGGGTAGAAGTGGCCAACTTACACATCTTTGCGATTTGTCGGTTTCTTGGACCGTGAGGTTGGGAACAGAAAGATGTATGGGCTTGACGGGTGTGCGCGCAACGGCTAGAGTGCAGAATCGGGTGGAAGTCTCGAGATGATGTTTAGGCTTTTGCTGTCACTGCCCGCCATCGGTCATGCTTCGTTGGTGGGGTACGCGCTAGTCTTGGAATGACCCGGGCCGACCTTGTGCCGCGCCGGGCATTTTCTTCGAAGCTCGTTCGCTCCAACTTTTCAACTCCATCGCCGGCCACCATTGCGCTTAATGTAGCGCCATGTGGCCAGCAGCACCAGCATGTAAAACTGTAAGCAACCTTCTATCTTTCACTCCCATCGCATTATGATGATCACATAACGATAACTTCCGAGTCAACGACGGTGAAGTCCAAAAATTTTCAAGCTCAACAGGCTGATTGCTCATCTACAACTTGTACTGCCTTTCAACTACTAGGCGCATGTGCTGACATGACGTCTCATAGATCATTATTCATACTGCCGATACCAAGGCGCTCGTTTGAGAGCTTGCCCTAGATAGATTACATAGTCAATCAAATGCGCGTCGATCATTCCTCTCCCGACCATCACACTCTACAACCCCTTCTTCTGGAATGACTTGATGCAGTCAATCATGGATTGCTCCAATGTCCTGTAGTTCAGACCAAGGATCTCAATTGATCGCTTATTGTTGTATCCGTACATACCCTTGCCAGGGGTGCCTTCTGGGTAGTCGCCGCCTGGCGTAGAGTCGCTAGGAAGGTCCTTCAACTCGGGAAAGTTTTTCTTGATGGCCTGGCAAATATCCCTGTTGGAATAGTAACCTGCAGTGACAAAGAAGCGCTTGTTGGCGGCTTCTGGCTTCTCAAATGCAGCTACATGGGCTTCAGCAACGTCGCGTACATCTACCCAAAGGTGCTGAGGCGGCATGTTCTTGGGAATTTCATCCTTGCACTTGCCCTGGGCAACGCTCAGCATGAACTTATTCGATGTGTTGAGATTGTCTAGGCTATCAAGAGCGTGGACCTTGGTTACTGTCAGCGAGCATGTTCATACAGTTTGTACCTTCGCTACTCACAATCGGCCCGAAAACCATCGGGGGGTTGATAGTCGAGAGTGAGAAATTAGGCTTCTCATGTTCCACAAAGTCCCATGCTGCTTTCTCGGCAAATGTCTTGCTTGCTCGATATCCTGTCATCGGGTTCTCCTTCGCCTCCTCTAGCGTGATGGGATCCCAGTCGTCCTCTGAGTAGATGTGTCCAGGCCAGTAGCCGTTTTTGGGGTGTACAATGGCGGCGTATGACGATGTGATCACTACATGTTTGACGGACGGTGCGTGCGCCTTGATCGACTTCAAAACAGACGTGGTTCCAACTATCGCAGGGTCAAGCAGATCCTATCGAGTCAGCGAATGATGCTAGTTTGGTCCAAGTAAAGTGCACTCACTTTCTTGACATCAGTCACGTTGTAATGAAACGGACTCGCAGTGTGTAGTACAACCTCAAACGGAGGGTCGGAGACGACAGCCTTCTCGAAAGCGTCTGGCTGTGCGATATCCGGTACGATAGCGAAGCCTAATTGGCCTTTGTCGACATAGCTCTTGTAGGACGCTTTTATCTTGTCTGCCTTGTCCTGCGTCCGCACAGTGGTAACCACGCTATGCCCGTGGTCTAGGAGGATGTCGAGCGTGTGCGCAGCAATGAAGCCACTGCCTCCTGTCAACAAAACTCGTGTCATTTCAGCTTAAGTTGGCGAATATGGTGCAATTGGTGCTGGGGCGTAGAAGTCTAGTTCACAAACACCTAAGCGGCGAGGCAATGCCCTCCATATGTAGGCTGGTAATCAGCATGCGGAGTAGTATGTGGTCCGAGGTCCGACAAACGGAATTAATCTTCTTTCGCAGTTGCAAGTGCCGCTGACACTTACAAAAGTCCTTCGATCTGGTGGCAGTGGGGTGGTTATGTCCGGTCTTCGGGCCGTGTTGTTGTCATCGATGCGACACCTTTGGTGGGGCATACTGCGCCTTGCTGTCACCCTCTTGCGGCACGGCAAACAACTGCTGATCGACAGCTTCACGTCTCTTGGGCTTGCCAAATGGACTATGGACCTCCCAGTATACTCCACAGCAGAGCCAGATCTTCATTGCCGGAATTCGACGATTTCCTTGCACGTCTTATGGAACATGCAACACGGAATGCATGCGACTTGAGGGCTGAACAGGAACAGGGACGCGGATTCGGTGATTACTGTGAATGCGACAGCTGGGAGGCTGATAGGGTAGACTTTGGAAGGAGACTCGCGGCGCAAAGGAGTCCTTTGGTGGCGGTGTTAGCCCGCGGCAAGAACGTCGCGTTACGCACACCTCATCTTATCCATCGCAGGCCCCACCATAGCTCGAACTGCATCCCACATTGCTCGCCCCGCCCCGCGTCATTGTAATTGTACCCTTCCAATCCGACGAGTGTCCGTTATTTCGATGTCGCTTAATTGCCCTTCCTGGCAGGGGATAGCAGGGGGTAGCAGGTTGGGAAAGAATTCAGCGGTCCTGGCTGAGAGGGTGGCTCAGTTGTGTTTGCGGGGCAAGTGGACAAGATGAGGGGCAAGGCGTTCTTCAGTCGAATATTTCTTCTCTATCTTTCTCTCCTTCCTGAGCTATTCAAATTCTCAAATCAAATATGCCCTTGAAGAGAAGCCCACCTTTCCGCGCTGAGCACGTAGGCTCACTGCTCCGGCCCCAGGAGCTGGTGCAAAAGCGTTATGACGTCGCTTCAGGCAAGGCGCAGCCAGAGGATCTCATGCCTCTGGAAGACAAGTCCGTCGCGGAGGTCATAAAGACCCAGCAAGATTGTGGGTTCAAGGTTGTGTCAAGTGGCGAGTACACCAGGTCAGTGACTCGGAACCTCATAGTTTAGGTCTAGACTAACTCTGAGCTAGGCATATGTTCTGGGGTACGTTCTTCGAGACACTTCATGGTATGAAGGAACTTCAGCTTGGCGTACTCAAAGGCTACAACAAGGATATGTTCAGAGCTTACGCACCTGACGTCAAGTCTTTCATGGAAGCAAAAGAAGTGCCTAACCATGTCACTGTCTGCGTCGAGAAGATCAGACATCCCGGAACGTCAAGCAACCAGCGCGAAGTTGACCTGATGAAGAGTCTCCTGCCCGAGAGCGAGTGGAAGAATATCAAGATTACCTTGATCTCGCCATCATGGTACCATTTCCGTTACATGAATGGAAGAGCCTACCCGAAAGAAGTCTATGCGAATGACGAAGAGTACTTCGAGGATGTTGCGAAGGCATACCAAGAAGAGCTAAAGATCTTGCACTCGCAAGGCATCAGGAACATCCAGATCGATGACCCTAATCTCGCTTACTTCTGCTCGGACGATATGCTAGCGGGCTGGAAGGCTGATACGACAAATGACAAGTCGGCTGACGAAATGTTCGATTCGTACGTTCGATTCTACAACAAGTGCTTTGAACGTCCCACAGACATGCACCTCGGCATCCATCTGTGCCGCGGCAACTACGTGGGCAGCAGGCACTTTTCTGAGGGCGCATATGACAACATTGCGAAGAAGCTGTTCCAGGTATGTCCATCGCTCATAACAAAAAAAAAGCATACTGATCTGGGTAGGACCTCAACGTCGATACATACTACCTTGAATACGACACACCACGCGCTGGAGGTTTCGAGCCACTTGCGCATCTCCCTAAAAATAAGAATGTCGTACTGGGTGTCATCACTTCCAAATTCCCTAAACTCGAAGACAAGGATGAGATGATCGCAAGGGTCAACCAGGCCGCTGATTGGATCGCAAAGGGTACTGGCCAGTCACGCGAAGATGCTATCAAACAGTGCTGTGTCAGTCCCCAATGCGGTTTTGCGTCACATGCCGAGGGTAACTCGCTTGGTTACGAAGACATGAGGAAGAAGTTGCAACTTGTAAGAAGTATTGCTGACGCAATATGGCCCGGCGAGTCGTGAACAAGGATCGAAAACACGTGGTCGGGATGGCGCACAGGTGCTGAGGGAAAGAACCGCAAGCCTTAACGCTGCGGCCAGGCAGACTAGAGTGAGCATTGAGAGGTTCGGTGGGGACTGCCGCATGCCGATTTCAACATGGCTGACGGCTTTTGCATGACGAGCATGTGTTGGGTGGAGCGGCCGAGTCAGTTACGTTGGGTCTCGTGGCGAAAAGTCGACTTTTTTCATTTACCGATAATCCATCGTTCCTTTCCACGTGGACGCTGCATCTCTATCGGGCAGCAAATCGGCACACTACAGAACCACGTCATCTTGTTCCCAAGTCCTTCGTGAAGTCCAGATTCACAAAGCTTCGAGTGCACGTTGATGCTAATCTTTACTGGGCGCTAGCGTCCGCTATCCCTGAAACGGCTTCTCCACGCGCCTGGGCCACTTCCGAAGCGGGAGGGAGGTCCGGCTTAAGAATTGATAGACCAGGGGGAAGTGTCCCTGACAGGGGAAATATCATTTCCATGCGTGGAACCTATCGGCGAGGAGCAGAATAAGGAAGGCGTAAGTAAGCATGCCGCGGATGTACACGTCTACCACTTGATACTGTGGCACATTCGCAAGGTGAAAGATGCTGAAAAGTAGCATCTTAAGTCACGGAGTGGGGACTATATTCTCGCCGAATGTTCTTTCTCTTTTCTCTATTCAGGGCTGAACATTAACAACCGACATATAGGCAGCACGGAGCGAACGCCAAGTCATGTTCGGGTGCGCAAATTGCAGCTCGCAGGGTATCCTTGAGGGATCCATACGATCTACACGCCGGCCTTGACCTTAAGCATTGTTTTCCAGGCTGAGAAAGGATCAACTACCGCAACTACCGCAACTACTGAACATCGAGTGTTGCCATCGAATTGCATGCAGTGTTTTTTGTCCGACGCGACCCGGCATTCCTAGACAGCGGGTGAATAGGGGCGGACGGCTCATGCGATTTAGAACTTACTTAAAGGCTCAAGAGGCTGTTCAGGATGATTCAAGCAGGCAACTCTTCAGCCTCTGTCATTCTTTCTTTAAATATCCACCCGGGCGAACAAGTACCTACCTAATACCTAATCACCATGTTCTTCCCCAAGATCTTCGGGTTTGCGGCCCTTCTTACGCTCGCCAGGGCAGTCGATCTCACTGGTTACGAATATGTAGTTGTCGGTTCCGGAGCTGGCGGTGGCGTAAGTCATAGACTACCGTGTTGCTTATAAGTATTTTACTAATCACCGCTAAAGCCCCTGGCTGCTCGCCTCGCGCTCGCCGGTCACAAGACACTTCTGATTGAGGCTGGTGACGACCAAGGTGCAAACACCAACTACACAGTTCCTTCGTTCAGCGCCAGGTCATCAGAGGACCCCAACTTGAGCTGGAACTTCTTCGTCAAGCACTACGCCGATGAGACAAGACAGGCTCGCGACTACAAGACTTCTTATACTACCCCCGATGGCGGTGAATACACTGGTCTCAACCCCCCTGAGGGCTCTATCATGAAGGGTACGCTATACCCCCGTACTGGAACTCTCGGAGGCTGCACCGCGCACAACGCCCTCATCGCCGTTTACCCTCACCAGTCCGACTTTGATAATGTGGCCACCATCACTGGAGATGACTCCTGGTCTGCATCAAACATGCGCAAGTACTTTGTGAAGATGGAAAACAACCACTACCTTCTTCCTGGCGCCAAGGGTCACGGCGAGGATGGCTGGCTCGGCACCTCGTACGCACCCATTGACATTGTCACATCTGACCCGCAGCTTTTGAGCTTGGTTGGCGGTGCTGCATTCGCTCTGAGCAACGCCACCAACGCCATTGTCAACCTGGCTACCCTCATCGCTGGTGATGCCAACGCCGACACTGAGAGCCGTGACAAGCAGCCCGCCCTCTACCAGATCCCCCTCTCTACCACTGATGGCAAACGCACTGGATCCCGCGAGTTTGTCCTTGCCGTTCGCGACGCCGAGAACGACGATGGCAGCAAGAAGTACCCTCTTGATGTCAGACTCAACTGCCACGTTACCAAGATCACCTTCGACCAGGACGTCACTCCTCCCCGTGCCACCGGTGTTGAGTTCCTCGATGGCCAATACCTCTACAAGGCCAGCCCCAAGTCTAGCGGCGCTAGTGGAGCCCCCGGTTCCGCCACTGCTTCCCGTGAAGTTATTGTCGCTGGAGGAACATACAACTCGCCTCAACTCCTCAAGCTTAGCGGTGTCGGTCCTTCTGATGAATTGAAGAAGTTTGACATTCCTGTCGTTGCCGACCTCCCTGGTGTTGGTACCAACCTCCAGGATCACTACGAGATCAACGTTCAAGGAAAAGCACCATCAGACTTCTCTGCTCTCAATGGCTGCACCTTTGGCACCGCATCACCTGACCCTTGCATGGATCGCTGGGAGACATCCATCCTCGGTAACCGCGGTATCTACGCCTCTCCTGGTCTCGGTGCCACCATGTTCTACAAGTCCAGCGTCTCCGAGCGTGACGAGTACGACATCTTCGCTTTTGGTGGTCCAGTCAACTTCCGTGGATACTTCCCCGGCTACGCCTACAACGCCACCTCCGAGCACGACTGGTTCACCTGGGCCATTCTCAAGGCTCACCCCCGCAACAATGCCGGAACCGTCACTCTTCGCTCGGCCGACCCTCTCGATGTCCCGGACATCACCTACAACTACTTCGACACTGGTGCCGGTGACTACGAGAAGGATCTGACCTCGCTCACTGAGGCTGTCAACCTTGCCCGTGACTCCTTCAAGCGCCAACTCGTCCCCATCACAGAGGTCCTCCCCGGTGCAGACGCCAACACGCCTGAGAAGATTGCACAATACGCCAAGGATACTGCTTGGGGCCATCACGCCTCATCAACATGCCCTATTGGTGCTGATGACGACAAGATGGCAGTTCTCAACTCAAAGTTCCAGGTCCGTGGTGTCGCTGGACTGAGGGTTGTAGATGCCAGTGTTTTCCCCAGGATCCCTGGTACCTTCACTGCTGTGTCGACATACATGGTTGCTGAGAAGGCTGCCGATGTTATCCTGAGTGAGCTCAAGGCTTAGAGTTTGCACATATGATATGATGGTATTTTCGTAGCGCATGATTTGAATATGAAATAACTTTTCATCTACATCTGTTTTGTTTGTGTTTACTCCATGCTAGCCGTGAATGTTGTATAGCTTACATTGACTACATTGCGGGAAGCGCTATTAGAAATCAACCTGTCCATGCAGGATAGAGATTCTGTAACGAATTGTATACAGGATTGGAGATGCGCGCATCGTGCAATCCAACTTGATGGCCGACGCCATATGACGGAGAGTTAATTGGGGGCTTTGCGGCGACGACGAGAAATCTATGGGTATATAATATAAGGGAAAATTGATGGGATCAGGGCGCGACAAAAATTTCAGATAATTATGTAAGATCTGGTTGGGTGGAGGTGGTGGCGGAGGAGGCAGTAGAGGTGGTGAGGCCAACTGTTCCTGCATATTGCAACCCGAACAGCTATGTGAGAGCGAATTGAATTGTGAAATGTTACGCTTTTGTCCGAATTAGGTTTAGCCTAGCTTAAGGCTTGCTCCCCTCCCCCGAACGCGGAGTACCTATTATCATCCTTTTTATCGGCGACGCCTTAAAGCTCATGTCTATAGCTAAAAGCCCGCTCTTCGAGCCCGCTGCATGCTACCAATTGTTTCGCGCTTTTTTTGATCAATCTATAAACGCGTGTCCTTGACTTTCGAGGATTTCCATACTCGCTTCGACTCGAAACGGCTTAGCGCCAGTGCTAGCTTGAGATGCTCTGCGCGGTGGAAAACATACCCGGGGGCGCCAGTGCGAGGACCACTTTGCCCCGCACAGTTTTGTATGCCCACCCTTTATTATATAACTCTATTGTTATTCTAAAGCGCACCGCAATGCATGTAATTTTCCAAGTATATTGATGCTATTAGTTTTGTCGAAGACGCATCGCGACAGAAAGATAGTAATATCTCCTACTCAGATGATCACGAGAACGCATGCGTTCATGCCGATAACAGTCACGTGATCTATCATCCAAACCATGTTCGCCTGAGTGACATCGCACTCGATCAAGCACCGGAGACTGCTAATCTCCTCACACAATTGCCGTCTCCTCTGTTTGATATCGGAAGCGATTTCTCCAACGAGTATATGAATTGGGAAGAGCTATGGCCTACTCCAAGCTCTTCTGATGCAGCGTTGAACACTCTCGATGTTCTCCAATATAGCGGTTACCTGGATTCCGACTCGCCAGCGCAAAACCACGAGATTGCAGATCTCAATCTGTTTGAAACTTTGAGCGAGGATGTACAGGATCTGTTGCCGTCATGCAGCGAGATCCATGGTGTTGCCCAGGCGAGTAAACGTACGAAGCGGTTACAACTCTTCCGGCAATGGCTTCTTGATCATGCTTCCCGACCATATCCTACGCGAGCAGAGAAGGCGGAGCTAGCTGTCGCGTCTGAACTCTCTGAAGATCAAGTCGAGGTTTGCTTGCGCAATC
>Ga0265780_10006188_pt1 | contig 14919 bp, 15 predicted proteins | sample P1T30metagenome_FD_192432 | JGI IMG/M metagenome (GOLD analysis project Ga0265780, IMG submission 192432) | Plant litter microbial communities from East Loma Ridge, Irvine, California - P1 T30 | ecosystem: Environmental > Terrestrial > Plant litter > Unclassified | place: USA: California... | reverse complement strand
GTTGGCCAGCGCGAACACCGGCACCACCAGAAACGCCACCGGCCGGTGCAGCGCGTGTTCGAGCCGGTGCAGCGGGCTGGGATCGTCCGCGTCGGACCGCCCCCGGGTGGGCCGCATCGGGATGGTCAGCGCCAGCACCACCCCGGCCAGCGTCGCATGCACGCCCGAGCGCAGCACGAACACCCAGAGGACCACGCCGATCGCCAGATAGATCGACAATCGCTGCACCCCGTACCGGTTGCAGCCGACCAGCAGCGCGACCGCCACCGCCGCGCCGGCAAGGTCGGGCCACGACAGGCCGGCGGTATAGAAGATCGCGATGATCAGCACCGCGCCGAGATCGTCGAGGATCGCCAGCGCCGCGAGGAACACGCGCAGCGACGCCGGCACGCGCTCGCCGAGCAGCGCGATGACGCCCAGCGCAAAGGCGATGTCGGTCGCCGCGGGGATCGCCCAGCCCGATGCCGTCGGCCCGCGGTTGACCGCGAGGAACAGCAAGGCGGGCACGATCATCCCGCCCGCGGCGGCGATGCCGGGCAGCACGCGGCGCGGCCAGGTCGACAATTGCCCGTCGACCATCTCGCGCTTGATCTCCAGCCCGACGAGCAGAAAGAAGACGGCCATCAGCGCATCGTTGATCCAATGGCCGAGCGACAGCGGGCCGATGCCGGCATGCAGCAGCGCGGCATAGCCCGGCCCGAGCGGCGAATTGGCGATGCCCAATGCGACGACCGCGGCCGCCATCAGCACCAGCCCGGCGGAGGATTGCGCGGCGAGGAAGGCGCGGATCGCGCTGGTCCGCGCACGTGTGATAGAGGTCATGCGATCATCGTCCGAAGGCGGGCGGCAGGTCCGCCCGACGCGAAACCCTGCCCGCTTCTGGACCGGCACGCCGCCGTAACCAAGCCGATTGTCGCGTTTATGAGATGCGAAGACCCGATGCCGCGGCACCGGGAGGCCGAAGTGGCTCTATCCGATCCCTCTGGGGTGGAGGGTCCTGTGACGGATAGAGCCAAATCAGAATGGTGGGCGTGGCAAGGATTGAACTTGCGACCCCTGCGATGTCAACGAACCGTCGTCAGGCAAAAACCACGGTTTAACGCCGATTAAGGTAGCCAGCCGCAGCAGAACATTAAAAGAACATCAGGCGAGAAACGATGTTTTTACCGCAGCTTTACCGCACACGACAGAGCGTCGAATTCGTGGCGGGGCAGCTCACCTTTCGTTCCGCAGCGGCAGGAATCAGCGGTTCCGCAATGCGACGCCACTAGCGACGCAGACGGGCTGGAACATGCACCTGCCCAGCCTCCTGCACGGCGCCGAAATACAGGCGGCACTCCGGGCGCCGACACGCTCATGGGGCAGCGCAGTAGCCGCGGAAGTCGTTGCCGTCTTCGAAGCCCAGTGCGGCAGCCAAAGCTTGGAGATCGACGGCCACCGAGTTTGCAGACATCTCACGCTCGAAGCGCGAGAGCGTCGCTACGCTGACGCCGATGCGGGACGCGACCTGCTGCAACGACAAACCCGCGTCGCGCCTGCGCTGTCGCGAGCGGGCGCCCAGAGCCGGCGTTCCGATCGGGCTCCACTCAGGCCAAGCCGGGATTAAAGCATAGGGCTCAAGTTCCAAAGCCGCACGCAACCGGAAGACCGTGTCAGCCTCAGGCCGCCGATGCCCGTTTTCGAGCCTCGCAATCGTTTCCCGCGTCAGTCCGGCTGCCGACGCAAGTCTGGCCTGCGTCCACCGACGAGCTGTCCTGGCTTTCAAAAGTTCGAAGCCGAAGCTGATCGGGATAGCGGATTTCGGGAATTTGAAGGAGGGAAGAAATGACATGTGACTTCTTTGCAGAGCACATCTCCGTCCAACCTACAACCCCACCCGTGATGGAACAGCTTGTCGAACAGCGTCGCGGGCAGCCTGCCCGCAAGGCCGAAGAGGTGAATCGTGGCTAACCTATCCGAGCTCGACCGCCGCCTCTCCCGCAAGATCGAAACGGGCCGAGGCATCCAGCTGACAGCGGAGGAGCTCGATCTGATCGTCACCACCGGCGCTTACCAGGTTTTTCGCGACGCAGTCGCCGCTCAACAGAGGGAACTATGCCAACATCGAAGCGCAAGAAGCCACTCTATGAACGTGGTGGATACAAGCTATTCAGACGCGAAGATCGAAAATCTCTCGAAATCATCTGGTATGATGACGCCCGAAAGCGCGAGCGAAGCTCTAGCGCGGGTACAGAGGACCTCGAGGAGGCCAAGAGCGCGGTAGACCGCCTGTATATGGAACGCACCAAAGGTCATGCGTTCTGTCCGACATGTGGCCAGCGCCGAAGCTCGGGAAGCGTTTTCGTGACGACGGCGATCGCCGACTATCTGACCCTAGTGATAGAAAGGCCGTCTTATCAAGCCATTCGGGCCCGCCTCATGCATGTACTGACGTATCTTCTGGAGAAGGAGATGGCGACATTGCTATGCGAGTCGGTCGACGACGCTTGGATCAACAGATTTCGCTCGTGGCTGTTGAAGCAACCGATCATTTCGCCGACCGGGATCGAACGCAGTCGAGCACTTTCCACTGCGGAAAACAGCATCCTACAGCTGGCTGCAGCCATCAATCAGTGCAGCGGCGCATCTGCGAAGTTCCGCCCGATCCAGCCGAAGAACGTGAATCGTACGCCGCGCCATCGTTCGAGCATAGCCGAATTGGCGGCGATGTTCCGGCATTGCATCAACCCGGCGCCGGGCAAGCAACCGCTCGATCGGGCTCGTCGCGATAGGTCTGCGCTTCTCGCCTTTCTGCGCATTAGCGTTGTTACCCTTGCCCGTCCGGACGCGGCGTTGGATGCGTCGACCGATCCACAGCGGCGACAGTGGAACTCGAAAGCCCGCATTCTCGACCTCAATCCCGATCGGCGACCGCAGACCCGCAAATACCGGGCCATCGTCCCGATCGGAGAACGAATGGCCCGCATCTTGGATGAGACGGTCGGCAACGTCGTGCCTGCTCAGAGCGTACGATCGGCCTGGGCGACGATGGCGCGCTCCCTAGATTTGCCTGCAGAGGGTGAAGCGGGAACGAAACTCATCCGTCGGTCGATGGCGACCATCATCAGGGGACGCGTCCCTGAGGAAGCGTGGGGCGAACTCGAGGTATTCCTAGGACACGCCCGCTTTAATGAAGTTTCAGAGCTCTACGCCCCTTTCGAACCCCATTATCTCGGTCGCGTCTTGGCGGAAATCGACCGGGTGGTGGCTGAGATCGACGCCCTCGTACCGGGAGCGTTCCCGCTACCTGTGCCTCCAGCCGCCTGATGGACCTGCCTAGACATCCGCGAAGCTCGCAGAATGCCGACAGAGCAGACCTCTCCATACAAGTAAGGAGACCTCAGATGACGTCCTATACCATTGCGCTGCTGTTCGCGCTGGCGATCAGCAACAGCTCCTCTGCCACGCCTTCCACTGCGTCCTCGATGCAGCCGAGGATCACTTCGGCCCCGGCAGCTTCCGCGCAGACGCTCCTTTCTCCAGATACGCCTAGGTCGACGATCGCTGCCGCTCCCGAATTGAGCGGCATGCACATCGAAATCAGCAGGTCCCTTGCCGGGCTGTTCCTGGCCACCCTTGGAACGCTGAGCCTTCTGACGATCGTCGTGGGCTACGCCACCTGCATTACCACGCCGGGCTCTCACCTCCCGGCGACCGGCTTGGCTGGGATCGCATCCGGCACCGTTGGCCTGTCGATCACAATCTTCATGGCCATTCTGACGCCCTAATAAGTTTCAGCATCCCAGATAGTGACTCACGGAGCATGGGAGCAGTACGCGGCATCGGTCGGGAACAACCGCTATCGGAAGGTGCGGTGCTCCAAAGTCGGCAGTTCACCGCCTTCATCTACGACAATCCCTCCGGCCGTGGACCCCGCGCCGATATCGATCGCTAAGCCGGCTGCGGAGCTCCTGATACGAACCGCACCATCTCTTCCACCAACCACGACGATGTTAGGCGTTTTCTCCCATTCCTGTTCTGGTCCGCTTTGCTGCCGGCCGATCCAAATTTGGGCAAGGGGCATCAGGATTGCGGCGTCCACTGCGATCACAGCAAATATGCCGGCCAGCTTCGTTGTGGGATCGTTGCCAGAGCTGGTGAAGAACAGAAACATTCCTAAGGCAGTCAACAGACCCAAAAGCACAATCACAAACCATGTCGTTCGAAGCAACCTTTTGTTCCTCGCATCCGTCATTTTCGTGCTTCAAACCTCATCAAAGGGAAAGATCCCACTCACTTGGCATTCGGCGTACACGTGGGGGGCGACCACAGCAGATAAGGCATGCCGGTTAACAAACGCCTGAAGCTTTTCGTCAGTCCGGATTTTTGATCCCTTCTTAAAGAGGGCTGATCCTCCGGCGTTGGAGCCGGATGACATGCTGGCGCTTCAGCGATGCGTGCTCGGCCGGAGTCCGTTTGCCCAGCCAAACTACTGGCGCTTCGGCCACAGGAAGGAGCTTAGCTCGCCTGCCTGGGTGTAAGCATGCAAAGGAGATCCACTGCGGCTAAGAGCGTGCCACCGGTTAACGGACCACGCTGAGTCCCACTGTGTGTTCCGGTAATCCGCCAGACTGACTGTTGTTGCCCCCTGAAGGCCTGACAGGGCCTCGCAGGTTTGCGCGATGAACTCGCGGGGTGATCGATAGCGCAAAGCGCGGTGCGGATGCACCTCGTTATAATGGTCGAACCTGCCGGGCAGTTGGTCGATGACACTCTGCGCATTCGGCCTGGGGTTCACACGGACATAATCGCGTTCCAACGCAGAGCCCACCCAGCCCGCACCGGCCAACATTCCGCGGGCGCAGCCACGCGTGGAGCTTGGAGCCCCTATGCCGTCCGTCGCCTCGGCAGTCCCGGCAGCTTGGCCGGCCCGAGCCGGTTGATCAGTCTCAGCCGGTGCAGGCCCTTCAGATAGCCGTCGCACCGGTCCGCTGGTCGCCAAGACATGGCCGGTCGCGGACCGCGCATCGGCCGCTTCCGTTTGCGAAACGATACAGGAGGGGCTCTGTCGCCCGCGTGCAAGGATGTGACAGATGAGCGGCGAACTTGAACTCGTCCGCTCCCATGCGGACCGGATCTATGAGATCGCCCGAGCTGCCGGGCCGCCTGTCCAGCGACCCGCACTGGTACATCAGGCTCGGCCTCGTCGTTTCCGCGAGGGCTTTGATTATCTCGGCGCGTCTGACCTGCAAGGATCTCGAGCATCGACAGCCACTGTGCTGCAATCTCATCGCTGCCGTGATCGGATGACGTCGACCGGCGGCTGCCACATGGGACGAAGCGATGTTGCTGTTTCATCGATTCGACGGACCCGGGGCATTCGCTTGGTCGCCCGTGCGCCGCGACGCAGTCTGACCCCGGGTTGAGTAAGGTCGAACGTGAGCTTGACTCCTATATGCACATGTGCATATTTGGGGAGGAGGAGATATCCTATGCAAACTTCACATGCTCACGACGAACAACGCCACGAGATACTCTATGCCCAAGAGTTCACGCACAGGGCAGGCAACATGCTTCAGGTGGCGATCGCCGCACTGCATTACGGTCAGTCGGGGGGCGAACGCGGCATTGCAAAGGCGCTGGATGTCCTGACCGGCACGGCTGACCTTCACCGTCTCTTGACGCGAATGCAGATGCCAGTCGTAGACCTGGAGGAGTTCCTTCTTGATGTTTGCGACGCCATGAGACGATCGCTGGGCAAGCAGGCGGACGTCGAGATCTGCGTCTTTGTACCGGCCGTACCGGTACTCGCCGGAAATGCCATGAAGGTGGCAATGATGATTGCCGAGCTGGTCGGCAATTCGATGCGCCATGCATTCCGGGATGGTGGGGGATGGATCACGGTCGAAGCAGACGATGACGGGATTAGGACCGACGTCATCGTTGAGGACGATGGCAGATGCGAGGACTGGACACGCTCGGGAGGGCAAGGCCGCGGGATCGTCGATGCTATCGCCGAAGATCTGGGAGGAAGCGCTCGACGTTCCATAACCAAAAAAGGCTCTTTGCGGGTAGACATCGCACTTCCGAGCATCGCAGCGGCCGCGCAGCCATTCCAAGGCAGCGCCTAGGAGGCGCGGAAAGACTGCCCGGTCGCCAGAAGGCGTTTGCGGTGATCTCGCGAAGCGGACCTAAACAATGAGCCGCTTGGCTCGGCTGATCAACCGGAGGGCGCCGCTCGCGGGTTTGTCAGTTGGCGCGGAACGCATCTCCAACATGATTGTGACACTGCATCATCATAACATGCTACTGTGCGCGCCACTGCAAAGGTGCTGCATCACTTTCGCACGCGACGCTCGACGATCGCGGGATCGATCGTGACCCCTGAAACGAAGCGATCCATCGAGACGCCAATGCCGAGGGCCAACCGCGCCAGCGTCTCCAGCGTGATGTTCAACTCACCTTTTTCCGCACGGAACATCGAGCTCTTGTCGATGCCCGCATGAGACGCGCATTCCGCCTGACCAATGCCCGCATCCTCTCTCAGGCTTTTGATCTTCGCGCCGACCTCAACCTGCAGATGCCGACGGGCCCGCTGCGCATCCGATTCATCCGCCGACACAATCCCCTGCCCATCGAGCCTGTTTTCCATGTGTCACTTTTAAGATGACTTTCTCCGGGTTCAAAGAACTTTGAACCAAACTCGAGTTAGATATATTTTCGCCTGCCCTTGCCTTTGTAACGTATATGCATATGTGCATACTTATGGACCGCGGCAACGATTTGATCTGGCATGGCAACCGACCAGCGAACGGAGGCGCGAAGCGGAACCGAGGATCGCATGACGCCGCGTCCCGGCGTGGTTCGTCGTCACATGTTCCGTGGCGATCGAAGCGGCGAGTTTGAGGAAGGTGAGCGGAGCAGTTCTTCTCGAACCTGCCCCAGTCCTGCCCATGGGAAAGGAACACAGCTTATGCAGTCCATTTCGGAACGATGTTGCGCGACCTGCTCCTCTGCGAGCGCCGTTTCGAGTTGGACCTCCGAGAAGATGCATCCGCGCGCGAGTCCACCTCCGCATTTGTCGAGATGCTGTGGCGCGAGGGCCTAGCGCACGAATCAGAGATCCTCTTCGCCCTGCCCGGGCCGGTCTCGGATTTCCGCGGCTTGAGCACAAGAGAGCAGGAAGCAGCCACCCTTGAAGCCATTGCCGCTCGGTCGCGGACCATACTCGGGGCAGCCCTGACGTGCGGCGACATGGTCGGCATGCCGGACGTGCTGCGTTGGACCGAAGCAGGCTATGTCGCGATGGACGTGAAGGCGGGCTCGGCCATGGAGGGGCCTCGCGAGAACTACAAACCTGCCTATCTCGTGCAGGTCGCTCACTACGCTTTCCTTCTCGAGAGCACCGGCCTCGGACGCGGCGACATCGCCGGGATCATTGACCGCGATGGCAAAGAGACGATGTACGATCTGAGCCGCCCGTTCGGACGAGATCGAGCCAGTGGACGGGACCGGCATCTGAAACTGCTGGCTCAGGCGAGGAGGATCAGAGATGGACAGCAGGACACGCGCGGAGCTCTCTCGGCGATCTGCGGCATGTGCGATTGGCGCAGGCTATGCAAATTAGAACTGCGGGAGACCGACGATCTCACTCAGCTTGCCGGGCTCGGGCGATCGATCCGGGATGCCATGGAGCCGATCGCGCGGACCGTCACTCAGTTGGCCAACGTGACACCGGATACCTCGACTCTCAAGGATGTGGGCGGGATCGGAGCGGAGCGACTCGCCCGTTTCGTCGCCCGGGCGCGCCTCTGGTCAGACAAGCACTCTGGTCCGGTTCGCAATGCTCCTCTGCGGCTTCCATCCAATCCCCACCGCATCGACTTCGATGTGGAAGCCGATCCCCTGCGTGGAATCGTCTACCTCCACGGCTTCTGGCACGATCGTACAGGCACGGACGGCGAGTTCGTGCACTTCTTCGCGCCGACGATTGACGAGGCAGGCGAAAGGGAAGCGTTCGCTGCGGCGATGGAGCACTTCAAGGCCCATCGTTCCGCCCATTGGTACCACTACTCAGCCTATGAGCGAACCGCGTATCGGGGATTGCAGAAGCGTCATCCATCGGTGTGCAGCGAACATGACATCGCGGACATCTTCCTTCCGGAGCGCTGCACGGACCTTTATCAGGTCATCTCAAGGCATACGGACTGGCCACTCTCGAGCTACGGCATCAAGAGCATCGCCAAAGCCTGTGGTTTCGACTGGACGGATGTCGATCCGTCCGGCGCAAATAGCATCCAGTGGTTCGACGACTTCGCGCGAACGGGTGACCCAGCGCTTCGGCAACGCATCATCGACTACAATCGGGATGACGTTATCGCTAGCGCGCGGGTTCGGGACGCCTTGATCGAACTTGACGAGAAGGGTCAGGTCGACAACTTCAGAAGGCCAGAAAAGTGAATTCCGGCGGCCGAGACTGGTTGCTCAGCTGCCCGTACGTCGTCCGGATCTCGGAACTGGTTCGCGATGCTCACGCGACCGGCCTGATTGATCTTCCGGCTTCCCTTGCGGACGCGGTTGCCACGGATCTGCGCAGTCTCGTCGAGGCGCCACCGCTGCGCAGCGGTGGCGAGGATCGCGCTCGGCGACTGGCCCGCCATCATGCTCACCGGCAGAGCCGATGTCGGATCCTCATCGCACAAGGGACAGCGACGCTTGTGGGCGCGATCGGTCCAGGCGCCGCCGTGTATCCGTCGGGATCACTCACCATCCTTCACTTGACGACCTGCTTTCCCGCAAGCCTTGTCAACACTTTCGCGAGTAGGCGACTATCGGAAATCGTCAGCAGTCCCACCCTCGCCATTGGAAATCACAGGGTGCTTCGGGCAGAGCATGAGAGGGACGGCTGCGCATTCTGGTTCCATGCCCGCAGACTTCCGCTGCCACGTGACAGTTCGCTTCGCTGTTCGGGCTGACGAGCCGTCCTTACCGTTGGTCAGGACCGAACGCTGCTTCACGCTGTCGACCGCGGTTCCCCGCTACCCAATCGTCGCCGCACAAGCTTTTGAAACGACAATCGGCCATCGCTGTCAAAAACGGTTCAGCGGCTCGGGCCGCCCTCGTCCAGCGACTGCATGTCAGACCAAAGACTTAGCACGTGATGGGCTGCTGGTACTCCTCGCGGCCGCAGCAAGAAGGGAGAAGTCACTGCATTAGCAGAGCAGATGTGAAGTTTAGCGGAAGGGAAAAGGCGGAAGCCGAGCCCGGCCCCGTAGCTTCGCTATAACCTGCAAGGAGTTAAGAAATGGTAAGCAAAGAGAAAGAAATCTCACCGACGGCCGCTTTGGCGATCGAAACGGTAAGGCAGAACCTTGAGGCCCTCGATCGTGACGGTATCGCTTGGGAGGTCAGCCCAGCCACGCTGAACTTCGACTCGGATGGCTACATCGTATGGCAGGTCCAGCCTCGCATCGGGGGACCGGTCAGGATCAGTCACGGCTTTCGCCGCATCAATCAGGCAGACGCGGCTGACCTCGTCGAGATTGCGGTGGAACTGCTCGAATGCGGCAGGGAAGTTCAGCGCTACAGTCGCGAGCGTGCGGACTACGAGCAGGAATTCCGCGCGCTTGCAAAGTCGCTGCTCCGACGGAAAGCCGCTCACGAGATCAGGCTGCGGAGCGTGCTGTCCCAGCCGATCGCAACGGATTACTACAGCAACATAGGTCTGGATGTGACCTTCGAGTGGGATGACGAGGGCGCGGTCCGCAGCAAAACCTTCGAAGTCTGGGAGGTCGATGAATTGCGCGACGCTTTCGACAGCCTGCTTCGAGACGTCGACGCGATGCGCCACAATATCTCGGCTTGATCATTAGAGCGGCGTCGGACGTGGACCGACGCCGCTCCCGTTTCCCGCCCGACGTTTGCCTGTGGCATCGACCGGCAGAAGCAGAAGGTTTTCTGGCACGAAGAAGGGTCAACCTGCGCAATGCGGTGGGTATGACCAGCCTGAGGGGAAGGATGCCGGCGCAAGCCCGCCGAACCGTCACGCGGTGATGGCGTACGCGTCGGATCGACTTATGTAAGGAGGGGTGGAATTGCGATGCTCTACCGCACTGTACAGCTCGTCCTGTTCACCTTCGATAGAGGTCAGCCACCACCCTATCGAGCCTGAATAAAGCATCTGGGAGGTTGGCAACGCTGGCGAGGGAAGATGCGGTCACGGTTGATGCAAGCGCAGACGGGAACGACGATCACTGTGGAGCAGGCAGCGGCGGAGGGGCGCCTCCATGTCCCATTCTGGAGTCGTGTTCGATGGCTTCTCGAGTGTCACCGGGCTGCCAATTGCGAGCGCGAATCCGCCGCCTCCACCTTCGGGGCACCCGACTACGTCACGGCCAAAACGGCCGCCTATCTCGACTACATAGCGTCGCCGCCCGCGGAGCATGCGGAGGCATACGCTTGGAGGCTTACCAATCATGTTCAGGTGGGCCCCGCCATACGGTGGCTGATGCACTCGAAGGTCGCCGCTCCATCGCCGCTGCCGGAGACGATCACCCTGGCCGTCGCGGACGCCGTCCGGGCAGAGATCGGCGGTCGAGCCAAATTACACGCGATGCTTTCGACTGCCGCCCAGGGCTTCACGCTCCGGCTCGACACATCCTTCTCACAGGCAGAAATTCGAGCAGACGCTGCCAGGAACCTGCGTTCTGAAGGAGCGAGCGTCCTTCTCCTACACGAGGCCCTCGCGCATCCCGGGCGTCATTCGCGTTTTCTCAGCCAGCCATTCGAATAAGCGCTTCATCGACAGCACCGGCGCCAAGCTGGCTGACCCTCGGCAGCACCGACCTGATCAGGCGGACCAAGCGGAGTGGGTCGATCATCACACGAACGCACTGCCGGTCGGCATCCGCGATGCTGTAATCAGGCAGGATCTCGAGATCCGCTCGTGTCGGCTCGAGCCACTCGGTGAGGTTGTAGCGTGATCGAGGTTCGAGAGCATCCGGAGCCGCGACCGCTCCCGACTCTTCTTGGCCGAGCGTGGCCAAGGCCTGCGGAGTGAGCACGAGCATAGGCGGCGGATCGACGCCGCCGCCCGCCGCGAAGACCGCGGCGGTTCCAATCGCCTCCCGCAGTTCGGGCCAGTTCCGCCTTACCGACCCTACAATGCGAACCGGCAACGCCCAGAGTTCCATCAACTGGAAGGCCAAGACGAGTTGCACAACATCCTCGAAGCCATAGCCCACGCGTGACCCCCGACCGACCTTGGGCCGATGCGGAAAATCCATGCGCTGAAAATACTTGAAGCGGGCGAGCAGTGCCTTCTCGCCTCGATCGCCAACCACGTGAAGGACGCGCACCAGCGCCTCCGTCTCCGCATAGCTCAACGTCAGCCCCTCAGTCATCCATCCCCCGCAATCCATCAGACCCGACACACATGCCAGGAGACCCCAGATGCATATACGATCGTTGCCGCAAGGCGAAGTTTTCGGTGTCCTCGACATTGAGACAAGACCCGATCCGCTCGCGCTGACGCTGATGCGTCAGCGGGACGGCGCGCGTGCACCGGCCGCGCTTCACCAGCTCACGGCGGCGTCGCTCCTCGTTGCCAGTATGGACGCTGACGGCGCTTGGTCCGACATGCAGCTCGTCAGTCTCTGCGAACCCGAAGCTGGCGAGCGCCGCATGCTGATCGAGATCGATGAAATCCTCGCCGAGCTATTTCGGGATGGCGGGACCTGCGTCACCTTCAACGGCATGTCGCACGACCTGCCCACCCTAAGGCGACGTGCCGCGCGTCATCACCTCTTTCATCTTGAAGGCATCAATCCGAACCGCCCCATCCAGCATATCGACCTGATGCGGCGGTGCACGAGGGGATGGCGCGACGACTGGCCCTCTCTGAAGGCTGCATGTGCCGGGCTTGGCATTCCGGTCAATCACATGCTTGCCGATCCCCGCAGCCCCGGCGTACCTGCTACCCAGCGCAAATGTGAGACGGACGTCGTCTGCACGTTCCTCCTGCTGCTTCACGAACTCGCGATCGCGTACCGTGACCACGCGGTTCTGGAGCGAGGCTGGAAAGCCCTCGCTGAGCTGCTTAACCCTAGGAGCCACCCCGCACACCTCGCTCAGTTCGCACACGCGATCCCGACGTTCGCCCGACCCTAAACCTGAGAGGTCTGACGTTTGCAGTTCGCGCCGCAACCTTCGCCCCAGCAGCGATGAACGATTGAATCCGTCGACCCCTGCCCCACCGTTCCATCAAACTGCCAACGCTGTGGAGGGGCTCCCAGGCACGATCCTGACCATCCGCCGCATGACCAAGTTTTTGCGACAGCGTCAGGCGAAAGCTCATTGACCGCGCGTTCCACAATCGAAGCCGTTCAATGCGATTCCGCCCGGTACATTCCGACGCCGAGACGGAGACCATGAACGCTATTGCTCAACGATTTGCGTGATCAGATTGCCACCAATTATCGCGCGCATGCATAGGCCGTAGACGGATAGAGACGCCTGCGGTCCGCCCGTCTGCGGGGTGCGTAACGTTGGACCACCTCACACGTATGCGGACGTCTGCCCACCTCAGACGTTGAGTTGGTGACGGAAAACGTATGATCCCATCACCGCTCAACGTCTGAGGGGGTCTTTAATGGCATGAATCTCCGACCTGCCGACCTCTACCCAACGTCTGACCGCCTCTGATGTAGGGAAGCAAACGGGTATCCTGAGGATTGCGGACGATGGCTCCGAGATGGCGTTCGAACGCCTAGGTCGTGATCGGCATGCCTCAGCAACACCGCAAGAAGACCGATCATGTCGGAACGTCAGGCGTCGACCACCGTCCTTACGGCGCGATCACGACGCCAACGAGATGATCACTGCTCTGGTCTTGGACTCCCCTCACCTCGATGGCATCTCGCATGAGGTCAACGGAGCGATACTCAGCCGCCATGACCGGAGAAGAACTGGATCGGGACACTCTAAACATCCGGCCCCCGTCAGAGGAAGAGGCTCCAAGGATCATACCGATCATGACCTAAGGGAACAGGCCGCGCAGCCTCCCACCCGCCTGGTGATTGGAACAGGTCGCCATGGCGCCGGTCAGCGCTCGCTTCCAGATGCGACACAAATCCACAACGCCTGGAGGTAGTGCTGGCCGACGTCCCCGTACATCCACACGATACACATGAAGAGCGCGACCACGTTGACGGTGGAACGAAGCCTGGTTTCGCTTCAGTGGCGCAGGACAGAGCGAGCGGCACCATCGCATTGACTCAGACGGGCGGGTTCGCCGATCAACGTCACCGGACGGAAACCGGCATACGCCTCGCAGGCGCCGACGGATCGCACGTAGAACTGACGACGATGGCAACCCACCTAACCTATCAGTTGGAATAGGTTGGCGAACTCCTATATGATGCTCCTATGCGAGCTGCGCTTACATCTGCGAGAAATCACAAAGGCGACCTCATTGTCCGGATCAACGGCGTCGAGGACGGCGAACTGGCGTGTCGCTTCGAGGAGGTTCTCGCGACGCGCACCCCAAACTCTCGCCCAAACTATCTGCGCCTCGCACTTCGTTACTCGAACGCGCGAGTGGCGGCCGGCGCCGCTCCGCATACCCTTTTTAAGCATGGGACGGCCTACTTTAGGTCAGCGGTGTCGCGCTGGCACAAGAATAATTTCGGCCGCTTCGCATGGGAATGGGATGGTGACCGGATCATCGTGTTTATCGACGACCAGGAGGACGAGGATGTTACCGAGGCGCTGAACCACGTCCTGGGATCACATTTCAAGAGCAGCCGCCGCAAGTATCTGCCGTTTTTGATCTCCTTCATCAATTTCGAAGCCGAGGCCGACGAAGCAGCCCATGCCTTCGTCACTGAAGTCGCCGACCGTGTGAATTACCGCGTCGAGAAGTGGATGGAGGAAGAACTCGATCTTGTGATCGACGTCCGCAACGGCCAGCCGGACAGCAGCGTCGACGTGAGGAGTAAAGATGGCCCGATCGACCACAAGGCCTTAGGCATCGCCGCAATCCGCCAGCTTTACGAGGTTTTGCGGAACCGCTGCAGGCTAAGAACCGGGCCCAACCCGCTCGACATCGACGGGCTGGAGGACATGGGTTTCCTCGAGAAAATGGACTTGGCGCGCACAAAGTATGGCTTGATTAAAAGGCTGCCAAAATACTTTGGCGCGCAGTATGCAATCAAGGGACGTTCCTTCTACGCACCAGTTCCACATGATCCTCTGACGACCTATGTCGTCCTCAAGAAAGCCGCGGACGAACTGGGGACCTTCCCGCCAGTGCTGTACAGCGTGCTGGGGCTCATGGATACGCAGGGTCCGCGCCACCACGACATTCGAAAGAAGTGCATGGACGCGTGGAGTGTAAGTGGCTTCGGCGACTGGATGTGGGCGGACAACAAGAACAGCCTAGACCCGGAATACAAGAAGCTTGTCTTCGGACCAGAGGTAATGGCGCAGATGCGGTGCCGGGTCGACAAAGCTCACTTCGCCAGCAAGGCGCGCCCAATGTCGCTTGATGAACTCGTCGAGCGGGTTCAGCTTGGCGAGTATCCCCGCCCGAGCATTGCGCAGCTGGAGGCGCTTCGAGCAGCGGGTCGCACGGACATCCTCGCGCGCATACCGCTTTTCCCCGCCAACCACGGCCGTCCCTATAGCTACTCGGGATGGAACAAGTGGATCAGGAAGGCCACCGAGACCGCAAACGATGGCCAGGGAGCGTTCATCGCCACATCCATTGGAGACGTTCGTCCGACAGCGGTGTGGCTACGCCGATCCCACTTAACGGAGCGCGTCAAGGATGCGGTGGTCAAGGCGAAAGACGCCAAGGATCTCAAGTCCCGCATCGATGTCATCCGCGACGACGTGGGCCACCGATCGGAAGATGCGATCTACCGCTACATCGGCTCAATT
>Ga0265780_10006187_pt1 | contig 14924 bp, 9 predicted proteins | sample P1T30metagenome_FD_192432 | JGI IMG/M metagenome (GOLD analysis project Ga0265780, IMG submission 192432) | Plant litter microbial communities from East Loma Ridge, Irvine, California - P1 T30 | ecosystem: Environmental > Terrestrial > Plant litter > Unclassified | place: USA: California... | reverse complement strand
GCAGCCAACCGGTCATCGGCTGGTCCGTCCCCGTCCAGTGCCGGGTCGGTTGCTCGGTCGTCGTATCGGCGAAGCTCCAGATGCTGAAATAGGGGTCGTGCGCGATCAACGGCGTTGCGGGGGTGCGCGTCGTGACGGGTTCCTGCGCGCCGAGCGGTGGCGCGAACACCACGCCGCCCAGCAGGGCAACGGTCATCGCACGCAGCGCGATCGACTGGATGGCGGACGTCTTCGGTATGGCGTCCTTCATCAGATCACCGCGCGGAGCAAATGGGGTTTGGTACTTGCCAGATGCACCATCAGTTCGCCGAACAAACCGTTCGCCCACGCAAACCACGGTCGCGTGAATTTGCTCGGGTCGTCCTTGTGGAAGGTTTCGTGGATGAACCCGGTCCCGGCATCGGTGTCGCGGATCACCTTCAAGCATGCGCGAATCTGGGTGTCGTCGTTGCTCGAGAAGGCGCGAACGATCGTCGCCATTGGCCAGATCAGGTCGAAGCCTGCATGCGGCCCGCCAAGCCCCTCGCCCGCCTTGCCGCGGACGAACCACGGATTGCGATCGCTCCACGCAGCCGCCTCGGTCCGCCGCCAGAGCGGATCGTCCGCGGGGGCGCACCCCAGGAACGACAGGCCCGACAGCGAAAGCTCGCAGCAATCGTCGAGGAAGAGCGCGTTGCCGAAGCCGTCGACCTCGAACGCCCACACTTCGCTTCCGTCCGCCAGCCGCATCCGGCCATGCGCCGCAAGAGCGGCCTCGATCTCGCCGGCGAGCGTTGCCGCTTCCCGCGCAAGGTCTGCGTCACCGCGCGCGCCCTGCGCCACTTCGGCCAGTTCGCGCAGGGTCTTGGCGGCAAAGATGTTGGCGGGGATCAGGAAGGGGAGGATCGTGGCATCGTCCGACGGGCGAAAGCTCGAATGGATCAGACCGACCTTGCGGGTGGGATTGCCGACGCCCCAAAGCTGCGTTTCGGTCGGCTGCGTGTCGCGACGCTGGAAGCGGTACGGCCCGGCATCGGTCGTGCGTTGCTGCTCGCGAAAGGTGCGGATGATGGCGCGCGCGGACTGCGCCCATTCGGCGGTGAAGGGCGTACGATCACCGGTCGCGCGCCAATAGCTCGAGGCGAGCCGGAGGACGTAACATAGCGAGTCCACCTCCCATTTCCGCTCCGCCACGCCCGGCTTCATCGTCGTAAGGTCGTGCGCGGACGACGGCAGATCGGACCGAGCGGCCGGGTCCTGCAGGAACGCATTCGCATAGGGATCAATCAGCACGCATCGTGCCTGACGCGCGATCAGACCGCGAAACAACGCGGTCAGCGGCTTGTCGCGCTTTGCCAGATGGAGGAACGGCCTGAGCTGCGCCGAGGAATCGCGGAGCCAGAGACACGGTATATCCCCGGTGATGACGAAGGCGTCGTCCGCGGTCACCGACAGCACGGTGGTGTCGAGCGTATTGGGGAAGCAATTCTCGAACATCCACGCGAGCTTGGGGTCCGCAATCATCCGTCCAACCCGGCCGATCTCGCGCTCGACCGCGGGACTGTGATATTTCCGATCGGCAGGCTTGGGGCGTTGTGAGACGTACATCGACCCGGCCGACGCGGCAGGGTGCACGGCAAGCGCGGCAGTGGCGAACAGCATCGTTCTGCGATCGATCAGCACGTCAGATCGCCGTCCGACGCGATTGTCCGAAAGAATGCGCGCATATCCCCTCCTCCATTTCGGTCGACGCAAGCCAACCGTTTCGTTCGAGGCCGCGCCCGTTGCAGGCTGCGGCCAAAGACCATCCGATGCGGCCAGACGGCAGCATCTGACCACACTCTGTCGCCCCGACTATGCATCGTCAAGCAATCTTAAACTTACTTGCTTTTTTAATTGCAGCCTTCCGACCCCGGTGTCACATGACGTGCATAGCGAGAAGACTATGGGCAGGCCGGAGCGCCTGCCGAAACAGGGAGAGTTCCATGCCCGTCACCCGACGCGATATGTTGGCCGCCGCCGGCGCCATGACGATTTCGACGATTGCACCGCGATCCGCGCATGCCGCGACCTTCGTCAGCCAACGGCCGCCCGTGCGGAACCGCAAGTTCCTCAGCCGGGCCGTGGAAAGCGAATTGTCCCGGATCAAGGCGCGCATCGCCGACCCGGAGATCGCCTGGATCTTCGAGAATTGCTACCCCAACACGCTCGACACAACGGTGTTCGCAGGGTCAATCGACGGCAGGCCCGACAGCTTCGTTATCACCGGCGACATCGACGCGATGTGGCTGCGCGACAGTTCGGTACAAGTCGAGCCGTACACCCACCTGATGCGCGATGACCCCGCGCTCCGCATGATGGTGCACGGCCTGATCCAGCGGCAGGCACGCTGCATCCTGATCGACCCTTACGCCAATGCCTTCGTCCGAGACCCCAACGCCAAATCAAACCTCGATTCCGCGACGCTCGATGCGACCGAGATGAAGCCGGGCGTCGCGCAGCGCAAATGGGAAATCGACTCGCTCTGCTACCCGATGCGGCTCGCGCATGATTACTGGCAAGTCACGCGGGACAAGACGCCGTTCGACGCCATCTGGGCTAAGTCCGCCAAGCTGATCGTCAGCACCTTTCGCGACCAGCAACGCAAGACTAGCCCCGGCCCGTACACCTATCAACGGCTGACCAAGATCCCGACCGACAGCCTGATGCTCGACGGATATGGACCCCCTTCGCGCAAGGTCGGGCTGATCCATTCGATGTTCCGACCGTCCGACGACGCCTGCGTGTACCCGTTCCTCGTTCCCGCCAACCTGTTCGCCGTATCGAGCCTCCGCCAGGTGGCGCGCGTCCATCGCGAGGCGTGCGGCGACAATGCGGCGGCGAGCGATGCGGAGGCGTTGGCGAATGAAGTCGAGGCTGCCCTGCGCGCGCATGCGATCGTACCCGACGAACAGGGCGGAAAGGTCTGGGCGTATGAGGTGGATGGGTTCGGCAACTGGCTGTTCGCCGACGATGCCGGGATTCCCAGCCTGTATGGACTCCCGCTGATCGAAGCAGCCGACGTGCGGGATCCTTTGTATCAGCGGACTGCGGCGCTCGCCTGGAGCTCGCGCAATCCGTTCTTCGTGCAGGGCAAGGCCGCCAGCGGCATCGGCAGTCCGCACATGGGATTGGACAAGGTCTGGCCGATGGCGATTATCGCCCGCGCGATGGTGTCGACAGATGAAGGCGTGATCCGCGCATGCCTGCGCGACCTGAAGGCGACGCATGCGGGAACGGGCTTCATGCACGAATCCTTCGACAAGGACGATCCGGCCAAATTCACACGTCCCTGGTTCGCCTGGGTCAACGGCATGTTCGGCATGATGATCGTCGAACTGGCGAAGAAGCATCCCAAGCTGCTAGAGGAGCGGTATTAGACCGGGCGTTACTCGGTCGGCGACTGGAAGACGAGATCGTTGAACGGCAGGATCGCCGCGCCGAGCGCAGGCGCGTCGGCGGCGAGTTGCGCGGTCAGGACCGGAACCGTCGGGACGATCTGGTCGTCGATGCTGCTGACCCGTCGCGCAACCGCCTCCGCCAGCTCGTCGATGAGCGGCAGCGGCAGCCTGCCCCCGATCACGATCGCGCCGGGATCGATCAGGCAGTTGATCGTGCCGATCGGTTGCGCGAGCGCGTCGGCGGCGCGTTCGATCCACGCCCTGACCAATTCGAGAACAACGGGCCCGCTGGTCATCAAGTCGGTCGGCGCGATGTTGGCGAAGTCCCGCGCAACGAGGTCCGCCCGCAAGGCGGAGAGCGACGCGATCGACTGCAGCGACTTTCCATCGCCGTCGTTCAGAAAGCCGATGCGCCCGGCGCGGCCGGTCGCGCCCTGATAATAGCTCCCGTCGACCACCATCCCCCCGCCGAGGCCGGCGGAGAGCAGGATGTAGAAGAAGCTGCGGTGGATCAGCCCGCTGCCGAACCGCGCCTCGCCGATCGCCGCAGCCGCCGCATCGTTTTCGATCAGGATCGGCCATGGCCCCAGTTCGGCGAACAAGGCGGGGAGATCCACCGTATCCCATTGCGCATAGTCCGCAGGGCGCCCAGGCAAGTCGACCCGGCCCAGCCCGCCGGGAAGCGCGACGCCCAGGCCGATGATCCGATCCGGCAACACCAGTTTCTGCGCAAGCAGTTCGGCGACCCTGTCGCGGAGGAACGCGAGAACTTGCTCCGGCGACGCGTAGTCGGTTTCCTGCGTGTAGCGTGCGCGGACTGCGCCGGTCAGATCCAGCGCGACGATGCTGACGTGATCGCGATCGATGTTGACGCCGAGACTGAAGCAGCCGTCCGGATCGACCGCCAGCCGGATCGCAGGCATCCCTCGAACGCCGGTCCGTCGACCCTTCTCGAATATGAAGTTCCGGTCGAACAGTCGCTGCGTGATGTTGGCGATTGCGGCGGCAGACAGTCCGGTCTGTTTGGCGAGTTCCAGCCGCGTACATTCGCCCGCGCGCTGGATCGCCTCGAGCACGATGCGCTCGTTTCGTGCGCCCGCACGGGCCGGGTTGGTACCGTGGAGCGCCGGTCCTTGCGGCTGACTGCTATCGTCGATCATCAGCGGCCTTCGCATGCCATGGCGGATCCTTCAATGCCGACGCCAACGGCGAGAGCCGCACACGATTACCCCACCCCTCCCGAACGGTGAAGTGCCGGCAGTCGCGCATCCCGATGCTCCAGGCATACCGAACCAATGTTGCCACTAATAATCTAGAAAGTTTCTTTTTGATTGACGGGGCCGTTTGGTTGAAGGAAAAGCGCCATGAAATCAGGGTACCACCCATCGCAACGCATTGCGGCGTTGGGAACGATGCCCGGATCGCGATGAGAAGGGAGGAGGTTCGCCCAACGTAGGCGCCCCCCCCGTTTGAGAGGAGAGGCGCAGATGGGCACTGGAGCAGCACGCACGAGCTTGATGTCTGTCGTCGTCGCCGTGTCCCTGTCCGGCCTGCTGTTCGGCTTCGATACCGCAGTCATCTCGGGCGTGACCGATGCGCTTCGCCTCGAGTATGATCTAACGGCCGCCGCGCTTGGCATAACGGTCTCCTCCGCGCTGGTCGGCACGATGTTCGGCGCCGCCGCAGCGGGCATTTTCGGCGATCGGCGCGGCGCGCGATCCGGCCTGCGCTGGGCCGCTGCCCTCTACCTGATTTCCGGTCTCGGCTGCGCTCTGGCGTGGGGATGGCTTCCGCTGCTCGCGTTCCGGATCATGGCCGGGATCGCCATCGGAGCGTCATCGGTTCTCGCGCCGATTTACCTTGCCGAGATAGCGCCCGCTGCCCGCCGCGGCGCGATCGTCGGCGGCTTTCAGGTCAGCATCGTGATCGGGATCCTGCTGGCCTATGTCTGCAATGCCGCGATCGATGCCGTAGTGACCGACCCCGCGATCGCATGGCGGTGGAAGCTCGGCTGGACCGCGCTGCCGGCAGCGATCTTCCAGTTCCTGATGATCCGAGTGCCCGACAGCCCACGCTGGCTGATCGTTCGAGGCCGCTCCGACGAAGCTGCGGCGGCATCGGTCAGCCTCTATGGACATGCCCCTATCCGGGAAGAAATCGTTCCCGCCGCTACGGGCAGCAAGGTTTCCCTCGCCTCGCTCTGGACCGAAGCGCGTCGCCCCATGGTCCTCGCGATCCTTATCGGCGCGTTCAATCAGCTGACCGGGATCAACGCGATCCTCTACTATCTGAACGACATCTTTGCGGCCGCCGGCTTCGCGCAAGTATCCGCGAACCTGCAGGCGATCGCGGTCGGGGTGGCGAACCTCGTCTTTACCATCGTCGGCATGATGCTGATCGACCGGGTCGGGCGCAGACCACTGCTTCTGGTCGGCGGGGCAGCGATGTCCGTCCTGCTGACGGTCGCGACCGCGATCATGCTCGGGATGCTGCCGAAATATCTGATGGTCGGTGTCCTCGTCTGCTTCATCGCGGCGTTCGCGACGTCGCAAGGCGCGGTAATCTGGGTCTATATGAGCGAGATCTTCCCCGCTCGCTTCCGCGCCGCGGGACAGGCGCTTGGCGCCGGAACGGTGTGGTTGTTCGACGCGCTGGTATCGGCAGTGTTCCCGGTCGCAGCCGCGATGTCACCCGCAATCCCATTCGCCTTCTTCGCGGTCTGCATGGTGGTGCAATGCATCCTCGTGTTCCGCCTGTTTCCCGAAACCAAGGAAGCGTCGCTCGAAGAAATCGAACGCCGGATGCACCGCGCACGCCCCGGCGTCGCCGCATGAACCGCTATCTGGCGATCGACATCGGCGGCTCCCACATCGCGTGCGCGCTGGTGTGCGGCGGCGTGGTGGAGCGGCGCGCCCAGATTGCAGTTCCGGCGACCCCGACCCTCGAAACGTTGCTGCCCGAACTCCAACGCATTCTTGCCGACCTGCGCGCGGGGCACGCGGCAGCGGGTGTGGCGGTGGCTTTTCCGGGGCTGATCGATCCGCGCTCGGGGCAGGTCGTCTCTACGCCGGCCGGCAAATATGAGGATGCGGTCGGGTTCGACTTTGCCGGCTGGGCAAAGGCGCATCTCGACCTGCCGATCATGCTCGAAGTCGATGGTCGCATGGCGCTGCTCGGCGAACGCACCTACGGCGCGCTGATCGGTCAGGACGATGCCGTTCTGCTCGGTCTCGGAACCGGGATCGGATCCGCCGCACTGATGGGGGGAACGATCGTGCGCGGCCGGACCGGCCATGCGTCGGTGCTCGCGGGGCACATGACGATCGACACCGATGGGCCGCTGTGCCGGTGCGGCAATATCGGGTGTGCCGAAGCGATTGCGTCGACCTGGGCCCTGCCCGGCCTCATCGCCGCCTTGCCCCAGCAAGGCGGCCTCCACGCGCTGGCCAACCCCGATCTGAAGGCGGTGCTCGATCTGGCGCGAGCGGGCGACGAAGGCGCGCAAGCCGTTCGCGCGATTTGCCTGAACGCCTGGGCGACCGTCGCGCTCAATCTCGTCACTGCTTACGACGCTTCGTACGTACTCGTGACCGGCGGCGCGGCGGCGGCGGCGGAAGTCGTGCCCTTTATCCAGGACCATGTCCGCCAACACGTCTGGTGCCTCGGCGCGCCACCGGTCGTGGTGCGTGGCGCGCTTGGGTCCGACGCGGCGTTGCTCGCCGCCACCCCGCTGTGGGAGGACCGCCATGACCAGCTATGACAAGCAGCCCGTGGTGCAGGTCGACGACCAGCCCGCACAGTGCGCGGTGGGCTGGTCCGAGATCATCCCCCTCCTCCCCGACACGGGCGATCTCTGCATCGAATGTTATCCGGGGGCGCCGGTGGCGGACGTCATCGCTGCGATGCGCGCGTCCTATCCCGACGCGCTGGTCGTCGACACGGCATCGCTGTTCAAGGCCCCCGACGTGATCGACGCACAGGTCGCGACGCACCTTGGCACCGATCCGGTCTTTGCGCGGTTCGAGACCGTTGGGATCGATGCCTTCCTCGATCATGCTGCGATCGAGACCTGGCGATCCACCCAAGCGACCGATCGACGAACGATCGTGGTCGGCCCGGGTGCCGCGACGATCCTGCCGTCTCACAATGCGGCGATCTACGTCTCGATGGCACGGTGGGAATTGCAGCAACGCCAGCGCCGTGGGCAGATCGCCAACCTCGGCAGCTGCAATCACGGAACCCGCGCTGCCGATTTGTATCGCCGCGCCTTCTTTGTCGACTGGCGCGTCGGAGACGAGATCAAGTACGACCTGTTGCCTGCCACGCAGTTCGTCATCGAGATGAACGGTCCCGAAGCCCGGATGGTCAGTACCGCGACCTACTTTCGCGCGCTCGATCTTGCGGTCCACCGTCCCTTCCGCGTCGTGCCGTTCTTCGATGCCGGTCCGTGGGGCGGCCAGTGGATGCGGTCGCAGTTCGACCTGCCCGACGGTCCGCCCAATTACGCCTGGTGCTTCGATTGCGTACCGGAGGAGAACAGCCTGCTGCTCGGCTTCGGCGATCGCCGGTTCGAGATCCCGGCGCTCGATCTCGTCCGGCTCAGACCGGCGATGCTGCTGGGCCCCGCCATCGTCGCACGGTTCGGTGCCGAGTTCCCGATCCGGTTCGACATGCTGGACACGATGGCGGGCGGGAACCTGTCGCTACAGGTCCATCCGCAGCACGACTATGCGCGCGACGCTTTCAACCTGCGCTACACGCAGGACGAGAGCTATTACATACTCGATGCGGGCGACGATGCGGTCGTTTATCTCGGGCTGACGGACGCCGCCGATCCTGCGACGTTTGCCGACACCTTCACGGCGGCACAGAAGGGTGGCCCTGCGCCCGATGTCGACGTGTTCGTCAACCGGATTCCCGCGCGGAAACACGACCACTTCCTGATCCCCGCCGGGACCGTCCATTGCTCCGGCAGCAATGCGATGGTGCTGGAGATCAGCGCGACCCCTTACATGTTCACCTTCAAGCTGTGGGACTGGGAGCGGCTCGGTCTCGACGGTCGGCCTCGACCGATCCACCTCGAGCGCGGTCTCGCGAACATCGACTGGTCGCGGCGCGAGGACTTCACGCGCGACGAACTCGTCAACCAGATCAACACGATAGCAGAAGGCTCTGACTGGAAGCGGGAGCGAACCGGATTGCACCGGCTCGAATTCATCGAGACCGAGCGGATCTGGTTCACGTCCAGCGTCGATCTCAACACCGACCGGAACCTCAACGTCTTCAACCTCGTCGCGGGCACCGCCGCCGTCGTCGAAAGCCCGTCCGGGGCCTTCGCGCCGTACGAAGTCCATTACGCCGAAACCTTCATCATCCCCGCCGAAGTCGGCGCTTACCGTCTGCGGTCGCTCGACGGGGACGGAGGCCGCTGCGCCGCGATGCGGGCTTACGTTCGTCCGCACGACTGAATCACTGACATCACAAAACGATAATCTACACAGGGAGAGAACATATGAGAGCCATCGACCGACTGGTCGTTTCCACTATTGCGCTCGCCGCCGCGTCGCTATGGAGCACCGCCAGCGCCGCGCAGACGACACCCGCAACCCCGCCGCAGCCCACGGCACAAAGCGATGCGACGCCCGCGGAAGCCGGCCCGCCAGCCGCCGCCGACGGTGCGGTCGCCGCGGAACCCGCATCCGGGGACATCGTCGTCACCGGGTTGCGCCGCAGCCTCCAGTCGGCCCAGACGCTGAAACGCGATTCCGACCAGATCGTCGATGCGGTCGTCGCCGAGGATATCGGCAAGCTGCCCGACAACAACGCATCGGAGGCGCTGGCGCGCATCACCGGCGTGCAGGTCAACCGCAGCAGCGACGAAGCCGGCGGCGTGCAGGTTCGCGGCCTCCCCAACCTCACCACCACCTTCAACGGGCGGGAGATGTTCACCGCCGAGCAACGCAACGTTGCGCTGCAGGATTTCCCGGCGGGCGCGCTTGCGGGCCTCGAGGTCTACAAGACGACGAGCGCGGACCAGATCGAGGGCGGCATCGCCGGCCTGATCAACGTGCGGTCACGGCGTCCGTTCGATTTCTCCGGGTTCCAGATCGCTGGCGCGGTGCGCGGCACGTACGGCGATCAGGCAAAGACGTTCGATCCCAATTTCAACGTGCTCGTCACCGACCGCTGGGACACCGGCATCGGGCAGATCGGCGCGCTGATCAACGTGTCGTACACACAGCTCCATTACCAGACGTCGTCGCGCTTCATCAACGGCAACATCGTCGCGCCCAATGCTGCGCAACCCGTCGCAGGCGCGCGCGACTTCGTGCTCCCGGAGTCTGCCGGCGTCTATTATGATCGCGGCAAGCGCTGGCGGCCGTCGGTCAACGGCACGCTGCAATGGCGTCCTAACGACCGGCTAGAATTCTACATCGATGGCTTGTTCCAGGGCGCGCGGACCGACGTTGCCAATGATTTCGCCGGGCTCAACCTGGTCAACGACAATCCCGCGCTGAGCAACATCGTCCGCAACCCCGCTGCGCCGGGCACGCTCACCAGCGTCACGGCGACACCGGATTTCGCGAACGGCCGGAACATCGACTTCTCGCGCAGCACGCGCGCGGGTCGCACGAATGCGTATCAGGGCGCGATCGGAGGATCGTGGAAGAGCGATCGCGCCACGATCACGACCGACTTCGCCTATACGGACTCGAAGGCCGAATATACCGACTACAACTTCGATTTTGCCCCGGCGCAGGCGCAGGCGGCATCGATCGTGTTCGACATCGGCGGCAAGGACGGTGGCCCCGCGCTGGGCCTCCCCGGCTTCAACGCGAACAACGGATCCAACTATATCCTGCGCGGCATCTACGATCGCCGATCGCTCGCGACCGGCAAGGGGATCCAGTGGCGTACTGACCTTAAACTACAGACCGAACTTCCGGTCATCAAGCAGATCGACGTCGGGTTCCGGTTTACGGATCGCGACGCCCGCCTGCGGAGCGGCGGGCGCTATGCAACGCTGCGGCCGCTCGCATTGCCGCTTACCTCGGTTCCGGGTGGCGACACGGGCCAGCCGATCGACATCGGCTTCCGCGGCGGCCAAGCGCCACCGCTGAACCAATGGTACGCGCCCACCCGAAGCGGCATCGTCGACAACATCGAAGCGCTGCGCGATCTCGCCCGCTCCGGTCTCGCGCAGATCGGGACACCGGCGGCGCTCGGCGAACTGGCGCAATGGGGATCGGAAATCCCGGCATTCGTCCAGAACGAGCAGCTCGACGCCGTCGAGCGGTCCTACGCCTTCTACGGCCAGTTCCATTATGGCTTCGATGTCGGCAGCATCCCGATCGACGGCGTGATCGGCACGCGTGTGGTCAACACAAAGGCCAATCTGACCGGCAATGCGTTGGTCGGCGGCGCGCTGGTCACCACCACGTCGCGGCAGAACTATTTGGACGTCCTGCCGAGTGCCTCGTTCCGCGCCAAGTTCTCAGACAAGCTGCAATTGCGCCTGTCTGCGACGGAAACCCGGACGCGCCCGGAATATGGCCAGCTCAATCCGGCGATCACGATCGGCAACCCCAACGGCACACCGCCGATCACCGGCAACAGCGGCAACATCAACCTCCAGCCGATCCAGTCGAAGAATTACGATGCGTCGCTCGAATGGTACTTCACCAAGACCGGCTCGCTGACCGGCGCGATTTTCCGGCGGGACGTGAAAGGCTTCATCACCAACCTCAACGTTCCGACGGTGGTCGAACCTTACGGCCAGATCATCGTCAACCGGCCCGAGAATGGCGGCAGCGGCCGGCTCCAAGGTGTCGAGGTTGCGTTCCAGACCTTCTTCGATTTCCTGCCCGGCTGGCTCAGCGGGTTCGGAACGCAGCTCAACGGTACCTATATCGACGCATCCCAGGCACTGCCGGTGTCGCTGGGCACCACGGGCCAAAACAGCGACATACCGGGAGTATCCAAGTGGAGCTACAACGCGGTCGGTATATACGAGAAGGGCCCGGTTTCCGCGCGACTGGCGTATAACTGGCGGTCACGCGTGACGAACTTCTTCGCCACCGACCAGCTCGGGCAACTGATCGGCGCCGAGTTCAACCGCCCGATCGAACGGCTCGATTTCTCGCTATCGGTCGCCGCGATCGAAGCCGTCACGCTGACGTTCGACGTCAGCAACATCACCGGGTCGCCCTATCGCGCCTTGCGCGCGGTTCCGGGGCTGGAGAACGCCAACTACCCACGCGACGTCCGGTACGAAAGCCGCGTCTTCGCGGTCGGCGCACGGTTCCGTTTCTGATGACGGGGCAAAGCGTCTCGCGCCGGACCCTGCTTGGCATGACGGTGGGTCTATCCGCCTCCGTCGTCGCCACTGCGGCGGTCGGTCAACGTGGTCCCGGCACCGCCGGGGCCACGCCCGACCGGGCTCTCGCATGGCATGCCGCGCTGGAGCGGTGTTTCGCCGTGGCGGATGGAACCGGCCTGTACCGGGAATACCATCCGCCCGAGCCTCGCGACGAGCGCTATTCGACGGAATGGCCCTTCTCCCAGGCGCATATCGCCTTGCTCGACCTGGCGATGATCCCCGGTACGACGGGGCGGCGGTTCGCGCCTGCGCTGGCGACGATCCGCGCCGCACAGGTGCGGTACTGGTCGAAGACGTCGACAAGCGGGCGCGCCGGACATCTGGCCAAGGTGCTGCCGCCGCTTGGTCATGGGGACGACCTGTATTACGATGACAACGAATGGGTCGGGCTGGCCGAAATCCAGCACCATCTGTTTCGGCGTGATCCGATTTCGCTGCGCAACGCCCGCGATATCTTTGAGCTGATCCGGTCAGGGTGGTCGACCGACACGACCCTGCCCTCGCCCGGCGGCGTGCGCTGGACGCAGAAGAGCGACAATGGTGACCGCAATACCGTGTCCAACATGCCCGCCGCGGAGATGGGCGTTCGGCTGTACATGCTGACCGGGGATCACAGCTATCTCGACGATGCCCTGCGCTATTATCACTGGACCAACGCCACGCTGCAACGGCCGGACGGCTTGTACGCCGATCACCTCAAGACGGACGGTTCGATCGAGAAACGGGTCTGGAGCTACAATCAGGGCGTGCCGGTCGGCGTCAACGTCCTGCTCTGGCGCGCGACGCGCAAGCCGGAATATCTTGCGGCGGCCAGACGGATCGCCACGGCAAGTCATACGCACTTGGTCACGGGCGGACGCATCGACGATCAGCCGCCGCCGTTCAATGCGATATACTTCAAGAACCTGTTGTTGCTCGAACACGAAATCGGCGGGCGTCGGCACCGCGATGCCATGCGCGCTTATGCGAACCGTATGTGGTCTATCCGTCGCAACCGCGATGGTATCATGGGCTTTCCTGACCGACGTGCAGAACTGATCGATACCGCGGCCATGGTGCAGATCGAAGCTGTGCTGCACTGGAATGCGAGCGACTGGGCACTGCTTTATTAGATGTCGACTGGAACGGTTCAGTAGCAATGGCGCCTACGGAACGTCGGATGCTACTCGCTGCATACCGTCTTCGCGTCGCGCGTGGACGAATGGCCCGAACCCACCCATTCGCAAAGCCGATTCGTGCATCTAACACTATCATACAGTGCCAATCAGCGCTGAGGCGTAAAGCTTGAACACCGCTCATAGTGTGGTGAGACTGGGATTTTCGCTACGTGACGAATCTCTAAGGGGTCAGAAGTCAAAAGCCACAGCTGCAACGACGCTTCCACCGTACTGATGCTGACCCTTGCGCCCGCGGTAACGCGCATCGACCCATGCAAGGGAGATAGTGGCTGGGCCGGTGCGAGCGTCCGCGCCTAGCAACCAGTCCAGCTTGGGGGTACCAGTTACTGTGTTTACGCCTGTCTCGCGGCCGATATGGCTGCGCACCATAAGGGGTAGTCCTGGCAATGGCTTCTCAGCTTCGGCAAACACGTAGACGCCGTTGCCGGGTCCCAGCGCCGCTTGCTGCGGTGTGTAACTGATCCCCAACTTAGCGGTCGCATCACCGACGTCCCTGGCACCAGCTACGTACACCTCTGCACTGCTGGTCCCGTCCGCACCTGGGTACAGATACGAAATGACACCGATGTCGAGATCGATGCTCGTCACTTTCGTACGATATCCACCGTAAAAGTCTAATTCGGCGTGAGCACCCTCATACGCGGCAATGCTCGATGCCCAAGCGCCGGTATACAAACCGACAGGACTGGTTACCTCGACCGATCCCTGAACAGCTGCGTGGCCTGCGGACTGAGTAACCCCACGAAACCGGTAATCGCTTACAGCTGAAGCATTGACGCTAATATTAATTTTACAGCCGTTCGTCGCCTTACCGTCGGGAATGGCATCCGGGTTCCGATTCGGGCGGGGACCGGATGCCTGCTCGGATCCAGCGGCGGTCGGGTTGGACGGCACAAACGCTACGACGGCAGCTTTGGCGTCCAGCATCAGGCCGCCTCCAACTGGCGAAGGAACCGATTGATGTCGTCACCGAGGTCAGAAAGAGTGCTGGACAGATCAGTAACGGCTGCATCCATCTGGTCTGCTGCAGCATTACCGATAGCGATTGCCGAGCTGGCGCTGGTAACCGCAGCGGCAGTGGCCTTACTTTCGTCAGCGACCGCCTCAATGCCACCACGGATCATCAAAACACCATCAACCTGACGATGGACTGCCGTTGCGATCACGCCGGAGGCTGCTTCTGTTCGACCTAAGGCTGCCACAATGGTGTCGACGGAGGTCGAGGTGGTGACCGTCTGCGCACGAAGCTGATCGAGCTGTGCGGCAACTTGGCGTGTCAGCTCAGCCGTGTGATTGGCGAGCGCCTTTACCTCGTTGGCGACAACCGCAAAACCTGCTCCTGCCATGCCCGATCGTGCCGCTTCGATGCTGGCGTTGAGCGCCAGAAGGTTCGTTTGCTTCGAGACGCGATCGATGGCATCAACTACGGTTTCGATCTCACCTAATGCCTTGGCCAAAGCAGCAACACTGGCACCCACCTGCTGGCCGTCGCAACTCGCGCGCTTTACCTCGCTCAGAGCAAAACCGGTCTTATGCTGGATCTCTTGCCCCGCCTCGGCAAACGCAACCGCCTTGGGTACCAGTTCGGTCATATGCAGATCGGTCTGGGCTGCCGCACTGGTGGCCACGGTTACCAGTTCCTGGAGCCCGCCGGCTTGATCCCGCACACGTTTCGAAGCGGTTTCCAGTATCCGACCCTGGTGCCGGATTGTCTTGATTGCTGGTCCGAGCCGTTGCTCCAGCCGGGTCTTAGCGTCGATCAGCGCTGCCTGTCTGACGGCCTTTAGTCGCTCATTCAGCTCCGCATTGTCCCGTCGCACGTCCGCAACTGTTGTTTCCAGACGCACGCGTGCCGCGGCATCAGCACTTGCAGCGTCAGCGCGGGCGAGGGTGAGCGCGTCGAGTGCGTTTCGAGCTTCGTCTGCATCCGCGGCGGACCTCAACATT
>Ga0265780_10006186_pt1 | contig 14925 bp, 16 predicted proteins | sample P1T30metagenome_FD_192432 | JGI IMG/M metagenome (GOLD analysis project Ga0265780, IMG submission 192432) | Plant litter microbial communities from East Loma Ridge, Irvine, California - P1 T30 | ecosystem: Environmental > Terrestrial > Plant litter > Unclassified | place: USA: California... | reverse complement strand
CTGAGCAAGCACCCCTTCGACGTGGAGTCCTACCTGGACGACGTCGAGCAAGAGCGAGCGACGAACTTGACTCTGATCCCGGCGCAGCTGCATGCTATTGCTGCCAGCCCGAGCTTAGGATCGAGAGACCTCACTTGCGTGGAGTCGGTTGCCTCGGGAGGCGATATTATTAATTCGCCGCTGATTAAGCTGGCGGAGAGGACTTTTCCTACCGCGGCTTTCATGACGGGTCATGGGATGAGTGAATGCCATGGGATCTTTCAGTGGCCTTACTGGGAAGGTGCGGACTCAATTCCATACCACCAGGGAGTGTCTCCCGTGGGCCGTCCATCTCCAGGCGCAAAAGTGCGTCTGGTGTCGGAAGAAGGCGACATTGTGCCGATTGGAGAGGTGGGCGAGCTCCACGTGCAGCACGCTGCTGTTTTCAAAGGATACCTGCGGGAGCAGAAAGACATGCCGGAGTTCTACACTGATGACAGCGGAGACTGGTTCAAGACTGGGGATCTTGGCGTCTTCAGCCAGGGTGGAGACGTGTACATCGTTGGTCGAAAGAAGGACGTGGTGAAGAGGGCTGGTGTGTCGATTGCTCCTGCGGCGATAGAATCGTGCTTGTCGGCGTATGCTGGATCACAGGTAAGTTTTTCTCGATCAGTCATGTTGTTTCGCGTGAAAATATTGACGTGAATGAAACGCAGACGGTCGTCGTTGGGAAGTCGCACCCCACTCTGGGCCAGGAACCCGTAGCGATACTCGAGAGCTTCAATGGGAAAAGCGCAGACGACCTCGCAGGGCGTGTGATCGAGACGTTCGGTACAGACTGGAAGCTCGGCGGAGCGATCGAGATGAATGCCTTGGGCCTCAAGTCTTTCCCACTGAACGCTACTGGGAAGATACAAAAGAGTGAGATAACTCCCCTGGTCGATGAGTATATGAAGTCGAAGTAGTCTTCCGAATGGACAGCGAGCGGTGACAAGCCTTTCTGAAAAAGAATCGCACAGTCAGTCAGTCAGTCAGTTTGATGGATGTTGTTGAAGATGAAAAGATCGCGTATCATTCGAGGGCTGGCTTTTATCAAGATATCAACGAACGCCCGAACGCTAGACTGTAGCCAAAAGTTCTCGCAGCAGATCCGCTCCCTGGGATAGTGTACAATCAGAATGGAAATGTGCCTTGGACTAGGCTTCGGTTAAGTCTCAAGAAAGAACGAACAGAAAGGTAAAGAAATAAAATCCGTGTTCAACGGGCGCGGACAGACATGGCGAATGCCATGTAGCCCGTTCAGTTCAACGACACAACCAGCAACTAGCATGCCAAGACCACGGTGATGGCGGTCGAGGCATCAGCGCAAAGCCAGCGCAGTGGTCAGGCGATAATGTCCGACAACGAGTACAAGGCATTGATCTTGGTTGTTGGTGTTGCAAGCAGAGTCACTAGTAGGTGTGTTGACTGCGTGTGATGGATGTGTAATTGCCATAATTCGTCAAGTTTGTCTTGCCTGGGGTAAAGTGAATTCGACAGTCGTCTTATTAATGTGAGCGATTGCCAAACTCCAGAGATTGTAAAAGGAAATGTGCAGCATCCGCATGATCCTCAGATCTGTCGGGGTTGCTGGCGAGGAGCGTTGTTGGCATCCTCTTCGGTGTGGTAGTAGACCGAGGTCTTGGTGTTGATGATCATCGTCTCCGAGTTGTTGCTTCCAACCTCGATGTCACGATCCTCGCGGTCCTCAGGATGCCACGCCGAGGTCAGCGTACCGAACTCCTTTCCGCGCGCGTGCTCAAGACCCTGCAGCTTCAACTCGTCCTCTTCGCTGCGGCTGGAGCTGCGCTCATAAGGGCCCCTGGTGCTCCTGTGCCTTCCACTTTGAGCCAATCCACTCTGGCTGAGACCGCCGCGGGATCTGCTGTTCGATGTTGTGAAGCCGAGCGAAGGCATGATCTTGCGGAGAAGAGGGCGAAGGGTAGCGCAGGAAGCAGCGGTGATGCCGAGAGCGGTCTCCACGCCAGACCAGAGGGCAACGTCGAATGTTGCCCAGAGGAAGTCCTCGACGTTCGAAAGAGTGTGTACGTAAGGAATGCGAGCAATAGTTGCGATGGAAGCCCTGGATTTGATTGTCAGTAGATACTCATGTATACGCAACCTGCAAGGGATGAGAGCAACTCACAATGCACCGACAGCCAGAATCATGACGACAGAGAGCTTTTCTCTGCGTCCCATCTGGAGGTCCCAAACCAGGAAGATGGGCAGGATCGAGTAGGTCCAGTCACCTGCACAACTAACGGCAGAGTAACCGTAAAAGACTGCGACAAGAATGTCCGGGTTCATGCAAGTACCCTCGCCGCCAGTCCACTGGGTCCAGAAATATTTGCTCGGCAAACACTGGAACAAGAAGATGAAGAAGAACATGGTGCTGTAGACTTCAGTGATGATGAGGACACTCCACACGATGGTCTGGTGGATCTTGTTGACACAGAGGCGCAACAACATGATGCCGATACTGGCTTTGATGAACATGTTGCTGAGCAAGTAGAAGGGCTCGCAAAGCCACCAGAACTGGACATGGTCAGCGATCGTTGTGTTGAAGTAACTTTGTCAATGCAATCCTTACCTTGAGTCCCAGAGGTAATTCGTCAACTGGAATGACATTGGCGTGTTGACCAGTGCCGTGATGGGCTCCTGTTATGGCGCATGATGCGAACAAGCAAAAGAAGACCTGTCGACAACACATGATTAGAATACACTCGTTGAAGACAAGTCCAGTGCCAACATACCCATGATAAAACTGTGAAATAATCATCCAAGCCAAAGGCTTTTTGGACATAGATTCGACAGTATGCTCGCAGGGCCACAGTTATGGTGGTAAGCGCGACAAAGAAAGAATAGAGAGCGACGAGCTGAGGCCCACGTCCACCTGGTTTGATAGTCATTTTTGGGCGATGAGTCTCAGGAACGTCAAAGAAACGAGTGTCGGAAGTCGGTGGTGATCAGGCGTCCGGAGGGTGGCAGCGAGTAGCTGGATATATCGCAGTAGTAGTAGCACCACCAGAACTGCTTTCCCTTTCGCATGTCCGGCTAAGCATCGTGAGCAAGGGTCTGGCCTATTCTTCTACTCGAGTGGCCGCTCAAAACTTCGCAATCTGGAGGCGGGCCATCAACATCTCGGCAAGACGAGGATAGACCGTCGCTCTCAAGCGTAACGGCACGGCGACTAGCAGGCAGTCCAGCCTAGAAGGTCCTCCACCGAAAGCTTGCTGATAGGGTTTTCTTCCAAACAGCGTCGGGGTCTGATCCACTTGGGGCGAGTAGCTGGCCGGACCGACTCGTAGGCTTCAACGCACGTGGACGAGCCTACCCATCTACCCATAACCGCCGGGCTGGAGCTCGACGATGGCACGTGAACGGCTTCATCTGGCTGTGGTTGTGTGCTAAGAAAAGGTCAAGACCTATATGTTTCCTCCGCATATCATGCAGGTCCCCGGGCTGCCATATACCAAGGCAAGGGACCACTAATACCTACTGGCCGGAGGCGAAGGAAGGACCTGCCAGACTGCTTGCCGAGAGGATTGCTGATGCAGCGTGGCTGGTCCACCCACCGGCGGACTGCCTCTGCATGTCGACATCTGGTCAAGGCCCCGCGAGACATGCCTGTCTGCCTGTCGTCGATCTCTGCGGAAGTGAAGAAGCCAGGTCGCAATCTGAACCCCATTTCTGTTGACTCGGACAAAGCACGGAAAGGCGTCTTTTGGGCCCGAGGGGCGTGGCTAGTTTCAACAGCGCCACACTCCACAAGGCATCTCCTGGATGAGCCCCCATTGGTCATGTTTGAGCTCGAGCATGTCGGTAGTTGTAGGGCCTGCTTAGCTCAGAAAGCCATACCACAGTAAAATAGGCCTGCTGGAACCGCACAGTACGGATGTTGGCAGACCTCGCACTGCACACTGCAGATTCCAGGGGCATGCTGTAGGGATAGCGACCATGATCTCCATGCGGGTGAATGACATCCATGGTACTTTGCATGCCGTAGTCAAATGCCATTCGGTGATGAGAGCAACTTGAGGCTGGGGACGGGCATGGCTGCTGGGGAACGCGAGTCGACCGGACCATGAAAGTTCCGGATCTGTGAATCTGTCAATCTTTGAATCTTAATTATTCATGCGCTCGCAGCACGTAATTGTCAACTTATGGTTTGCAAGGTGAAACTCCTTTTCTGGAGCATGTTCGTCATGGATTGTGTGCGATAGACTTTCACGTTCACAACGTCGTGGTTTCGAAGCAAGATGATTGCCTGCCATGTCACCAAGGACCTGTCACCCGTCACCTCTCTTCGAAGCCTCTTCATGATACAGGTATACATCTGTGCGCTCGCTTCCAAGAATCCTTGCATGATTTGCAGGAAGCTGTCTTTGGCGTAGCCTAACATTTTCCTCCTCGCCCACATCGCTAGTATCTCACCACAATTCCCACAATCAACACAACCGTTCGTCCCCAAACCCAGGTCCGCGTTACCGCAGGGCTTTTGGTTGCCCTACATGTCGTGTCAGGTACACCCGTATAAGCCGACCAAGATCTGGTAAAAAGAAGCGATCGGGTTGTTCTCTCCCCTCCCCCCGCCACGTACTGTTGTACCACCTCGATGTTCTCGATACCATGACCCCCACGCGAATCGCGATCATTAACTGAGCTTCCCAAACCAGCGACGGAGTGATCGTCCATCTAATTTGTCCAAAACTAGCCTCCCAACGTGGACTTGCACCCATGTCAACTTCACCCTGTCCCCCTCGCTTGCGTGCGTGTCGACATGGTTCCCACGGTCCCGCCATCCACGTTTCTCCATACCACCGGCGTTGAAGAGTTCGTCGTCCTGGTAGCGTGCCTGTCAAGAGTGCAATTCTTCCCGAGCCATACAGCTGGTATTTTTGCTGGATAGCATGGAACTTACCCGTACAAAGGAGGCAGCCCTAAAAGCCATCTTCCGCGTACCGGAACAACGCTATCCGGCACATTCACGGTCCTGACTCTTGCAAACATATCTACTGCTACAGTCCACGGCAGACAGGCCGTAAGTAGCAGGAGGTCAGTCGCTACCTTTGGCCTCTGCTTACATACTTGTCGTCGCCCACGTGACACCGCGTCTTCACGGCACTCGGCTCGGCACTTCACAGTCTTGTCAACATGAAACATCATGAACTTGTCGCACTCGGCTAGCTGTCTATACGAAAATGTCTGCCGAGGCACAAACTGCTCTCTCACCTCAAGACTCAGGTTGACAGCTCCAGGAATACGACCATCCTGCTGCGCGTCGTCATCTCGCTATTTGACTTTGGGAGCCTGAACAAGAAGGTACCATACTTGCGGCAATTGTCTGTGTCATGCGTGCCCTTTCGGGTCTCTCGACCGAATGTAACACTACTCGTGTTGTGCGCGGATATCTTGGTACGAAATACGAAACCGCCGAGTCTATCTCGAAGCGAATCCAGCAACCAGATTACTGAAGGGCCTCCCTCCCACCACAGGGGAAATCACGATCAAACAATTTTGCAGCTTCTAATTGGCCAGGGAGCATTCGGCGCTAAGAACTTGCCCTAAATTAACGATGGTGTCAATTGACACTGACATCTTTGAAGTGCGAACTCACAACTCACGTATCTCCATCAATATCGGTCGGATTGAGGTGTCGTTTGGTCTGCTCACAAACTGGCATCTGAGGTTCTGGGGCTGTCTCTTAACTTCTTTGTCGATCGATAAAGCACCACAACATGATTCTTACATGGAACGGGTGAACCTTTCCAGCTTTGTCGTTTCGAAGACGACATCTTTCGAATTTTTGCAATATTCAGATCCACCCCAATGTCAAGACACAAGATTCCAACGATGTCCTCGCTGATGAGAGATTCGCTTCTCTAGCATCTGCTGATTGGCTGTGCTTACGAGCTCGAGTTTGGGTTTGAGACATTTGATGACGGTGGATGAGTCAAATTCCATCATGCACCTAGGCAGGATGCCAATGCAATGTCAGACCTGAGCTCAAATATGAGAAGTGGAGGTACACTTTGTAACACTACAGGAAGTCGATTCACTTTCGATATTGAAGCCTCCGAGACACGATCACCTCGCAACAATGGACCTCCTCCAATCCGGCGCTTTCCGACAGCACGCCGAATCGCTGATGCAAACATATAAACTCCCAGGCCTTAGTATCACGATTTCTCAGGACAACGAAGTATCCTCCCTCGGACTCGGTGTTGCAAACCTTCACAATGCAGCAAAGTGCACACCCGACACCTTGTACGATATCGCCTCCAGCTCCAAATCCCTCACAGCGGCGTCTGTAGCGCTTCTGGTGGAAGATGAAGAGAACCACCCGGAAGTACAATGGGACACTCCCCTCCATGATATCTTGCCTGAGGATTTCGTGATGCCAACCTCGGAACTAAATGAGAGAATAACAGTCGCGGACATCCTAAGTCACAGGACTGGAATGGCATTGTGAGTTGATCGAATTGAAGACGAGTCAATAGCCACGGAAATCTAATCGCGTACACAGACACGACCTATCATACATGGGCTACAGCGCCGAGCACAAGCAGTTTAGCACGCCTCGCGAGATCACGAGGAAAATGCGCGGGCTACCCATGGCATCCCCAGAAAAGCAAAAGTACATGCTATACAACAACATGATGTACACCGTAGCTTCACACCTCGTAGAAGTCAAGACCGGCCAATCGTTCGAGGACTTCCTAAAAGAAAGGTTCTTTCAGCCACTAGGAATGGATTCCACGCATCTGCACCCTCCATCGGCCAAAGGCTGGGCAGACCGCATGGCCAGCGGCCACCAATTCGACAAAGCAACCGGCAACTGGAGCGTCTTCGACATCCCATACGCACCCGAAGCGCAGGGCGCAGGATCGATCGTCACCTCCTCCGCAGACTACATCAAATGGGTGCAGGCAATGCTTCACCACCAGCCACCAATCTCAGAAGCGTCCTACAAAGCTCTCACGCAACCCAGAATTCTCATCGATCCGGAAGATAAGGAGCTGAATCCTTTCTGCTCACACCAGCTTTATTGCATGGGCTGGGAAACTTACCACTACCGCGGCCACCAAGTCGTCATCCACGAGGGGCTGATTGACGGGTTTGGCTCGGCGCACTTTTTCCTTCCCGGTCATGGTTTCGGCGCTGTCATTCTGGGGAACGCAGATGGCATCGAGCAGGTCTGCTGGATCTTGGCCCGCGAGTTGATTGATGCTGCTCTTGACGTGCCTGTCGCCGACAGACCGGACTGGGCCGCTTTGCAAGCTGCGAAGCTGGCCAAAGGAGGCGATGCAGCTGATCCACAGGATCAATTGAAAGAGCTTCGCGCGGAGCTTTCGTCCGGCGAGCGGTCAGAAAAGCCTGTGCCAGCTCTGGAGGGTTTTGTCGGGACTTACAGCGATGTTGGCTACGGTGTTTTCAAGGTCGAGATTCGAGACGGGCGTCCGTTCATCGATGCGATGAATCGAGGGTTCCGCTGCACTTTCGCCTTTGAGCATGTGCGGACGTGGGAAGAGGATGATGAGGAAAGTCGTGATGTTGTCACGCGGTCAAGCATGATTGCTCATCTTCGTCCATTGCGCGGGAGTGTCGATGAGTATCTCGCGGCGGAGTTTGTGTTTGTCGGTAGCGATGAGAAAGCCGGCAGGATGGGGATTGCGCTTGATCCTGACACTGAGACGATTTGGTTTGATAGAGTGAGAGAGGATGTGTGAATGTATGAGCAATGCGCCTTTGGAATGACAAGCTGCTCGGTCGCAGTAGAATGAAGAAGCACGTCCAATCAATAGATTTGGTAAATGTACTGTAAAACGACAAGAACAGGAACAAGTCAACTATTCACATGTTTGAAGCTCTAAGATAACGACCGCATGTACCTTCCAGATACGGCACGATCCTGGAGCTGCTAGCGTCAACATTATGTGGAAACATGTGTCGTCGGAACCGCCTGTACATGCCTTTTGAATGGCATTTTGAAGTTGCGATGACACGAGGTTGGTAGAGTTTCATTCCCTCTCGACGATTGAGAGGCTGGTATTGGTTGAAAAGAACAACACATGGGCCATGGTTATGTCTCACAGAACCCGCGGCCAATGGTCATACCCCACACAGATAGCAAACATCACCGTCACAGCTGGGCAACAGTTACCAGAGTGGGTTACCTTCAAACTGCTCTGACCAAAACATCCGAAGCGTAAGCACCACCAAAAAGACATCGTCTCCCCGACGAATGACTTGACGATACCCTCTTCCCTTTCCTCAATTGTCATCCCACCGTCATCCCCTCACCTCTCTGTCTCTTTGCCTCGGATATCCGGATCGATCACGACACCATCCTCTTCACCATATAGGTAGCTTACAAACACCACTGCAGCGATGCAGCCTCTCTTCCGCGCTGTCACCTCCAAACCCGCTCTCCGTTCATACATCCAACACACAAACCGCCTCCGCGTCCTCCCCTCACGAACATACGCCAGCATGCAGCACTCAGTCCCACCTCTCAACGACAAGACCCTCCTCAAGTCGCAAGCATACGTCGACGGAAAATGGGTTGACGCAAAATCCGGCAAGACCTTCGAGGTCACTGACCCGGCCACACACAAGGTCATCGGCACCATGCCCGAGATGGCCAAGGAAGACGTCACAGCAGCCATCCAGGCGGCGGAGAAGGCACTCGTGTCGTTCAGGAAGACCACAGGCCGCGAGCGCGCTAAGATGCTGAGGAAGTGGTACCAGTTGATGGTTGACAACAGCGAGGACTTGGCGACGTTGATCACATGGGAGAATGGAAAGCCGCTGGCGGATGCGAAGGGCGAGGTCACTTATGCGGCCAACTTCTTTGAGTGGTTCAGCGAGGAGGCACCGAGGGTCTACGGCGACACCATTCCTGCGACTGTGCCTGGAAACAGGGTGTTCACTGTCAAGGAGCCCGTGGGTGTTGCTGGATTGATCACGCCGTGAGTTTGGCTTGAAAGTACTGAGAGAGTACGACTGGGGCTAATGATTTCTCAGATGGAACTTCCCTGCTGCCATGATCACCCGCAAGATCGGCCCTGCGCTCGCAGCAGGCTGCACAGTGGTCGCAAAGTCTCCTGGTGAGACACCTTTCACGGCTGCCGCATTGGCCGAGCTCGCACACCGAGCGGGTATCCCTGCTGGCGTTGTCAACATTGTCACCGCTCTCAAGAACACACCCGAAGTTGGCTCAACCATCACTGAGTCCGACATCGTCCGCAAGGTCTCTTTCACCGGCTCCACCGGCGTTGGCAAGCTTCTCATGAAGCAATCTGCCAACACCCTCAAGAAGCTCTCTTTCGAGCTTGGCGGCAACGCGCCTTTCATCGTCTTTGATGACGCGGACCTGGACTCTGCTGTAGCAGGCGCCATCATGTCCAAGTTCCGCTCCTCAGGTCAGACTTGCGTCTGCGCCAACCGAATTTACGTCCAGCGTGGTATCTACGACAAATTCGCTGAAGCTTTCACCGCGAAGGTCAACAATTTCAAGCTCGGCTCTGGCTACGGTGAGGGCATCACCCACGGCCCTCTGATCCACGACCGTGCCGTCGACAAGGTCGCCTCGCACGTCGAAGACGCCGTGAAACAGGGCGGCAAGGTCCTGACCGGCGGCAACAAAGTCCCCGAGCTCGGCGAGAACTTCTTCCAGCCTACAGTCATCCGCGACATGACACCCAATATGGCCATCGCACACGACGAGACCTTCGGCCCCGTGGCCGGTCTTTTCCCCTTCGAGACTGAGGCCGAGGTCATCGCACAAGCCAACGACACCGAAGTCGGTCTCGCGGGCTACTTCTTCTCCAAGGACATCCAACGCTGCTACAGAGTCGCTGAGGCGCTCGAGGTCGGCATGGTAGGTGTCAACACGGGTTTGATCTCGGATCCTGCGGCGCCGTTCGGTGGCGTCAAGCAGTCTGGCTTCGGCCGTGAGGGTAGCAGGTATGGTATTGATGAGTACATGGTTACGAAGATGGTTACGCTTGGTGGTATGGGTCAGGAGCTGCAGGGCTCTTCTTAGTCTGAACGAATGGCTGGCTGGCAGTACGGGGGATGGATTGTACAAACATATACACGCCCAATGCTGATGATTCTAAATGAAATGAGGTTCTGGCTTTTACAGTGGAGCGTACAAACATTCACGGTGAGTGCTCAACATTTCAATGCTTCAATGTTAATGATTTCATGCGGAGCTTTGGCTTGTTCGATTCAATGCGCAAACATTCTTAGCACTGGTTTTTCAATGCTCCAATGCTCGAATGTCCTTCAATGCCTCTCAGTGCCGGTCACGTTTCAAGATGTCGTGCCTCCCAATGAGGTCTTTGACGAGTGATGCCGCGCGAGTATGGGAGGAAGGCACGATTTGACGCGATTGCTGCCTTGAGCTTGTTTCCACCTCACCTCCTCCTCATCTTTCCACTCATCTCCATCTCTTTCCTCAATCCCTTTCTCTTCAACGCCATACCGGCAAGCAACATTTCCAATCCTCACCATTGCAGCAAACTTTCTCATTGGTACTTGAGTCCCCGAGCATACACGCAGCGCCGAACGTGAGTGGCTTTGCTCGTATCATTTCTTCCCTCAGCTCACCCTCACTAGATACTCCTCACACTCCACATCGTATCAGCACGGAGTAGCCCAGCATGAGTGATCTGCCCAAGTCAAGCAGCCCGCCTCGCGAGCATGAGACCATGTGCTCGCACGCGCCGGCGGAACAACGCTCGCCTGGAGTCCTCGTCACCAACGCCGCCACTGGCATGGAAGAACATAACACACACGATCCGGCCGAGCCAGACAGCTCGCTTCATGAGCATAGCACACCGAGCTCGCAAGCACCGTCCGAACCACAAAATTCGCCTGACACCACTCCCACCGTCAACATTGAAGCGCCCGGCACAAACGCCCATCCAGAACAGAGCAGTCCGCTCAACGAGCTTAAGACCATGAGCTCGCTTGCACCGGCCAAACCACGTCTTCCATTCACTGATCTCGACACCATGCGCACCATGCCGAACTCCGTCGAAGCCGGCACACAGCATTCGACAGAACCAGTCTGGATTTCCCAAGATTTCGGCCGCATGCAGCCACCGCCAACGCTGTCTAGCCCTTCCGCGTCGCGAGTTGTGCAACTCCCGCCAATGCCATCAAGCCCAGCCTTCACATCGCGACTTGTGAGGCTCCATCCCCTACCAGACCAAGAGTTCACCTTCCCGATCATGAAGCTCTCGGCTGAGATCCGCCTCATCATCTTCGATCAACTCTTCCTCGACCTCACGGTCCGCCGCCAACAATCAATGGAGTACCGCAACGAAGAAAAACTGCTGCATAAGCACCAGGTCAACGACTTCCGCCCGTATACGAATTTGCTCCTCACTTGCAAAGAACTCAACAAGGAAGCCAAGAACCATTGGGACAAGTACTACCTCCGCGAGTGCTGCTTCTACTTCTGGCATGTCTCGAAGCTCTATGACTTGGCCATGGTTTTTGACAAGATGGGGAAGCCTTACACCGAGATCAGCTACGTGCTTCGATCCCAAGTTGGGAATGACTATAACAATTCTCTCTGCCTTGCCCCAACTGTTGCGGAACTCGGGTACTATGAGGCTGATTGATTCATTGAAACCCAGCCAGGTGCCGCACCAGGCTACGAAGAACTCGATGATCACTTCAATCAGCGCCTCTACACGACTGTTGGGAAGACCTGCGGGATCATCGAAATCGGAGAAGGGACGTACGAGGCCACCGATAAGAACCCTGTACGCGTCGTGATTCACGAAGAAGATGGCAGAGTATGCGCACGCGGAGACCTCACTGGTCCTGAATCTTGTGCGATCAGCGTACATCTTGATCAGAGAGTCCGTGATGACCTACGCGGAACTATCAAAACGGAAGACTATACACAAATGCAAGGTAAATTCTCTGGTATCTTCTGGGGCGGTTACGATGCTGCAGTAGGGTACGGAAAACTCAAAATCTGGGAAGCCATGCTTTTGGACCATCTTGAGGGCGATTGCGACTGTGGCAAGTGGAACATCCCTGCAAATCGCTTTGGCGACGACTCGCTTTTGAGGATCGGTGAAGATGAGCGTCTAACCCTGCTAAACAAGTGGTACGACAAAATCATCGTTGATCCCAAATGGTTGGCTCTGGGAGGAGAGCCGGTCCCGGAGCCATATGGATCGGTTGAGTTGATGGGTGAATACGGGATGGGCCAGTGGCTTGACGATGACTACTGGAGGCAAAAAGCGGACGACCATTGGGCTAGTTGGCGCATGAGCGACGCAGAATGGAAGGAACTCGAAATCACCCCGGACCTGAGACCTGCCGGAGCATAGCCTCCGCGTCGGCGCCTGTTACTCATCACCGAGAATGGTGAAGGAGAAGGAGGTTGACCTTTATGCATGAATGGATTGCGAATTGAATGTGGGCGGATCGAACGTGTGCCCGAGCTACAATAGGTCGAATATGATGCTGCCAGGCTGTTCTCATTTCACTTCCCTTTCCCTCTCGCAGACTTGGCACCTCCTCTACTCTTCCGCGTCTTCCTTTTGGGCGCTTCAAACTCACTGCCGTCTTCCTCTCCAGCCTCATCGGCATCCTCCTCCACCTCAGTCGCGGGCAGCTTCCTCTTCCTGCCCTTCGCTTTCGCTTTCCCAGCATCAACAGCAGCTTCACTCTCAACGCCAGCCACCTCAACCGCTTCTACCTCCTCACCATCGACTTCCTCAACCCCACCACCACCCCTCCTCCTGTCCGCCTGCGCCGCCATCCTCTCCAACGCTCCACCCATCCTCTTACTCGCCCCAGCCAACCTCTTCCTCGGCGCAAAAGCCTCGCCCCCAGGCCCCTTCCCAGCAGCCCCAACTCCAACCCCACCCTCAAAGAACCTAGTAATATTCGCCTGAGTCCCCTCATCCATCCTGCGATTCATATCACGAATCACAGGAACCAAAACCTCATCCGTCCGCTCCTCCGACCATCCAATAGTAGCCATCAGAAACCCGCGCAACGCGTCAAGATCCGGAACTCCCCACTGGAAGTCCTGCTTGTCCGAGTCGACTTCCGGCGCCGTGTAAGCGTCATTCACGCGCGTGTCGGGGAACGAAGGCGGCAGGAAGAGTTTTGTCGCATTCGCGCGGCGGAACTTGCGACGGAACGGATTAGCCTTGTCGTCTTCCTTGCTGACCGTCTGCGCCTGCACGCCCTCCCACCACGTCCTGAAATCCCCCAGCCCGGCGAACTCGCCCAAGATTTCGAGCGCGGTGACGGGGCCGACGCCGGGGAGGCCCTCGGTGTAGTCCGAGCCCAGCAGGTGCGCGACGTCGATCATCTTCTGCCGCGTCAGGGCGAACTCCTTCTCAAAGTCGGCCGCGAGGTAGCACTCGACGAACTTGGCCTGGTTGAAGAAGTTCTTGTAGATGCGCGTGCCGCCGAAGAGGAAGCAGTCGCTGTCGTCGGTGACGATGCCGTCGACGAGGCCGAGCCGCACGAGCTCGGCGCACTGCGCCTCGGCTTCCATCGGGGCGGTGACGTACGGCAGGCCGAAGAGGCGGAGCAGCTGCTGGCATTCAGTGATCATGATGTGCGTGACCTCGTCTGCGTCGCGGCGGTCCTTTTTTTGCTGGTTGCGGAGTTGTTTGAGCTCGGTTTCGTAGTCGGCGATGTTTTGCGCTGTTGGCTTGTTGTTGAGGGAGCTGGCGAAGCGGGCGTGCTCTTCGGCTTCTTGGGCTAGGGCGCGCATTATTTCCATTTCTTCCGGGTCGGAGAAGTCGTCATAGTCGTCCACGGGGAGGCCTTCAGTGGGGATATCTTCTGTCAGGGTTATGCCGGAGATGTCGACGTCTTCGGTGTTCGGGTCAAAAATGGTTTCTTCTTCCGCGGGAGGTAGTGGTTTGGCTGGGGCATTCATGTCCACGTCTTCGAACTCGGCGGAGGGCGAGCGGGTTGCTTGTCGGATGATGCCGCCGGCGGGCTCGGCGGACTTTTCTCTCAGTTTCTTGGGAACCTTTGTTGCTTCGTCCTCGCTTTCACTCCAAGCAATCTCTTCGTCGGAGTCGTTTGCTGCGTTGCCACCAGGTGATGGAGCCACTTCCTGCTGATTGGTCGCTCCCGTATTTTTGTCAAGACTGGGAACAACCACATTGCCATCTTCTATGGTGCTGTTCTCTTTGGAGACTAGTATTGGGGACTTGACGTGGACTGGCGATTGCTCGGCTGCACCCTCAACATTTTTAGGCTGCGGAACCAACGTGTCACTCTCATCATCGCTGTCTGCTTCCATGAAAGGCGCTTTGGCGGTGGACTTCGGAGGACTAGGTTGTCTGTGGTCCGGCTCACCAGGCGTCGGAGGTCGAGCACGCACCTCATCTGCGAGATCACCCAAATTCTGTGTGGCAGTCTCGACAGGAGTCTGGCCTCGAGCATCAACAGGTTTTTCTCCCACCAGCACGAACTGCTCATCGTCAGACTTCTTCTCATCCGCGTCAAGGTCAATGATCTGTTCGGTCGCTAGAGTATCGTCTTCGGCGTCAAGATCAATAACCGCGTTAGAATCCCTCGCCAGCGTATCTCCCCCTCGATCGTCGAACTTGAATTGTTTGTTGAACTCTTTCGCCTTCCTGCGGTCTTCATCTTCAATCTCCTTCTGCTTCTTCATGTCTTCTTCGAGATCTCCACTGAACCAAGGCGGGAGCGGCTCTGCCGCCTTCTGTTTCTTCTCGGCCAAGTCCGGGTTCTCGAACCCTCCGGCCATCTCTTCCTTTCGCTCCTCCATCTTCTTCTTGCCCAGCAAACTGCTTCCAAGATCCAACTTCTCGAAAGGCAGAGGACCACTGAAGCCATGGTTTTTCGCGACAGCGGTTGGCTTCGGCTGTTCGTGCA
>Ga0265780_10006185_pt1 | contig 14927 bp, 12 predicted proteins | sample P1T30metagenome_FD_192432 | JGI IMG/M metagenome (GOLD analysis project Ga0265780, IMG submission 192432) | Plant litter microbial communities from East Loma Ridge, Irvine, California - P1 T30 | ecosystem: Environmental > Terrestrial > Plant litter > Unclassified | place: USA: California... | reverse complement strand
TACTGTTGGTCGGGAAGTCTTCAAGGACAGCGCCTTCACGCTCTCCAATGTTGCGCGAAAGGCTGGCAAGAAGATTGAACCCACACAAGATGAGCAGAAGAAGCTGAAAGAGCCGGGTGCGGACGAAGGCCCTGCACCGTCCGCACAAGAGCTCCAGGAGGAGGTCACGGAAATCGCGCAAGTCGTTGGCAACGGAGCGGCAAAGGTGGCGAAGAGGGCAGATGTGAGCCTCGCAGAGAAGCTGCAAGGCGACGAGGGCGAGTCCCTGCTGTTTCGCTTGAAGAAGACAGTTACGAACCTTCGCCAGAAGCGAGACTACTCTGAGTCGGTCTCGACGCTGGCTAAGCTTCTGCAGAATTATGCAATGGCCTATTCTCGTATGGCTGAAGATGCTATGAACACTGTGCAGGAGGACGTGGACACAAATCGAGCCATGGACAAGGCGATCCGAAATTTCTGGACCTTCATCAGCTCGTTTGGAGATCACGAAGAATGGAAGAAGCTAGAGGACTCGTTCCACAAGATCCTCGAACACTCCAAAAAGGATCCCGAATTTGAAGACCTGCTCACGGACGTCGGCAATTCCCTGCAGAAATTGCTGACAGACCCTGACTTCTTTGATCACGCGGACGAGAAGTTCCAGGCGCTCCGCAAGAAATCTCGCGATGTCGGTACCGAATCTTCGCTTCGCCAGGACGTTGATCTGTTCTTCGAGCAAGCCCAGAAGACCTTTGCATCCGTCACCCGCGATGAAGACATCGCCAAACTCATCAAGTCCACATTCCGAATCTGGAACATCATATCGCCACAACACAGCATGGCCAACCAGGACTTGATCAACGATACAATCAATGTTTTCGTCCCGCTCCTCATTCAGTACATCCAATACATTCCCATTCCTCGCTTGGAGGTCTCCACACCAGAGGTGGACATACTTCTTGAGAACCTTATCATTGAGCCAGGAAAGACTGTCAACCATACCTCCTTCCTGCCCTTCCGCTTCCGCGTAGAGACCTACAACGATTTTGAGCTTCGCAAGGCTCGCTTCCGCGTCGCATCCAAGGTGACCTCGAAGTTCACTATCAAGATCGATGGCCTGTCCATGCGCGCCGACGAAATCGGCTTCCTTCTCCGCGCACACTCAGGCCTGATCCGCCTGGCCGACGAAGGTATCGCATCCTTCCAGCTCGACGAGCGCGGCATCGATATCCACCTCGACGTCGAGATCGCAAAGGAGAAGATGGAGCAAATCCTCACCCTCAAAGCCGTACGCGTACACATCCACAAGCTCAACTACACCTTCCGCAAGTCCAAGTTCAGCATACTTGGTTGGCTTTTCAAGCCTCTTCTCCGCCCAATTATCCGCAAGGTCATGGAGCGTCAGATGGCCAAGGGTATCGCTGACGGCATCCACGCTGCCAATCGCGAGCTCCTGTTCTTCCGTGAGAGGTTGAGGGCGACGAGGATCTCGGATCCTGATGACCTTAAGACGTTCTTCAAGGCCATCATGACGCGCTTGACGCCTGCTGACGATCCCGATCTGTATACCAGGGTTGGTGTCGCGCCGAAGGGCAAGGGCGTATTTGCTGGCAAGTACGCGCCTGGCAGTGTTGTCAAGCTTTGGGAAGAAGAGGGTCGCAGGGCTGATGAGAGGATTGATGATTGGGACGAGGGCGGTTGGAGGAACGATGTGTTCGACCTGCACACGCAGATGATGAGCTGAGCGCGATTCGGCACGTGTTTATTTCTTGCAATATGTGTGTTAGTACCAGGGATAGGAGGTCAGGCGCAAGCAACAAGGCTCTTTCGATCGGGTTTCACGAGACTCGAAGGAACATTGGGCATCATGGGATGTTGGTAACGACTCGCAAGCGTGGTTTCGAAGCTGTACAGCGTAATATGTAGCCTAATCTGTACATTATTCGCCTCATCAAGTGATCTTGCCTCAAAGTCTGCGCTGACAACATTCAAAAGGTGCATCGTCTAATATACATACGAAGGTGACCCACGGGAACAACGCAGCCATTTGGCTTGCTACATGTCATCACTCCTCTTTTGGTCCTGTCTCAACCCAAAACGCCCTTCAAGTCGAACACAATAATGTACTGCAACCGGCGACCCTTTCGTCACAGCAGACGATTTTTCTGTGATATCTCGGGCAATGTGGGCTACAATACGTCCTTCGCGTATCAGATACCTGACCTGTTGCGCGAACATGCTTCGAACTCTCTCTAGAAAGGAGGCAGCCAGAACTGGTATCCACCGTTCTTTGTTCGGAATGTGCTGAGGAGAAAGCTGTACATGCACAGCAAGACACCGCTCCAGAGAAACACAGCGAACTGCTGGGCCCTCGCATCGGCGATACGAGGCACTTTCAGTGCAAGAGAAATGGTTGCGAATGCAAGCACACCGTACATGGCTGCCACGATCTGCGACTCCAGACCAAACTGGTTGCTGAACCCGGGCGCAAAGTAGCTCAGCCCACCCTTGCCATCACCCTGTACATACGGCGTCTTCCTAATGTGGTTGAACATGTGTCCGCTCGTGAAGAGCAGCACGGCGATCAAGCTGAATGCAGCCCAGAGGTTGCGGTTCTGCAGGATGGGTGTGATGTACGGCCAAGCAACAGCAAGAGCAGTGATGCCGCCGAGAACAGAGGTTGTGACTGTGATGATTTTCACCCAGTTGATGGGGCGGGAGATGGAGGGCTTGGGAGCATCGGCGGGGACCTGACGGGCGATCCAGGCGTGGATTTGCTCGGCGGATACGGGGCCGGCGGTGAAGTCGTAGCGGACGGGCTGGGCGTCTACCTTTGCGTTGGGGCCGACGGTTGGGTGGAAGAAGAGAAGGACGGGTGCGGTTTGGAGCATCATCTGGTACTCATTAGCGTCTGTATCAATTCTAGTACATGTGACCTTGTCATACCGACTGAAATGTGTTCTTGCCATCGACAAAGTCCAGTGTGCCAAAGAGAAGCCTGCCCTCAGCTTTCTTGTCGCCCTTGGTCCAGCTCCTGCCCAAAAGGTCCCATTCAGGCTGGAAATTCCGGCACAGCTCGCATCCAAATTGCTGCCCCAATGCAGTCAGCAACACTGTGACCGAGTAGTCCCTCGGCGCCTTGGTCAAACGGCCATAGCTCGCGTCGTCAAGCTTCAATGGAGCGCCGGTGGAGAGTGATTTCGCGCGAAGGTCTGTGAAGCGGTCGCCCGAGGACTTCTTGGCTGCAAGAGCGGTGAAGGGCAGCAGAGACGCCGTGAGGAGCTGGAGCCACCGCATTGTGTCGGATTGGAGGGTTGGTGGGGTGGAACGAGGAGCTGCTGCGAGAGATGATGCGTGGTGAACGTGGCCTCGGAGGGCTCTCGGTCGGAGGTTCGGGCGTGCGTAATGGCGCTAAGATGGCAAGGGTGTGAGCGTTGACCGGCATGGCCATTTCGATGCACATCAGACGAAGTCAACAACACCCGCGTCGATTTGCACGAGAATTGCACGGTCGTGTAGAGACTCACGCTATTCATTTATACATTGCGGTGATAGCATATTACAAGCCAACAATCCGTTTCATTTGACCTTGGCAGCGAATGCGCGTGTTTGTTTACTACAGTCGCGTCCAAGTCCACCTACGACCCCTCCCCATCCAACCACCATCACCCCTAGACCCATCCCATATCATTGAATAGATAATAAGCCATGCACTCCGTCATGGACACGGACCTAGACACAAACTACGAGATGCAGGATGTAAGCGACAGTCAAGGACATCCACAAGGAGGATCTTACTGACATATCCAGCTCCACCACTCACTGCGAAACGCGACGCTTGAGCTGAATCTCGCACGAAGCAAGCACTCGGTCGAAATGGTCGCCAAGGACGAGGACATCAGGAAGCTGCGAGTCAAGCAGTGCCTTCTGCAGGACGACAACAGCGACCTCCACGAACAGCTCGAGGAGGAACAGGCGCGCTCGGACGATCTTGAGAACGCGCTAGACGAAGCACTGGCACAGCTCGATGAGCAAAAGGCCGTCGGCGAGGCAACCCAGAACCAGCTGCGCACACAATCACGCGAGGTCGCGAACCTCAAGGTGCGCTCACTCCCATCAGCCATAACTACACACGCACTGACATTCGCTAGGCCGAGCTCAAGGCTATGGAGAACGTCACTTCTGACTCCAACAAGACCCTGTCCGAGAAACTTGCCTTGTCCCGCGAGATCTCATCCTTACGTCCCGAAGTCGAGCACCTCCGCGCACAAGTCGATTCGAACCAGGGTCTGCTCACCGAGAAACTATCATTACAGCGCCAGCTCACCACCCTCCAAGTCGAGCTGGAGAACGAGAAGCGCACCGCTGCCCGCACGCTCGCCAAACAAGGTCGCAAGATGGACCAGGACGATGACCTGCGGAACGAGTTGGAAGAGGTCCGCAAAGAACTCGCGCAAGAAAAGAAGGACCGAGCCAAGGCCGAGAATGCCTTCGCAAAGCTCGAAAAGGCCGCTGAGAAGGCGCAAGCCGACTTTGAAGCCCAGCAGCAGGTCACGGAACATCTACAGGCCAAGGTGGAGAAGCTGGCGGAGAAGCTGGCGAAGAAGGATACCAGCAAAGCCAGCAAGCGGGACGAAGCCCATGAGGCCGCCATGGAGGAACTTCGTCAAGAGCTTGAGCAGGAGGAGACTGCACGACTGAAGGCAGAGAAGGCTAGCAAGAAAAGCGGCGATCGCGACGCCGAAATTGACCAACTGCGTCAGGAGCTTGAGCTTGAGAGGCAAGAGCGCCAGAAAGCAGAGAGGTCTTCCAAGAAAGGCACACAACAGGGCGATGCCCAGGCCGAGGACATCAAGAAGGCGCTGGACGAAGAGAAGCGTGAGCGCAAGAAGCAGGAGAAGGAGTACACAAAGACATTGGCTGAGCTGCAAGGACGGAACACGGTGCTTGATGACAAGCTGGCTGCTTTCAGAGAAAAACTGAGGACAACCAAGGAGAAGCTGAAAGAGAAGGAAGCCGAGCTGGACCGCACAGACAGGGCGCAAACGGCACCACCCACCAAGGCTGCCGCTGCTTCAGCACCCAGCTCAAAGCCTGCTAAGAACTCTCGCAAGCGCATGGCTGTGACAGCGGAGCCAGAGACCAACCTGGGCACTCCTGGAGATGGCTTCCCTGCAAAGAAGGCGAAGCGTGGTACCTCTGTCTCTGCCATGGGAGACACCTCCACCTTCTCCTTGACGCCGTTCCTGAACCGCACGGCGAGTGTGGCACCTGCCAGCCCTATTGCCGAAGAAGAAGAGGAAGTGGACGATGACGTGGCCGAGCAACAAGAGCCTACTCCAACCGCACAGGCAAAGAAAGCCCCGAAGAAATTTGCCCAGCCGAAGGTCAAACCCCTGGCTCCTGCGCCGTCTAACAAGGCGAATGCGAAGGTGAATGGGCGCAAGAAGACCGCTACTCCTGCTCTGGAAATGGTAGCAGAAGAAGCATCTGAGCTATCCCACAACCAGTCCAAGGACAACTCTGAAAACGCCCCCATAACCGTCCCACTCAAAAATGCAGACGACGGCTCATCCGATAAGTCGAGGCCCGTGGTTCCCAAATTCAAGCCTCGCAAGTCCCTCATGTCCTTCGCCACCTTCGCCGAAGAACCCGCCGCAGAAAAGAAGAAGAAGCGCAAGCTTGGAGCGAGTGCAGGCAAGACTCTATTCGATGCTGAGGATGCTGAAGATGTAGCGCCACTAAAACCTGTTGGAATAAGCAAAGGGCTTTTCGCGGCGCGGGCACTGGGCAAGAGTGTGCTAGGCAAGCAAGGACAGCGCCCTATTTCGGGTGGTTTCAACATGTTGAGTGAGGAAGCGTTCACATTCAGCCCCCTGAAGAAGGATCGGAGAGGTGCGAGTATGCTGAAGTAGACTCGCGAAACTTCTGGAGTTGTATTTGATTCGAGCACATTTGTACGTCTTGAAGAATGGACACGATTTATTGTTGGTGTCTACTTTCCACGTGTGTATCTGTAGTCGCCTACCAAATGATTCAGATGCAGCGATCGATCATCAGCACCAATATTTCTGATTGTGTTTACAGTGTTGCACCGCGACCATGCATGTTCACCTTCTACAAATACATCAGATGGCCACCTCTGATCGACCTAGTTGACAGTCCTAATGCCTGAGGCCACGTGCTGCGGAGCATCATTTACCAATTTTCGCTTTACGGCGTCCACTGTACAGGGCTAAGTGAATTTACCGCGCCGCATGTAAGCGCCGTGGGAGCATGCACGGCGCGAAAAAGTTGTACTGTTACGCGAGCATTGGTGCCTCCAATGAGGCTTTTTCGAGGTACATGTGACGATGTCCGTCCCGAAGAAGACCATCGGTCAGTGCTTCGAGAAGCACATTGGAACTTTCTCATCGGGTGAGGCTGTGCCGGGCCCCGAGTTCGGTTGCTCACCGGCCGATGTGGTTGAGATACGTGGAATGCGATGTCGAGTGAACCAAATAATTTGTGGTTCACCGGCCTGGCAATTAATACATGCCTCTTGGGAGATTTGTACATTCCTTTATGCTATGGTGTACGTTTATCAAGGCAAAGAGGCAAGGCTGTACTCACGCATCGTGAGCCACCACCAACGTTCACACAGGGTGACGTCCAGCGCGTACATCTCACCAGGCGCACCGGATATAACACCCACCAGCCTCACCAAGTCTCGGATAAGCCACACATCGAAGGTTGGGCCTTGGCCCGCATTCCTACCATTCTCGCCACTAACGGTAGGGCTGACCCATCCCATGACTTTCAGATCTGTCGACGGTGTGCCTGAACAATCGAATCATTGACGCCGCCATTTTGAGCGCGCATGCTGAGTGGACAATGTCGTAATCAGCAGTATTGGAATTCTGCCTCGAGGAGACGTCACGAGTATGGAAGCGGAAGTTGGATGGGGGTTAGAGCTGCCGGGGGCCGTCTTAACCGACTTGCGATGCTTGGTGGTGTGGTGATTTCTTTGTCGATCACAACGTGGCGGATATGCTCTCGTGTGTGTCTTGAGAATTTGGGTCCGAATACATAGGGGAGGGGGAGTGAGGCATATCGCAACGTGAAGTGAAGGTAAGGGTCGCGCCACATGCGCGATTGCGGCCCAGGGACGCAACAACACGCGCGCCTTCTTGGTGACCGGTTGCGGTCTTTTGGTTCCTCACATCGAGCACGTAGGCACAGCCCCAGCACCGAGCCAAGGGCGTACACGGTATTGCAGGGATCACAGTAGCTTCCCCGCAGCATACCGTGTCGCCCGTCCAACTTAAAAGCATTCACATCGCCATGACTGCCCAAACACACGATCATCCGAGACCGATCAACTCCTCAGCATCCTTGACGTCTTCCACTAAACCATTCGTAAACAACAGATTCTCTGTCGAACAGCGCAGCGATATTGCGACTATGAGCGACGTCAACGGTAAAGCTCCCATCAATGGTGCTGGTGCTGGTGCAGGCGCTATCGAGCCCGTTATCAAAGTCCAGCCGCCGCGACGAGAGGACTTGCAGCCCTCATACGCCCGCGTCATCCAGCCTGATGATCAGGATGCCGACACCAATGGATGGTACGGCTCTATGGTAAGCATTTTATGATTATTCGCCACATACACATCTAACCTCACCAGATCAACACCCTTGGTGGTTGTATTGGAACAGCTGGAGCCATTCCATGCTGCATTGTTTGTCCCAACCCATACAAGCCCGTGTCTCAGGGCAACGTTGGCCTCGTTACCAAGTTTGGTCGTTTTGCTCGCGCCGTCGATCCAGGTCTTGTCTACGTCAACCCATTGTCTGAGCAACTTGTCCAGGTCGACATCAAGATCCAAATCGTCGAGGTGCCGAAGCAGGTGTGCATGACCAAGGACAACGTCACGCTCAACTTGACTTCCGTCATCTACTACCGCATCACGTCGCCACACAAGGCAGCATTCAGTATCAGCAACATCCGCCAGGCCCTCGTTGAGCGCACCCAGACCACGCTCCGCCACGTCATTGGTGCCCGTGTCCTCCAGGACGTGATTGAACGCCGTGAGGAAATTGCCATGTCTATCCGCGAGATCATCGAGGAGACTGCTCTGGGCTGGGGTGTGGAAGTCGAGTCGATGCTTGTCAAGGACATAATATTCTCCCAGGAGCTCCAGGAATCACTCTCCATGGCCGCCCAGTCCAAGCGAACCGGTGAAGCAAAGGTCATCGCAGCTCGTGCTGAGGTTGAATCCGCTAAGCTGATGCGTCAAGTAAGAAATTACCCAAGTACATATTGGAGACACATGCTAATCAATCACAGGCTGCTGACATTCTGTCTTCTGCTCCCGCCATGCAGATCCGCTACCTCGAGGCCATGCAAGCAATGGCAAAGACCGCCAATTCCAAGGTCATCTTCTTGCCTGCGCAGAACCAGACTGTCCAGTCTGCGCTCGCGCAGGCTGACTCGGTTGGCGAGGGACCTAGCAGCTACAAGCCAAACTCGAACAACACGCCTGGCAACTCCATGGGCGTGCAGAGCAGCGCTGAAACGGAGTACGGCGGTGGCAACCATGGATTCCAGTCTGCAATCAACTCGCATGTCATTGAGAACATGTGAGCGCACTGCGAGTAGTACTGGGCTCGATCACTGAGGGTGTCGCGGTGTTTTTGATTCGTTTTGTTCATACCCAGATCGTTGCCATAGGGGAGGTTTTTGTGCTTTGCGGCTTGGTAGGATGATGGGTTTGGCTGCGTTCTGCTTGCTCTCTTGATACCCGCTGGCGTCATCTTTATCGACCACTCGCTTTTGTTAGAGATCCTTACACGATAATGATAATGCACGCCACTCTCGGACTGTTTCTCCCATGGCAATAAAAATATGCTTGACCAATGTAAGGACAGCACATTCCTTTGGCAGTTGTAGCCGTTGAGATGTGACCTGTTAGAATTTGCTAAAGCATTAAGTCGCGTGTTACGTCGTTGACACATGTACGAGCTACACGATATTGTTGAAAATGGCATGTCTAACAAACAAACATAAGCATACTGCGCGCCTGCCGCTTGCTTACGTTCAGTAAAGCTATGTAAGTGCCACTCATCACCCGCAGAAGGACAAAATAGCATTATTGTTCATTATTGGATTTCTTGCGATGCTTCTACTCTACGCTACCATCTATGAGCCGGTGTTTCTGCATCTGCATATGCAACAACGAAGCTACATGCTTGCGAGATCCGACTACGATGTCAATGCGTCCTGTGTACTCCAACATAAACGCCGTGTGAGTATTGCCAACACCGCTAGATCCGATCCGCTAGCTTGCTAAAATGCAGCGTACATACGAGAGATTGTACTAAATGGCCGATAAGGTGTGGGGAGACTCCAGCTCCGGAAAAGAATGAACAAGAACGTATAGATTCATGGTGCTAAATGGCTTCAAATAGATGGTATCATGAGGGGAGAACGGTCTTGTCGATGTGGCCGTTTCCGAGTATTGGGCGCTCCCTGGGTTGGCTTGGTTGGCTGTCGCCGTAGGCCCATTTCGTGGCTGCGTTGACTAAGTCGGCGCATACGGGGTCGACGTGCTTTATCCAAAGCGCTGCGCATCGATATAAGATGTAGTAGAATATACCGATAGCAATGAAAACGTGGAGTGTCGTGCCACGCTCGAGATCCAATAGTTCGCCCTTCTCGTTCTTGGGTGGGTTCATGGCTGACGGGAGGTAAATCATCCACGTGAGCACGGACTTGATCATGGTGTTGTGCATGAGGTAGACTGGGAAGCTGACGCGACCTAGGAAATTGAAGACCGGGGAGCAGAGCACTTTTCGGGCCGTTCCCGAGAAGAAGATGCCCAGCAGGACGGTCGATGCTCCAATGTGGTCCCAGTAGCGCCGGATATCAGACTTTTCGGGCGTGATGTTGTGCATCATCTGCTGCATGACGTGCGACCAGTGTGCGTTTTGTGGATTGTCTTGAGGGTAGCCGGCCAGGAACATGCCCATAAGGATCATGAGCGCGGGTACGGGTGCGGGCAGAACCGAGGTTGCTGCATCCTTGTAGTGGTTGTGTAACTCTGCGACGAACATGCCCATGACGATGTTCAGCCCTTTCAGAGCCCCAATTGCGAGTCCTGCGATTGTCAGTCTAGCTATTCGCGTGAGTCTCTTGGAGTTCTTACCCTCGCCAAGCTGCCAGAAATAGAGGTAGAGCACAGCGTATATCAAGAGGCGCGCTTTTGGCTTCACCATGACGGTTGCAAACATGGTCGTGTAGACGAGCATGCTGCCCTCAAGGAACAGGTGCAGTGTCCATTGGGTGCCGTCGTAGTCGTTCCACCCAATTGTCCACGTCTCCGTCTCCGCCTTGAACAGCGACCTGAGGGCTTCCCACATGGTGGGCTCCTGGCGATGCCAGCCTTGCCGTATCCATGTCGAGTCGACATGTTTTGTCATGTGGTATGCGTTTGTGTTGGCCAGGAACCAGGTGATGAACGTGGCTGCCATGGTCGGGAGTATGAGCCGCCCTGAGCGTGCCAGAGCGCTTCTCGCGATGCCAGTGAAGGCGGCATCGTGGTTCCCAGCACGCGACTTGCTTATTGGGCCAATCGAATTGACGTATCCCGTTACGAGGAAAAATATCGCCACGGCGCTGCGGCCTCCGACGGCGAGTCGGAAGAAGGGCAGTTGAAAGATGCTCGGTGCTAACTTGGGGCCGTTGGCTGGGGAGTGCAGCCACGGCACGAGGGCGGTACATAGATGCCCGGATACTACCATGAAGGAGGCGATCCCGCGTAGGCCCTGTAGAAGCGCGTCTTAGCCGCAGTCACACGGGCGTGACGGCCATGTGGTGTGACTTACATCTATCCAGTTGGCGTCGCGGGGCGGCATGCTGGTTACAAAAAGCGTGTAATGCGAATACAAGTCGTAGCCAATGCAGTAAGAAATTCAAGCGTCCAGGGAGGCGTGCGCTGTCATCGCCGGTGCTCTACGTCGTCCGAGGCAGGTCGTGTGGGCCGATATACGAGTCGAGATGTCAGAGCCGAGGGGGCGGCGGAGGGAGGAAGGTGAATATGGATACGGAGTCAAGACAGACGCCTCTCTTACTACGGAGAATGAACGGCAAGGAAGGGACAGCAATAGTGGGCGCGGCATGATTTTGTGGACATGTAGCCAGCTTAATGCCGTCTCCACACCTTGTCAGGAACGCGAGCCCGCATGCGCGGCTCGTCAGCCAAGAAAGGGAAGGTGCGAGGGTATCTCCCTTTCACGGCTTCGGTGGCGCTGGCGCCCGCCAACATTTGGGTGCGCCAGCATCGGCCGCAAAGCTTGTCGCGTGCGGACGAAGAGCAGCCCGCAAGAGTCCGCCATGTTCTGAGAGGCGCAACCAGATGCCTTCCGCCTGTCTAAACCTTGGCAATATGGAAAGCATTTTCCGCTGTATCAGGCATGTAACACAGAGGCGAGGAGAGCCATTGTGCCCATAATTGCTACCCTACGTACCCCTTAAGGACACGACAGTCTTCCTTTGTTAACAGTAATTCCTAATCTCAGAGTACAGACACCAACCGCGTTCAGTGCTGATCTGGAGCTAGGAGTACGGAGCGCCTCCATAGAAGCAAGCTTTTCGTATGTGCTTGGCACTGACGTGGTAGCGGATATATCGGTTCCATCCGGCACGTCTTCCAACGACTAGTCAGGGGTCTTGGAACGTCGGCACATCCCAGCACTACTCTTCTCTTGGTGTTTCATGCCAGAAGAGGATTTTGTGTCGATTATATCAACTTGTTGACTCTTTGAACACCAAAGTCAGTGACTTTGAAAGTTACGAGGCCCTTCGTATTGATGACACTATACTATGTATATATGCTCAATAGAGGTGTCGATCTGGAGCCGGGATACCGGGCAAGGCTATCAAGGACAATACTAGTAAACAAACGGACTAGAATGTGACTACCACCTCCTTTAGCATCCACAGTACGAGGGATAGTGGTACGCAGAAGATCTCGCGGATGTTCTACCAAGACTGTCAAAGAGCCTACCCCTATCAAAATTGGAACCTCCTATCGCCCAGCTCTCCTACAAGGAAGATACCAATTAACCAGATCTACAGACCAAATCTTGAGTGGAAGGTGGTAAGCGTCTCCCACATTCCAACCTCTCATGGCATCACGACCACGCGATCAGGTCGCGCACTACCACTCAAAACCAGACGCCGTGCTGTCCACTAACATACTTGTACAAGTCGTCCTGCGCATGAGATCCGAGCTACTCTACACATGGTCACCGTCTCCAGCCCCATGGTGCATCTCTGTAGCGTGGAATGCGTCGCCGAATGAGTCGTCCACGAGATCCAGGCCCATTGTATCGTCATTGTCGTATTCCGCCAAAGCATCGCCGGCAGTGTCGAGGTTGTCGAAACTTCCAAAGTCGGTGGTGTCAAACATGCTTCCGGCTTCAGCGTCAACATTCGGCTGAGCCATGGCGCCAGAGCTTGTGTTTGAAGGCATGTTGTTTAGGTTTGTTGGTTGTGAAGTCCCCGTTGTTCGTGCTCCCCCTGCCGGATCGTCGACCGAAACCCACTCCTCACCCTTGTCGCCTGCATTCGTCATACCGGACATCTCAACGTCAAGATCTAGCAGATCGTCCCCAGCATCTGCCAGATTTGATCCTTGCTGATCGAAAGTGGATGTATGTGGCATGTGATTCGGTGCGCTAGGTGTGCCAATAGCTGACTGGCTCTGACTGGGAGGTTGTGAAAGCGCCGGTAATGAAATATTACCAATCGGTGTTCCGGTCAACGATCCCGAACCGTACTGATCAAGCAAGCTGGCGGCAGAGTTGTCAGCGTCCATGCCTCCGTCATTGTTCAAGCCGTTGGATACGCCGGTGTTGTTCTGGATTCCGTTGCCGTTGACTTGTGCCTTGGGAGGAGAAGGCTGCTGCACTTCGATGAAACCGCCCTTGTCCAGACACACCACTGGCTTCTTCGCGTCGAACGTGACACCCAGAGACTTCTTCAAATCCTGCACGACATCCTCGACCGGGTCAGCGTCATCGTCATCCGCATCCGCAGAGCGGGACAGGTCTCGTAACCGCCGCTCCGCCTTGATGTATGTTCGTGTGCGTTTCAGCTGAGACATTTTCCGTGCATGGTCTGCCTTCATCTGATCGATCTCGGCTTGCTCCTTAGTAGCGTAGTCAGCCACTCGCTTCTCGAAGTCTTTGAGTTGCTCTGGCTCAAGCTTGTAATAGTTTTTGACCTTGGCGGCGTCTTTCCCGCCCTCTGTAGGTTGTGCGCCGGGAACGTCGAGAATTCCAGCAGTAAGAGGCGCAAGCTCGCCCATCAGCCCAAGACCCAGGTCTATGGGCGTAATCTTGCCGACAGCGTACGGTGATGAGAATATCTCCTCCATCCATTCATGATGTTGCTTGTACCTGGACAGACTGATCTCGCGCGGAGTGAGGAAGTCGAAAGCGTCCTGGGTTGCATTTTCTTCCTCTTCCAGCGAAGTGTCCTGGACGGATGTGCCGGGGAGAGCTGGACGCGACTGGGGCTGGTTTGGCAGTCGCTGGCGCTTAGCCGGCGGGGGTTGTGCTGCGTAGGGTCGCCCGGGCTGCATAGGGTTGTAGTACGGCTGTTGTCCCCTCATAGGCTGCTGCCCAAATTCGACCTTGGGCCAATTGGCCGAGTCGTGAAGCACGAACTCCTTGCGCATCAACGGCCCGGCCTGCTGAAGCGAGGCGCGCTGCTGAAGCTGCCCGTGCACCTCGCGCGAGATGGGAATCTGGCCGGAGGGTATGCGATGATTTGGCTCTGCCGGCTTGTAGTGAACCAGCCACAGGTTGGGGTCGATGGTGCCCGGTCCTGCGGCTATCCTGTACCGCAGCCGTGCGTGGGTGGCATACTGCTCGTGCGGATAGCTGAAGCCGCTGTTATGGACCAAAACTTGCAGCGACTGCGACAAACTGGTTAGCGGGCTGCTGGCGACGTGGCGCGCGAGAGACGTACATAGCCCCGGATGTTCATGTCGAATGCGCTCTCTGCATCAGCCCACACCATGCCATCGGACGCAAATTGTGTATTCATGCGCGGCGACTGCCACGTGAGCAGCACGGTGCCATCTTGGGGTGGTGTCGCGAAGTAGGTCCAGGCGACGGGCGAGGTATCGCGCACAATCTGCGGGCCACGGATCAGGTGTTCGAGCGCTTGCTCGGGTCGGAGCGCTGGAAGTGTAGGGAAACGGTAAGAGGATACCAGGTGGACGTGGGCAAGCTATGCTGTCAGTGCTGGACGATGTCGTGGAATAACAGCTCCTGCGGCGCTTCCATGGGCCTACTCACGAGGTGATTGGGCACCTGCGCACTAGGATCGGGCGCAGTGTAGTTTTGGTTCATGCCGTACATGGTGTCCGAGTGACTGCGACAGCGATGCCGCGTGTGTGTTGATCAGATGACGGCGTTGTGGGTGGACGCGAGCTGGAGGTCTGCGTCGTGGTTCTTGCGCCAGGCGCGTTCTCAGCGCGACAGGGTCCGCCAAGCCCACTAGTGAGGATACCTTCATCACACCCAGATGTACATGTTGAAGACGATGACACTAAAAGCTAATGAAGTGGCTTTGAATGACGATGCCTTCGTACAGGCCAAGCAAGCACATGCATGATCAGTTTTGCTACCATGCGGCACTTTTGATTCATCACGTGTATGCAGGTTCTTGTGGTCAGGAATACCGACCAAAAAATTGTTGATTGTATTAGAATAGCTCAATTGACGTGCCCAGTATTGAGTGTCCATGCTCAAGACATCAGGGCTAATGCCTAAGTGTGGCCCGTCATAGATGCGAGGAAGAATGCAAAAAGAGCAAAAAAGATAAGATGGACTCGCGGGGAATCGAACTGGATCGATGTTAGTTAAGTTTTTAACTGCGAGTTGGAGACATCACTGAC